>Ga0316204_10010408_pt1 | contig 11991 bp, 12 predicted proteins | sample 6monrhotite_MG_2_FD_205661 | JGI IMG/M metagenome (GOLD analysis project Ga0316204, IMG submission 205661) | Microbial mat bacterial communities from mineral coupon in-situ incubated in ocean water Damariscotta River, Maine, United States -... | ecosystem: Environmental > Aquatic > Marine >...
AGGGTTTGGCTCTGCGGCAATAAGGGCAATTGTAGTCGAAAAACTCGACAATCGTTACGTCCCCGTCAGGATTGCCCAGAACCGGGGCGTTGGGGTCATTTTCAAGCAGATCGCGCCGCTGTGACAAAACACTCGTCGCTGCGGCGGCTTGCTGCTCTTGTCTTTGCTGGTCAAGAATTTCTACCGCTTCAAGGATGATACCGGGATTTTCCCGGATCGTTTCCAACACCAGTTCCTTGATCTGCTCTTCGCTTAGCGTCTGCGCTCCGGCGACAATCGGCATGAGGGCAACAGCGCCGGCCGTGAGATACTGCAGTAGCTTCATGAAAATACCTTATCAGTTTTCGGCGTTCGTGCGCTCAGCCTGAATTTCCTGAATGCGTGTAGGCCATGTCGATTTAATATACGCAAGGATATTCCATATTTCCTGATCTGTCAGCACTTCGCCAAAGCCGGGCATTCCGCTTTCGAAATCCAAGCCGCTCTGCGCCATAAACGCCCTGCCGCCAAGCTTGGTGTACTCAAACAACACCGTATCAGTATGATGCCATGTGTGCCCGGTTTCGTCATGTGGCGGCGCAGGCAGCCGCCCATCAGGGCCGGGGCTGCGCCAGTTTTCCTGCCCCTCAAGATTGGTGCCATGACAGACCGCACAGCTTTGCGCAAAAAGCTTTTCGCCCGCAGCAATATCAACAGAGGCGGTGGTAAGGTCGAGCACCTGTCCTTGCGGCTGGGGCCAGATTATGACGGCCACGCCGATGGCCAGCGTCAACCCACCCAGCAAGACGACATAAGCGCCCTTCATGAGACCAAAACTCGCGTCATCATGCCCGATGCCGCATGAGACAGCATATGGCAATGAAACAGCCATTTGCCCGGGTTATCCGCAACAAAGGCGATTTCGCGACTCTCGCCGCCAAAGATCAGGCTTGTATCGCGCAGCGGCCCCAGTACATCGTTTTCCAACACCTCATGAAAATGCATCCCGTGCAGATGCATGGCGTGTGGGAAGGACGTGTCGTTGTAAATGGTCAGACGCGCGGTCTCTCCGCGCGCAAGCTCGGCCAGCGGAACGCCGTCGAGACCATCGGCTGACCCGTTGAAGGCCCAGAACTGACCTGCCTCCACCAATTGCCGGAAAGACAGGTTCTTGCCCTGATAATAAGCCGTGCGCAACCCGCCCATTGCCCCGCCTTCCATCAGAAGGTTGAACACCCGCGCGTTGGCGAGATCGACCATCTGATGATCGTTCGGTGGAAGGGCTGCGGGTGAAGCACGCCGCGTCACTGATGCCTGTCCGTTCACTTCAAACGCCACCTGAGAAAAGCCCTCTTGCTGATCAATTCTAACCAGATTTGCTGTTTCTCCCGGTTCTGCGACAACATCAACAATCAAATCTGCACGCTGGGCAGGCCCCAGGATGATCGACCCTGCGAAGGCCTCGGGCGTATCCAAGGGCATCCCATCAAGGGCAACGGTCCAGCCTTCCAGCCCATCAAGGCGCAACTCAAACAGACGCGCGTTTGCCGCATTGATGATGCGCAGTCGCAACCGTTCGTTTTTTTGCGCGCTCAGCGATAGACCGGCGATGCCATTGGTCGCAACGAAATTTCCGATGCGTCCGGCGTGGCTTCTGGCATGGGTGGCGTCAAAATTGCTGTCGATCTGTCCGGTCTGGGGGTCCAGTATCCAGTCGTCAAGAACCAGAACTTCCTCACGATCGATATCGAGGGCTTCGCGCTCTTCGACGATCAAGGCGCCATAAAGGCCCCGCGCCACCTGTTCAAACGACCTGTTGTGCGCGTGATACCAATAGGTGCCGGCGTCCGGCGCGACAAAATCATAGTTGAACGACTGACCGGTGGGAACGGCCGCCTGCGTCAGGCCGGAAACGCCATCCATGGCATTGTCAATCTTGATCCCATGCCAGTGAATCGAGGTCGCCTGCGGCAGGTCGTTTTCCAACGTCACTTGCACAGGATCACCCTTTTTGACCCGTATTTCAGTCCCCGGCATGGTGCCACCGAACCCCCAAATCCCGGTTTCGGGATAATCCGCTGGAAGAAGCCGCATATTGGCGGTGGACGCCCTGAGGATATTGCCCCTTGGCTGGGCTGCGGCCATCATCGGATTTGCCGCCATCAAGGCGGTCGAACCGACAAGGAAACTGCGGCGTGTGAACATGGGTTTCATCGTTCCTTTCAGATTGCCTTCAGAGGCACCGAAGCTTGTATTCTTTGATAAATTGTCTTGCCGGGACGCGCATTTGGCCGCCAGAGCGATGTACACAACTGCCCGACGCCTGACCCATCGCTCTGTCCCTGATTAATCCTCCCCGTGGAAGGATCAAAAAATGCCATTCGCCTCTTGCAGCTCACGGATGTAGCGCGCGATCAGCTTGACATCGCCATCCGTCAACCCTTGGACCGGAGGCATGTTGCCAAATTCCCAATGATGCGCCTGGGCGCCATTTCTGGCGGCCATGACAAACGCCAGATCGGAATGATGGCCCGGCCTGTAAGTGGTGTGCACCAAAGGCGGAGCAACGCCGTTTTGTCCGGCTGCATTCGCGCCGTGGCAAACGGCACAGGAGTTTTCAAACACCCGTTTGCCAATCTGCGCGCTCTCGGAGAGTGACGCAGGCAGGATCACTTCGGCAAGTGGTTCGCCAGCATCGAAGTCGCTCAAATCCGGCGGCTCCATGGTATGATCCGGCGTGGTGGCAGGACTGTTCAGGTTCCAGAAAAAGGAACCAACCGCCAGAACGAAAACTGCGGCGACGAAGATGGCGGATTTTGACACAGTGCGTTACTCAGATCAGTTTCACTTGGGTTCCAACGGGCGCGCGACCGAACACTTCTGCAATCTGTTCGTTGTACAGACCAATACAGCCGTTCGATGCTTGACGCCCGATTTTGCGCGTATCCTCGGTCCCGTGGATACGGTAGTAGGTCCAGGACAGGTAAAGCGCATGAGACCCCAAGGGATTTCTGGGATCACCACCGGGAATATAGGCAGGCCATTCGGGGTTACGGGCACGCATTGAAGGCGTCGGTCCCCAACCTGGGGCAACACGCTTTTCCACGACCTCGGTATAACCGCGGCGCGTCAACTCGTCAGACAGGGGAACAGATGTGGGATATATCCGCATCTCGCCATCAGAGGTCCAATGCTGCAAAAAGCGCAGGCCGGTATCAGACAGGATAATGCCCTTGCCGATCTTGTCAAAGTGGTCCTGCCAATCATGTGGCCGGAACGATGCGATGTTACGCTTGACCGGTTCTTGCTCCTGCGCGCGCAGCACGGTGGGTACGAACAGCGGAAGCGTGGACGCCGCCAGAAGAAAAGCGCGACGTGTCGATTTTTTATCGTTCATCAGTCTGCCTCATCAGTTTGCCTCATTTGCTGGTTTTATTCTGGATTGGTCAACCGGGAAACGCCTGCAAGCGTGGTTTTTTGTACCGATATGTAACATTGACCCAACACTGGCCGCGCCTTGAAACACGGGGCGCGCGATCAGCACTCCAGATACCCTCCTGCACTCTTGACGGCGCCCAAGCAAGTTACTGCAACTCTGTCAGGATCGCGTTGACTTGTGCCAGCCGTGGATCATCCGGGGTGGCCGACAACAGCGATTGCGCGGAAACAAGAGCCTCGCGGGCATCTTCCTGCTGTCCAAGCACCCTGTAGGCATTTCCAAGCCGTATCCAGCCATCAATATCTTCCGGGCTGGCTTCAAGGCGGTTGGCAAGCCGGTCGACCATTGAACGAATGAAAGCCTCCCGGTCTTCCTCCGACATTTCAGCAGCAGCTTCAACTTGTGCATCCGTCGGGCCAGGTGCCTGCGACTGACTTGACGCGAACACGATAGGGTCCCGTCCCAGCGGTGCACCGATGCGGTTTGCCTGCTCGGCAAAGACCTGCATCCAGGCGGCTGTGCCATCGGTCCCCGCGATCTGACTGGTCAGGATGTCATGCGCCTGCCCCGGTTCGCCCGCTTGCTCAAGCGCCAACGCCTTGTAATAGCTGGCCGCAGGGTTTGTCGGGTCCAATTCAAAGGCCCGATCCGCAGCTTCTGCCGCAGGCGGCGTCACGACGCCTTGCTCACCCAGCACCAGTGCTTCTGCGTACAAAGACCATGAAGCGGATGTCGCCTCGGGGCGTTGCGTGACAACCTCAAACGCATCAGCCGCGTCGCTATAGCGTTCCAGCCTCAGATAGGTCTGGCCCAAAAGCATCCACCCGTCAGATCGACCCCCGTCAGGCTCGGCTTCCAGCCGCTCGTGAAGTTGCGCCGCAAGACCGGTCACTTCCTGTTGGCGCTCGCGCTGGTCGGCCATCACTTCGCGAGAGACGCTAGGCACCCCTAGATCGCCCAAAACAGAATAGAGCCCGGCCCCAAAGACCGGCACAGCAATCATCAGCACGAACAACAGCGCATTGCCCTGTCCTCGTTTCGCCCCGGTTTGCTGATCGGGGCTCCGCAGCTTTGCCAAGAGCCGACGTTTGATCTCGGCGCGCGCGGCATGCGCATCTGCGGGATCAATCAATCCGCGCGCTTCATCTGCGTCGACCTCTTCAAGCTGGTCCTCATAGATAGCCAGCGACGATTCCCTGCCCCCAACACCGCCTCCGGCGCGCATCGCCAGGCCGACAGAGGCCATTGCAATCACTGACAAAATCGCAAATGTGATCCAGATCATTGGTCACCCTCCTTGGACGCCAGATATGCATTCACGTCCGCTTCATCCTGAGGCGAAAGCGTTACCGCATTCGCCGTATTTCTTGCCCGCGCCAAGGCGCGACCACCTGCGAAAATCGCCAGGAGCAACACGATCCCGGGGCCAAACCAGAGCAGATAGGTTGATGGCTTTAGCGGCGGTTTGAACAGGACGAAATCGCCATAGCGCACGACGAGATAATCCAGCACCTCCTGATCGGTGTCGCCAGCGACAAGGCGCTCGCGCACCAAGATCCTGAGATCACGCGCTACCCCGGCGTTCGAACTGTCAATGTCCTGGTTCTGACACACAACACAGCGCACCTCTTTCGAAAGCGCGCGGGCGCGTGCCTCCAGTACCGGGTCAGAAAGCATCTCATCTGGCTCGACCGCCAGTGACGGGGTGGCCAGAAAGATAAACAGAACGGCAACAATCCAACGCTTCATGAAGCTGACTCCAAATCGCGGGCGGCTTGCAACGCCCTGTTAAAATTTGTCACCGCAGTATCCCCGACGATCGGACCGACCGTCCGGTGCAAGACCGTCCCGTCGGCAGAAACGATGAATGTTTCCGGAACACCGGAAATACCCCACTCGATCCCCGCACGCCCATCAAGATCCGAGCCGATCCGCGTATAGGGATTGCCAAGATCCTCCAGCCAGCGTGCGGCATCTTCCGGTTTGTCTTTGTAGTTGATCCCATAAAGCGGCACGCCTTGCTCGCGCTCTATGCGGGTCAGCACAGCATGTTCTGCACGGCAGGGAACGCACCAGGACGCAAACACGTTCACGATCGTAATCTCACCGGCGGTTTCCAGATCCTCGGTAGACAACCCCGGGACCCCGGTGCCGTCGACCGGAGATAGCCGGAATTCCGGCGCCGCCTTGGAGATCAGCACAGAGGGGATTTCGTTGGGGTTGCGCTCAGGATTGAGACCCCAAAAGAAAACCCCGCCCAGCACAAGCGCGAGAACGATGGGAAGAAGGGCAAATAGCTGTCGCATGGTCTACTCCGCCGGTGCCGCATTTGGCGGTTGCACGGGCTGCTTTGACGCCTTTGGCGCCCCAACGCGCAATCGACGGTCTGACAGGGAAACGATGCCGCCCACGACAAGCAAGCCCGACCCCAGCCAGATCAGAAAGACCAGCGGCTGGTAGAGAATGCGCAACGTCCACGCACCAGAAGCATCCATCGCTTCATCAGCCGGGTCGGCAAGCGAGGCATAAAGATCCCCCGCCAACGTAGATCTTATGGCGCTTTCAGTCGTTTGACTTTGCGCAACAGGGTAGAACCGCTTTTCGGGGTACAACGTCGTGATGAACTTGCCATTGCGCGAGACCGCAAGCGCGCCACGATCCGCCACATAATTCGGGCCACCCACACGTTCAACACCCTCAAAGCGCACGTCGAAACCGGCTATGGAGATTTCGCTTCCCGGTTGAACAAAGACGATTTCTTCACTCTTCCAGGCGCTAGAACCGATAAAGCCAAACATCGCAACGGCCAGGCCCGCATGCGCCAGCGTCATGCCATGCGCTGATCTGGGAAGGCCCTTCGCCCGCGCCCAGCTTGTCGCCAAAGGAGCCTCAAACAGCTTCACTTTCAAGGTCCACTCTCGCAGCGTGGTCAAAAAGAGCCAGACAGTGATGATGATTGAAACATAGGCCAGCACCGGACCGCCCCGGACCACATACCAAAAGACAAGCCCGATGATCGCTGTGACAATGCCAACCGCCAACAGGCGTTGCGTGACGCCTTTCATATTTGCGCGCTTCCAGGACAGGAACGGCCCGATGCCCATCGCCACCACAAGCGGCAACATCAGCGGAATGAAGATCGCGTTGAAGTAGGGTGGGCCAACCGAGATTTTCTCATCCGCGAAAGCCTCCATGAACAGCGGATAGAGCGTGCCAAACAGAATGCTGGCTGTTGCGGTTGCAAGCAGGACATTGTTCAGCAGCAGCCCGCCTTCTCGGCTGATCGGGCGGAACAGACCGCCCGGCTCCATGGTTGGCGCGCGCCATGCGTACAAAGACAGTGATCCGCCAATCGTGATCGCCAGAAGCCCCAGGATGTAAAGCCCCCGTTCAGGATCAACTGCAAAGGCGTGCACCGATGTAAGCAGCCCTGATCGCACAATGAACGTCCCAAGAAGAGACAGCGAAAAGGTCAGGATCGCCAGAAGGATGGTCCATGATTTGAAGGCATCACGTTTTTCGGTAACGATGGCTGAATGCAAGAGCGCGGTTCCCAGGAGCCAAGGCATGAAACTGACATTCTCAACAGGGTCCCAGAACCACCAGCCGCCCCAACCCAACTCGTAATAGGCCCACCAGCTTCCCAGTGCGATACCTGCGGTCAGAAACACCCAGGCGGCAAGCGTCCACGGACGCACCCAACGTGCCCATGCAGGATCGACCCGACCCTCAATAAGCGCCGCAACGGCGAACGAAAAGACGATCGAAAACCCGACGTAGCCAAGATAGAGCAGCGGCGGATGCAACGCCAATCCCATGTCCTGAAGAAGCGGGTTCAGGTCTTGACCATCCAGAGGCGGTGGGAATACGCGCTCAAAGGGGTTGGACGTAAACAGCATGAACGAAATGAAACCAACGCTGATCCACCCTTGCACGGAGAGTGTTCTGGCCTTCAGCGTCGCCGGAACATTCCGTCCGAAAATCGCGACACTTGCGCCAAAGACAGCCAGAATCAATGTCCACAGCAGGAGCGATCCCTCATGGCTGCCCCATGTGGCTGCAACCTTGAACAACATCGGCTTCAGCGAGTTCGAATTCAGCACGACATTCAAGACAGTGAAATCACTGATGATGAATGACCGCATCAGCGCGAAAAAAGCGACGCCAAGGAGCAAACACTGACCGATTGACGTTGCCGTTGCCGACGCCATCCAGGTCTCGTTTCGACGCGCGGCTCCAAACATGGGAAGCACACTTTGAACCAAAGCGAGACCAAAGGCCAAGGTGAGGGCGAACTGTCCAATTTCTGGTATCATACGATTTGCTCTCTTGTTGTAGGATGCGGAACGTTACTTTTTGATGGCGCATCTGCGCCAGTATCATGCGGCTCTGTTTTACCATCCGGAAGTGAGACCCGCACGCGAAGGCCTCCTTGGGGTCGGTTTTCCAAGGTGATTGTGCCGCCATGCGCTAAAATCACGCTCCGCGCAATTGATAAACCCAATCCATGTCCGCCGGTGTCGAGCGAACGAGATTTTTCCATCCGGAAATATGGCGAAAACACCTGTTCCTGGAGGTCCACCGGTATCCCGGGACCATCATCGTCGATACATATCACGACTTGCCCGTCCTCAGCCTGCCAACTGACGCGCGCGGTCGATCCGTATCGGACGGCATTGTTGATCAAATTGCGCAAGGCGCGGCGCATTGCACTGGCCCGGACAGCAACCTGCACGGACCCAGAAGAGGTCATTTCGAATTCTGACGATGTGTTTGCCCGCAGGTTGACCAGAAACGGCTCCAATTCCACCACGCAAAGCTCTTCGTTCTGACCGACACCTCTGGCATAGGCCAATGTCGCCTCTACCATGTCCTGCATTTCAGAGACCGAGCTGACCAAACTGTTGCGCGTTTCTTCATCGTCCACCATCTCGGTTCGCACGCGCAGCGCGGTCAGTGGGGATCGCAGATCATGCGCAAGTGCTGCAAGCATCTGTGTGCGGTCCGCCACGAACCGCGTCAGGCGGTTTTGCATTCTGTTAAACGCCGCCGTCAGATCGCGCACCTCTTTCGGTCCGACCGTTTTCAACTCACCATCCGAGGCGCCGCGCCCCAACCTTTCGGCGGCGATGGCCAGTTCATTCAACGGTCCCGTCAAACGGGACAGCAGGAACCAGAAACTCGCAATCAAAAGGAGAGCCGCGGTAAGGCCGAATGAGGCTGTCGAGGCCCAGGACAGCTGGATGGGGGGGCGCTCGAAACGGGTTCCGACGTTCAGCCAACGCCCGCCTGACAAAGAGATGGACAATTCCATTTCAATAGCTGCAAGCGAGCCCTGCATCATTTCTGCGTGCATCATCAACATATCTGGTGATAGGGCTGGCATGTTCAGGCTGCCCTCGCCGACTTCGTGCACGTCAACGCGAATGTCACGGCTATAGCCATCTCCCAAAAGTGCGCGAACCCTTGCCTCGACTGCATCGTCAAATTCGTGGGTCCCATCAGTGATCGACGGTGTATCGGTCAGGTCGAAACGCACCAAGGGCGAATTTGCAGCGGCGATGATATCGGGGTGCAGATCCGCTGGGGCCTGCTCGATCAACAAGGCCAGATTGGCGGCGCGCCCCGCCGCGTCCGCGCCGAGCGCCGCCTGCACCGCCTGCCCTCTTTCATCGACAAACAGCCACAGGCTGACCGCTTGTGCGATCACAAGAACGCCAAGAACCAGGATCGCGATCTGCGTCCTTATCCGATAAGGCCCGCGTGTCATGCAATCACCTCGACATCGCAGGCAAGGCAATATCCGCCGTTTCGGACTGTCGTGATGATCCGCGGACGCAGCACATCAGGCTCGACCTTGCGCCGCAGACGGCTGACCTGATTGTCGATAGTCCGATCCAACGGGCCTGCCGTGCGCCCTGCGGTAAGTTCAAGCAATTCGTCCCGGCTGAGGACCATGCGTGAACGCTCAAGCAGGATTGAGAGCATTTTCAGCTCGCCCGAGGTCAGCGTGGTCACCTCACCGGCATCATTCGTCAGCATGTGACGATCATGATCCAGCTCAAGATGGGCAAACCTGACCTTTTTCCCCGCCAGATCGCCGCCGTGAACCTCCTGGCGGTTGGAGCGCCTAAGAATAGCGTGGATGCGGGCCAGCAGCTCTCTTGGGTTAAAGGGTTTGGTCAGATAGTCATCCGCCCCGATGTCCAGACCCCGAATGCGGTCATCCGCGTCGCTCAAGGCAGTCAGCATCAGGACCGGAATATCGCCCGTCTCGCTCAGCCGCTTGCAGGCCGACAAGCCGTTCTCGCCGGGCATCATCACATCAAGCACAATCAGGTCAAAAGAGCCGCGCGCCATCCGCGCATCCATATCGGTGGCGTCCTTTGCTCCGGTCGCGCGCATCCCGTTTTTTTCAAGAAATCGCGTAACAGAGTCACGGATTTCGCGGTGATCATCGACGACAAGGATATGAGGCGCTTCCTTCATGTCTGCAATATATCCTGCAAAATACCAAATGACCCGACATCGGTTTGTAGTGAAATGTAACAGAAGCTGGACAAAACCAAAGCCGTTGACGTGCCACTCTCACAACAGTTTTACCGGTGCCTCTGGTTTCCGGGGCAAACCCCTGTTCCATTTGGACCAGCGGCGCATAATTGTGGTACACGGCCCACCACACCGGCAGGCATCTTGCGAATATATCAAAGTTGTATATTCCGTCCTGCGTGATCTTCGACCTGCATGCCGCAGGATGCTTCACAGTTTGTCTCTTTCTTAAGGATCGGTATGTCCCTGCGCGCAGGCCCCATCATAAAAATCACCATCGGGGTGCTCGCCATCGGGCTGTTCGGCCTTTGGTTGGGCGGATTGATATCGCCGCCGACATTCGACCGCGCACAAATTCAGGTATGGATCGAGGCTGCCGGTATTTGGGGGCCGGTCGTGATCGTCGCGCTGATGACGGTTGCAATCGTGGCCAGTCCGGTGCCCTCTGCACCAATCGCTTTGGCGGCCGGAGCGGCCTATGGCCATTTTGCCGGGACCGTCATTGTGTTGATCGGCGCAGAGCTTGGCGCGCTCGTTGCATTCCTCATCGCACGATATCTTGGCCGGGATATCCTTGAGAAATGGTTTGGAAGTCGCGTCTCGGTTGGTCTGCTTGGGTCTCAAAATGCGTTGACGGCGCTTGTTTTCGCAAGCCGGCTGCTCCCGTTCATTTCGTTTGATCTGATCAGCTATGCGGCGGGCCTGAGTGTCCTGCAGTTCTGGCGCTTTGCCGTTGCGACGCTTGCAGGGATTACGCCAGCGAGTTTTCTTCTCGCCCATCTGGGCAGCAAAGCCATGAATGGTGACGCCACAACCGCAGCATGGACCGCCGCCGTACTCGGCGCTTTCACGTTTGTCTCGGTCGGAGGAGCCGCGCTGGTGCAGCGCCGCAAGGAAAAGGCGTCAAATACCCGCACCGGCGAAGTGGACCGCCACAAAGACGGCACGTTTTAAAGGCACCATAGGAGATCAGAGGGACGGCCTGAAAACGGCCCTCAATCCTCCATGATTTCGACATCTGCCGCGAGGCAATAGCCACCGTTGCGCACCGTAGTAATGATCTGCGGTCGGAGTACATCACGCTCGATCTTACGGCGCAAACGGCTGATCTGATTGTCAATTGTACGATCCAGCGGTCCGGAGGGACGGGACTCTGTCAGGGTCAACAACTGCTCACGCGACAGCACAACACGTTCGTGCCGTAAGAACACCGTCAGCAACTTGTAATCGGTGTTTGTCAAAGGCGTATCGCGCCCCTCCCGGTTTATCAGAGCATGCTTTTCTGTATCAAGCGTGAAACCTGCAAATCGAAGTTTTTTTCCTGCCAAATCAGGTGATTGACCCTGTGACGCTCCTGTACGGCGCAGCACTGCTCTGATCCGGGCCAATAATTCACGCGGGTTAAACGGCTTGCTCAGATAGTCGGCGGCACCGATTTCCAGCCCGACAATCCGGTCTGTTTCCTCATCCAGAGCGGTCAACATGATGATGGGCATCTTATATTGCCCGGCAAGGCGCTGGCAGACTGACAGACCACTTTCACCCGGCATCATCACATCCAGGATCAGCAAATCAAACGTCTCTGTTGCGAGTTTGACGTCCATATCCTGCGCGTCTTTTGCCGCGGTTGCGCGCATGCCGTTCTTCTCAAGGAAGCATGTAACACTTTCCCGGATTTCCTTGTGATCATCGACCACCAGTATATGCGATGACGTTTCGGACATGACGCAAGTTTAGAACATGGTGTTTCCCGCTTACAGCATCAAATTTGTCGCCGTTTGTATCAAATGGCCGACCCTGCGACAGCACGGTACAAAGCCGCCGCGCCGCGCTATTTCAATCCTGAAAACTCATGCCAATCTAGCCTGTATCGAAATCAAGGAAATGAGGATGACATGAAAAAGTTAATCGTTCTTGCAACAACAATTGCCCTGACAGCAACCGCTGGCAGTGCCTTTGCTCAGATGCAACCTGGACACGGCGGCAACAGCGCCAATCGCGGTTATGACATGGGGGCAACATCC
>Ga0316204_10010409_pt1 | contig 11991 bp, 13 predicted proteins | sample 6monrhotite_MG_2_FD_205661 | JGI IMG/M metagenome (GOLD analysis project Ga0316204, IMG submission 205661) | Microbial mat bacterial communities from mineral coupon in-situ incubated in ocean water Damariscotta River, Maine, United States -... | ecosystem: Environmental > Aquatic > Marine >...
GGCGACAATCAAGGCGAAAGCACAGCTGGCATTTTATCTGTCGCTGGCAACCGTTGTTCTGATGCTGGCCGTTACAGCATTTCTGGTTGTGAACATCGTGCGCGGAATTACCGGGCCCGTTGCGGCCATGACTTCTTCCATGACGGCTCTGGCCGGTGGTGAAAAAGGTGTTGTAATTGAAGGTGCCGATCGTGGTGATGAAATCGGTGAAATGGCCGCCGCGGTCAGTATTTTCAGGGAGAGTATGGAGAAGGCTGATCAACTGGCCGAAGAGCAACTGGAAATGGCTGAAAAGCAACGTGTTCTTGTTGAACAACAGCTGGAAGAGCAGAAGAAAAAGGAATATCGTGCAAAGGAAGTTAACCAGTACATTGGTGAATTTGAACTGACAGTGATGTCTGTTCTCGAAAGCATGAAACAGGCAGATGCCTTGTTGAAAAAGACCTCTGACGATATGGATGCCGGTGCCAAAAACACCAGCGAGCAGGCGATGACAGTGTCTGCCGCGTCGGAACAATCAGCAATGGGTGTTCAGGCCGTGGCATCGGCAACAGAAGAGTTGTCCGCCAGCATTCGTGAAATCGCGCAGCAGGTCAGCCATTCAACAGATATCTCCCAGGCTGCAGTGGCCAGCACCCGTGAGACCATGGCCAAGGTTCAGGAACTGGAAGATGCTGTTGCCCGCATCGGAGATGTGGTTCAGATGATTACGGACATTGCTGAACAGACAAACCTGTTAGCCCTGAACGCGACCATCGAAGCGGCCCGGGCCGGTGATGCCGGCAAGGGATTTGCGGTTGTGGCTTCTGAAGTGAAAAACCTGGCGACCCAGACCGCTGCGGCGACCGAGGAAATCAGCAAGCAGATTTCCGGTGTGCAAGGGTCGACAGCGGCGTCGGTTGAAGCAATCCGGGATATTTCCAGAATCATCAATCAGGTCAGCGATGTTTCTGCTTCTATCTCCGCCGCAGTTGAGGAGCAGGATGCTGCGACCAGTGAAATCGCCATGAGCGTCGAACAGGTTTCTTCCGGCGCTACGGAGATTTCCTCGACCATCATTGAGGTCAAGGGAGCCGCCGATCACTCTCAGACACTGGCATTGGATGTCTTGAAGTCTTCTGAAAGTCTGACGGAACAAACTGACATTCTGAGTGAGAAAGTAGCTGATTTCCTCGTCAAAGTTCGTTCAGAAACGGATGACCGTGAAGAACTGATTGTCTGGAGTGATGATATCTCTGTGGGATATGAGCAGATTGACAATGAACATCATCAGCTGATTGAAGTTGTCAACGCACTGTACCGGACGGTGAAGGAAGGGCAGAACGTTGCCAGCATCAGGACGGCCTATGATGCCATGCGGTCCTATACGGATGTCCATTTCCGCCATGAAGAAGAACTGATGAATTCCATTGGTTTTTATGAAACCGAAAAGCACATCGAAATGCATCGCGGTTTCGAAACGCGGCTGGATGCTCTGTACGAAGACTACAACAACGGGCTGGATCCAAACGGAGAGGCCTTGCTCGGATTGCTTGGTAGCTGGTGGTGCCTGCATATCACCTCCGCCGACACCAAGCTGGCCATGGTTATGGCCAAAGCCGCCTGACCGTTTGCTGAAGCGGACCGGAGCAACAAGCGACGGTCTGCTTGTTGCTCCGGTCGACCTTGTCTGCTTTCATGACCGGAAACACCCGTTACCTGCAAGGTGGCGGGTGTTCTGTTGAAATCAGGAGCAGACCCTTCAATGTCGATTGCCAGCCTGCCCATGTATGACCTGCCGGAATTGCGGCAGGCCACCGATGACTGGTGGCAGGGACTGGCCCGGGCGCTGCGCCGGGAAGGTATTTCAGAGGTTCCGGACAACCTTGCCCGCGCAGATGACGACGCGGCTTTCTGGCGGCATCCTGATCTGTTTTTGTCACAGACATGCGGTTATCCCCTGATGACTGATTTATTCGGTGACCTGCTGTTGCTGGGCACGCCCTGTTACGACGTGCCGGGGTGTGACGGGGTGTATTACCGAAGCCGGATTATCGTTGGTCGGGACAGCCCGTTCCACACACTTGCTGATTTGCGGGGTCATACCTGTGCCTTGAACAACAGGTCGTCACATTCCGGCATGAATGCCTTGCGTCATTCAATTGCGCCCTTGTCTGACGGCAAGGCATTTTTTGGAGACGTCGTCATATCAGGTGGCCACCGGCATTCCATTTTCATGGTGGGGCGTGGCGAGGCGGATGTTGCGGCAATAGACTGTGTGACCTGGGCTCTGATAAATGATGTGGCGCCCGCCGAGCTTAGTGGCGTCAGGATGCTGCAGGAAACAGCACAGGCACCCGGGTTGCCCCTGGTCACATCGATGGCAACCTCTCCGGATCTGGTGGCAAGAATTCTGGCGGCCATTGGTGGTGCGTTTTGCGATGCTGATCTGCAAGCGGCGCGACAGGCTCTTCATCTTGGTGGCTTTGTGCAGACCACGCCTGATGATTATGAGGCAATCCTGGCGATGGAGGCATCTGCTGCAGGGCCAGGCAACAGCCTGTCAGTCGGGAAATGAATATTGAAGCTTCGGCGATTATTCGCTGGCGGGATTGATTTCACTTTCGCAGTCGAAGGGGATTGCCTTGATCTTGCCGTCAACGATCCGGCTTTTGTTCGTCCCTATTGTGACCGTTCCGCCAGTAATGACTTCCTGGATACAGGTGTTCAGGTAGACAAGAGTCAGGACTTCATCTGGCTTTAAACGGAATGTCTGTCCTCGACCCAGAATATCCAGAACCTGCAGGTCCTGTCGTTCAACAGAAAGGTCTTCGACGATTGCGACGTCTTCAGATGCAATGGCTGCACCCGGGGTTGCCAACGAAACGAAGGTTGCAATGACTGCTGTAAAAAATAAATGAAAAATATTCATGCTCATTCCTCCGCTCCGTTTTGAGACACATATTCCCGTTTTGAGGCATTATTTGGCTTCAAAAACACCACCAGGGCCGATATAACCCTGAACTTGCAAACTACATGCAAGTTGTTCTCAACTGATCCGGTGTCTGAAAAAAAAGCTGTGACCGGCGAAAATGTAAACTGGCCGGCTTTCATACGGGGCGAAATAACAACTTCTGCATGTTCAGAAAAAAATACCCCGGAACAGGAATACTGCTATCATGAACCTGGCGGTCGGATTGTTCCGGCCCGTCGAAGCCGACCGTTTCTGGCACCCTTCCCGGAGTGCCTTTGCGGGTACTTCCTGGATGGCCAGATGCGGTCCATTCACCTGGATCCGGATGTTGAAACAGCAACGTCCGGATCGAAGGAGGTCACCATGCTCAGCAAGTCTGCCAGATGTATATTTGTTCTCGCTGCGTTGTCCCCCCTTTCCACTGTGACGATCGCACAGGAGACGCTCTCTTCGATCAAGGCCCTGGATGGAAACTGGGTGCATCCGGCTGAACTGGCGGTTGACAATAACTGTCCCGCCGGAGAGTTCATGATTGAAACCTTTGTAATCAAGGACGGGCATGCGACCGGTGTGGTCGGGCATTCCCAGGATGGTCCGTTTCGTTTTTCCGCGAATATCCAGAAAGACGGCACAGTGTCTTACTATGCCCAGGGCCAGTACGTCATGATCAAGGGAGAAGGTCACTTCACGGATAATCGCGGGACCGGACGATTTGAGGTAACCGGCGAAACCAACTGCGATGGTGCCTGGGATCTGGTGAAGCAATAGCAAAGGAACCTGCGGCCTTCTTTAAGGGCTGTTGCACGTTTTGACGCGTGATGACAAGCAGCTGTTTGCGGCTGCCGGTATCAGGACTAGTTTATGTGAGTCATACGCAAGTAGATTTCCTCGATACCACCCGACTCCATGCTTTCAGGCACCGCCCGGAGACTTACGGTGGGACCTTCAACTTCAACGATGACATCATGAAATCGACCAACCTCGGCTTCGTCATCATAGCCACGCTTTGTCTGGTCCAGAACGTTGGCATTCAGGGTCATTTCCCCATGCCTCAATCCTCCCCAAAAATTCAAAATCAGGTCTCCGGCAAAAAACATTTTGCTGAATGAGCCATTGGAGATGGTCATGTTTCCTTTGAAGTCGGTGATATAGTCACGCTTCACTTCAATCTCGACTTTCCAGTTTGACCTCGCCCTGAGGCTTGCGACATCAAAGGTTGGAACTGCAATCTTCTGAACGACAGGAGGGGGTGGAATAACCTGCTGCCCTGGAGCGACGACGGGGGTCGGGGGCGGCGTAGAAGGCGAGGTCGCTGTTTTCCGCCACTCGCCAGTCTGATCGGGAGACTTGCTGGCCAGAACAAGTTTGTTGTCTCCGTTTACCCAGGCAGCCTGGTGCCTGCCAAATTCTCTGCGTGCAGCGCGGGTCATCTTGTAATCAAGATAGTCCTTGACCTCTCCAAGCGCCATTTTACCGTCGCCGTCACCATATTCTCCACCGTCTGCTTCCCCATAAAGGGCGTCCAGAAGGTGCCGGGTGAACATCCCGTGTCGGGCTTTCAGGTCCCATGACGCCACCTGGTCGCCTTGCGCCGCTGTTACGATTGTTATTTTTGAGGAAATGTTTGAAAGCGTTGGGGCAACAGTGATGCCCGAGGTTCCACGTACCAGCATTCCTTTCTGGCTGTCACCTGAGAAACAAGTATCCATGAAAACCGTCACAGACCTGGTTTCCAGCTTGCCCAGGTTGTCGAAAAGTGTATCTATCGAAAAGCCATTAATCTCAACTGACTCAGGGTCTGCATTAACAGGCAGAAGGTAGCCGCGTTTGTCTTTCAGGCCAGGCACGCCGTGGCCCGAATAGAAGACAGTTACATCAGAGCGCCCTTTGGGATCCAGGTAGCGCCACAGTTTTCCTTCTGGGGAACTGTTGTTACCAAATGTCGAAAGCAACTGCGCCTGGGTGACATCTCTGAGATCAATGATGTTTTCAGGGTCATACCCAAGGACATCGAGGACAAAATTTCTGAACGCATCTGCATCGTTATGAGCAAAATCAACTGAGGGAATACTGCTCTTGTAATCCTTGTTGCCTATGATCACTGCCACGCCGTATTTGTTCGCCGGCGCCGATACAGCGACGCCTGGTAGCATCAGCAGTGGTATCAATCCCACCGAAGCGATCAGGGCACGACCAATATATCTGCGTATGTTCAAAAGCATCGTTTATTCCCGTCTGAAAATACCACTCCTGATGCGAGTATATATTATGCTGTTGTGCAACTACAGCGCCAGAGCAAGTATTATTAAGAGCCTCAGGTCAGTCCTGAAGAGACGGCAGATAAATTTTTTCGGGAGGTTCCCTGGTGCCCTCGGACAGAATCGAACTGTCGACCTCTCCATTACCAATGGAGTGCTCTACCGCTGAGCTACGAGGGCCTAGGAAAATCGGCGGGAAAGTGCCACAGGGGCGGGGTGGGCGCAAGTCACTTTGTGCGGCTTTTGTGATTTAGTTCGCGATTAAAGTTTTGACTGTAAAAATAATGTTTAATTACAGTGTATTAGTCATTCTCTTGACCCAAAATGTGTGAACGGGCATGTTGCCCGGACAAGCACAACTTGCAGGCCCGAAGGTCCGGGCGGGAACATCGGACATGGCAGACGAAAAAGGCAAACAGCGGGAAGGGGCCAAAGGTGGTCCTGGTTCCGGACCGGCAACCGGCAATCCCGAACGCCGCAACCGTCTGGCCGGTGAGCTTCGAGATAACCTGAAACGGCGCAAGGGTCAGTCGCGCTCACGCGGGGAAGAAACGCCACCTGGTGCCCTGTCGCGTGATGCCCGCAAAACCTTGATTGATCCGGACTGATCCCTGTTCCGGTTGGAATAAATTACAGAGGCTGCCGTGAAATCGCCATTTTTATCGGTTTTCTGCTGCGAATTCTTCGGGTAATCCGCCACCCTGCGTTTTAATCGCGCCGGGGATGGGGTAAAAATCAGGTCGCCCGTTAATATGTCAGCGCGATAAATCAAGACGGCTTGGCAGTGTGGCAAGGCAGCGTCGGCAAACCGGCACGAGAGTTGAGGTTATGGATCAGATACGCATCACTGGCGGCGGCCCGCTGAACGGCACTATAGCGATCGGCGGCGCCAAGAATGCGGCTTTGCCTCTGATGGCTGCCAGCCTGTTGACGGAAGGCACCCTGCGCCTGGCCAACATTCCACATCTCGCTGACATCTCGACGGCCGTGCATTTGCTGGCCCAGCTGGGTGTGACAGTGATCATGAACGGAGATGATGAAACCGGTGGACACACCGGACGGGTCCTGTCCCTGACCGCCGGACAAATCGCCTCAACAACGGCGGATTACGAACTGGTGCGCAAAATGCGTGCCTCCGTGCTGGTGCTGGGCCCCTTGCTGGCGCGCGAACATGAGGCGCGGGTCTCTCTGCCCGGTGGCTGTGCCATTGGCACCAGGCCCGTGGATATTCATCTCGGGGCGCTGGAAGAACTGGGCGCACAAATTGAGCTGGAAGACGGTTATGTCGTCGCCCGGGCACCCGGTGGCTTGCGAGGCGGCGTGGTGCGCTTCCCCCAGGTTTCTGTGGGGGCGACTGAGAATCTGCTGATGGCGGCTTCTTTGGCTAAAGGCGAAACGGTTCTGGAGAACGCGGCGCGGGAGCCGGAAATTACCGACCTGGCGCAATGTCTGATCGCCATGGGCGCGGAAATCACTGGCCTGGGGTCTGACCGGCTGGTGATCCAGGGGAAGCCGACCCTGTCAGGTGCTGACTACAGTGTCATGCCCGATCGTATCGAAACCGGCACCTATATGGCTGCGGCGGCCCTGACGGGCGGTGATTTGACCCTGACCGGCACCACCATGTCGACTTTGGGGGCTGTGGTCGAAGCCATGGAACGCACCGGCGTGGAAATCAACGACGACGGTAAGGGCAAGGTCCGGGTCTGGCGCACAGGCGAAAAACTGAAAGCGACAGACGTTACAACGCTGCCTTATCCGGCCTTTCCGACTGACATGCAGGCCCAGTTCATGGCCATCATGGCGACGGCTGACGGTGCATCGCTGATCACCGAGACCATTTTTGAAAATCGCTTCATGCATGTGCCGGAATTGACACGCATGGGTGCTGATATCACCATTAACGGCAATGCCGCGCTTGTGCGGGGTGTTGAGCGCCTGAAAGGGGCTCCGGTGATGGCGACCGATTTGCGTGCATCTGTCAGTCTGGTGCTCGCTGGTTTGGCCGCAGAGGGTGAAACTGTCATCAGTCGGGTCTATCATCTGGACCGGGGCTACGAACGACTGGTGGAAAAGCTGGCTGCCTGTGGCGCCAATATTGAACGAATCAGGGAATAGTCCGGGAACTGATATGTCAGAAGTAACGGCAAAACCTCTCAGATTGACGGCTGTGGACCGGGACAGCCTGCGGATTCTCTCGGCCTGTGTCCAGGATGCCCTGACACGCATCGGCGAAATGACCTATCTGCGCCGCAAGAACCAGTTTGTTCTGACTGCCAACCGCTATATGTGGGAGCTGGACGACAAGGAAACCGGTGCCGCCCGGGACGGGGATTTGCACTATCGCATCCGCACCGGCATGCATTTCAACGGTGTGCTGGGCGTGCAGAGCCAGGGTGTCATGCACGAAAACCTTGATGGCTGGATATCTCTTTTGGCAATAGAAGTTGAAGGTGATGAGCCAGCCGAAGCTTCTGATCCGGACGAAGACACTGGAAATTTGTTTCTGACACTGGTATTTGCAGCCGGCGGCAGGATTCGCCTGGAAGTCGAATGCATTGATTGCGTGCTGACAGATATGGACGAGCCCTGGACAACCCGCGCCCGGCCTGACCATAAACTGGAAGCAGCTGACGAGCAGCATCCGGGGTCCGGGGACTGATCCGCACCGCAGATTTCAAGACCCCGTCTTTCGCTACCCGATTTAATTCACCGCAGAAATTTGAACCATGTCAGAAACAGCAAGCCAGAACGCAGACGCGGAAAACGACAATCTTGTCATTGCCGTACCCAAAGGACGCATCCTCAAGGAGTTGCGTCCGTTGATGACCCATGCAGGCCTGGAACCGGAAGCAGATTTTGATGATCCCGATTCCCGCAAGCTGCATTTTGCCACCAATGTGCCGGGTGTCTCGCTGATCCGGGTGCGCAGTTTTGATGTGGCGACCTTTGTGGCTTTTGGCGCGGCCCAGATCGGTGTTGCCGGTAACGATGTGCTGATGGAATTTGACTACCCCGAGGTTTATGCGCCTCTGGACCTGGGGATTGGCGGCTGTCATCTGGCCGTAGCCGAACCGGTCGAACTGGGATCAACCGATGATCCGGCGCGCTGGAGCCACGTCCGCGTGGCCACCAAGTACCCCAACATTACCCAGCGCTATTTTGCCGCGCGTGGTGTCCAGGCTGAATGTATTCACCTGAACGGTGCCATGGAGCTGGCCCCGGGTCTGGGCCTGTGTCGCCGTATCGTCGATCTGGTTTCCACCGGCGATACTATGCGCGCTAACGGCCTCGTGGAAATCGAACGCATCGCCGAAGTGACCTCTCGTCTGGCGGTGAACCGGGCTGCCTTGAAAACCCGCCCGGAAGAAATTTCGGCCTGGATTGATCGGTTCCGGGAGGCTGTCGATGCCGTATAGACTTTCCACCGAAGATGCCGGATTTGAGGCTGCATTTACCGACCTGCTGGGGCAAAAACGCGAATCATCCGTCGACGTCAATCAGGCTGTGACAGCGATCATTGATGATGTGCGGGTCCGCGGTGATATCGCCGTCGCCGAACTGACGGCGAAATATGATCGTGTCGATGTAACACCGCAAACCCTTGCAATATCCCGGGCAGAAATAGACGCAGCCCTGGAAGCTGTGTCCACCACGGAAATGGAAGCCCTTAAGGAAGCCGCTGTCAGAATCGATGATTATCATCGCCGCCAGATCCCGCAAGGAGAAAGCCACATTGACGCCCAGGGCGTGGAGACCGGATATCGCTGGACCGCAGTGCAGTCGGTCGGGCTTTATGTGCCCGGCGGCAAAGCGGCCTATCCGTCTTCGGTGCTGATGAATGCAATTCCCGCCCGGGTGGCCGGCGTGGAGCGGATTGTCATGGTGGTCCCGACGCCGGATGGTGTATTGCACCCCCTGGTGCTGGCCGCTGCCCATGTCGCTGGTATCGACGAAATTTATCGCATTGGCGGTGCCCAGGCCATTGCAGCTCTGGCCTACGGCACGGACAGTATCATTCCCGTGGACAAGATCGTGGGACCCGGGAACGCCTATGTTGCAGCCGCCAAGCGCCAGGTGTTTGGCATTGTCGGTATTGATATGATTGCCGGGCCTTCGGAAATTCTGGTCGTTGCCGATAACCAGAATGATCCCAAGTGGATCGCGGCTGATCTGTTGTCCCAGGCCGAACATGATGAAGACGCCCAGGCTATCCTGATTACCGACGACGCGGCTTACGCCGAAGTTGTTGAGGCAGCCTTGCAGGAGACCATGGCAGGCCTGAACCGCAGTGAAATCGCCTCGGCATCCTGGCGGGATTATGGCGCGGTTATTGTGACCCGTGACCTGGCGGAGGCTGCTTCCCTTGTGGACCGTGTGGCCCCTGAACACCTTGAACTGGCTGTTGAGGATGCCGACGGCCTGTCGGCCATGATCAACAATGCCGGCGCGATATTCCTGGGCCGCTACACGCCGGAAGCCATTGGCGATTACGTTGCCGGTCCCAGCCACGTTTTGCCGACATCCCGCAGTGCACGTTTTTCGTCCGGTCTGTCCGTGCTGGATTTTATGAAACGAACATCGATGATCCGCTGCGATGCTGAAAGCATCAAACGGATCGGGGCGGCGGCGGTGACCCTGGCGGAAGCTGAAGGGTTTGGCGCACATGCCCTGTCTGTTGCCCACAGACTGGGTCGGAACTGAGGAACAGGCAAGTGGAAGAATGCGAACGGATCGTTGATTTCAAGCTGGATGAGGCGACGGTTGTGCGCCGTAACCCTGAGGTCGAACACGAGCGCAAGGTCGCGGTCTTTGATCTGCTGGAAGAAAACAGCTTCAGTCCGGTGGGAGATGTGGCCGGGCCCTACCATCTGCGCCTGTCCATCGTTGAAGGACGTCTGGCCTTTGATATTCGCAACACCGATAACGAACCCCTGAAAAGTGTCATTCTGGCGCTCAGCCCGTTTCGCCGCATCATCAAGGAATATTTTGATGTCTGTGACAGCTATTTTACGGCGATCAAGGCTTCTTCGCCGTCGCAGATTGAAGCTATCGATATGGGCAGACGCGGGCTGCACAATGACGGATCAGACCTGCTGCGCGAACGGCTGGCCGAGAAGATTGAACTGGACCACGCCACAGCCCGGCGGCTGTTCACGCTGATCTGCGTGCTGCATATCAAGGGCTGACCGGGCCGCATCCATGCCAGTTCTCCCAGGTGCCATATTGTTTGCATGTACCATGAACGCGGTACGTTCTCCCATGGCTGAAGGATTAATGAAGCGATATTTTGGCCACCAGGTCTATATCGATTCCGTCGGCGTGCGCACCGGCACCCTGGATGGTTTTGCCGTTACCGTGATGGAAGAAATCGGCATTGATATTTCACGCCACTACCCAAAAACATTTGATGACCTGGAAGACACTTCCTACGACCTGGTGGTAACCCTGTCGCCGCAGGCGCAACACTCCGCCGTGGAATTGACCCGGACCATGGCTTGTGAAGTCGAATACTGGAACACTTTCGACGCCACCATCGTTCAGGGCAGCCGGGAGGTAATGCTGGACGCCTACCGGTCTGTGCGGGATGCGCTGGAAGACCGTATTCTCAGCCAGTTCCGGGCCGGACCTGCCCCGAGATTGTAGCGCAACAGAGCCAGACCGGCGCTGCAGGCGGTTATCACGGCAAAGCGTGTGATTCCGGTTCCCGCATTAATAAGAACAGAATCACTTGATTTTCTGCCCTTTTCAGCCAATAACATAGGCGCCGTAATTCCAAGCGGTATTGAATATACATTCCGGCGTTGTTTTTTTGACAAACCGCAACCGGAAATCAGCATTTCTGACAATTATTGCAGTCGGTCGATTAACTGGATCAGACCGGTGCAGCAGAGGATTGAATGGCTAAAGAAGAACTGATCGAGATGCCTGGCGTCGTTACTGAACTCCTGCCGAACGCAATGTTCCGTGTGAAGCTTGAGAACGACCACGAAGTGCTCGCCCATACCGCTGGCAAGATGCGCAAATACCGCATTCGTGTGCTGGCCGGCGACAACGTTCTGGTCGAACTGACACCTTACGACCTGACTAAAGGTCGCATCACTTTCCGCTACAAATAAGCTGACGGTCTGGTGATGGACACTGCACCCGCCAACCGGTTGGTGCTGGCTTCCAGCTCTCCGCGACGACTGGACCTGCTGCGTCAGGTGGGGATTGAACCCGCTGCGGTCGATCCTGCGGATATTGACGAGCACCCGCTTCCCGATGAAACACCCCGCGCCCTGGCTGCAAGACTTGCCAGAGGCAAGGCTGATGCCACTGCTTTGCGTCACCCGGATAATCTTGTCCTGGGGGCGGATACCGTTGTGGCTTGTGGCCAACGTCTTCTGCCCAAGGCAGAAACGGTGGACCAGGCCCGTGATTGCCTGAAATTACTGTCGGGTCGCCGGCACCGGGTTTATACCGGTATCGCCCTGGCAGGACGCGCCGGGCAGATCAAATCAGGTCGGGTCGTTATGTCGGCAGTGACATTCAAACGGCTTTCAGAAAAAGAAATTGAAGGATACCTCGCCACAGGTGACTGGCAGGGCAAGGCTGGTGGCTATGCCATTCAGGGCCCTGCTGCGTTGTTTATCCGGGCCCTGTCGGGGTCGTGGTCGGGTGTTGTCGGCTTGCCATTGTTTGAGACAGGCCAGTTATTGCGTGGTGCCGGGTACCCGGTTTTGGAGATTGCAGACGAATGAGCAAGATTGATCAAATTCTGATTGAACCGGGGTTTCG
>Ga0316204_10010411_pt1 | contig 11989 bp, 11 predicted proteins | sample 6monrhotite_MG_2_FD_205661 | JGI IMG/M metagenome (GOLD analysis project Ga0316204, IMG submission 205661) | Microbial mat bacterial communities from mineral coupon in-situ incubated in ocean water Damariscotta River, Maine, United States -... | ecosystem: Environmental > Aquatic > Marine >...
ACCATCTCCAGCCGAAAGGGCGGTGATCCAGAAGCGTCGTACACGGCCAAGCTGTTTCATAAGGGCCGTACCGCGATTGCGCAAAAGGTCGGCGAAGAGGCTGTCGAGGTGAACATCGCCGCGTTGGCCGAAGGCCCCGATGAACTGGCGTCGGAAAGTGCGGACTTGATCTATCACTTGTTGGTGTTGTGGGCGGATGCCGATATCACGCCCGACCAAGTGTGGGCCGAATTGCAAAAGCGTGAAGGCATGTCGGGCATTGAAGAAAAGCGCGCCCGCGGCGAGCTTTAAGAGGTAGCGAAAATGGCTTACGACAACGACAACATCTTCGCCAAAATTTTACGCGGCGAAATTCCATGCGATAAAGTGTACGAAAACGAATGGGTGCTGGCGTTCAACGACATCGCGCCGCAAGCGCCGATCCACGTGTTGGTGATCCCTAAGGGTGCGTACGTGTCGCTGGATGATTTTTCCACCAAAGCCTCGGATGCTGAAATTGCCGGATTGTACCGGGCCGTGGGCAAGGTTGCCCGCGATCTCGGTCTGGATGCGCCAGGCTATCGCACGCTCAACAACACCGGGCGCGACGGTGGCCAGGAAGTGCCGCACTTTCACGTGCACATTTTTGGCGGTGGCCCGTTGGGCCCGATGCTGGCGCACTGAAATATGGCCATCAACAGCCCCAGAACGGACATCGGTCCGGACGGCACGATCATCTTGAGCGTTTTGACATGCCCCCACTGCGGGCACAAAGAAGAGCTTGAGATGCCGCCATATTCAAATCAGCAGTATCACACCTGTTCGGGATGCGGCGCGCGGCTTCACGCCACTGGTGATGCGTGCTGTGTGTTTTGTGCTTACGGCGACGTGCCGTGCCCGCCGACGCAGATCGGCGGTAAAAGCTGTTGCTCGCCTGATTGAGCATTGATCACAATACGATGTAATCGCAGAGAATTTTCTCGGCACTGCGCAACAATGTGTGTGCAGGACACTTTGCTGCGTAAGCTTGGCGCTTAATGCGGGGTAATCAGGTGTGTTCATGCTTATGAATATAGGCGCGAGCAGCGCGCGAGCACATTGCAAAAAGTGCATAGCACGCATGCATCACAATTGAAGAGCGAATGTCGCGTTGAATTTGAGGCCTTTTTTAGTGTTCAAAGGCCGTGGTGGTGATAGATAAGGCCTTTTCGCGCAGGCTGTGTCCTGGACAATCGGGGCGACGGCATTTTGATTGACCCTCGGCATCAGTATATCGGTCACCACATGCGCGACACGTGGCGTCGATTTCTGAAAGCATGCGCATACGCATGTTGTTGTAATCGGGTTGTTCCATGAGCTTTGGTCCGCATTGATGTCCGAAAATATGAACAATCGAAAAGCCCACACTTTATACACAAATTATTTGCAAATAGCAATATTAGAGTATATGAATATAATGTAGAATAATTCTAAGCGCTCAGCGCCGCCGTTTGTCGGCCCGGTACGCGGCGGCGATAGGATAGCGCCTCTGCCACGTGCATCTTTGACACACCCGGTGCGCCGTCGAGGTCGGCGATGGTGCGCGAGACTTTCAAAATCCGGTGATAGCCGCGCGCACTCAACCGCATGCGCCCCGCAGCATCCCCCAGCAAAGCTTTGGCGGCGCCATCCAGTTGCACGATGGCTTCAAGAACCTGACCCTCAGCCTCGGCATTGGTGCGCGCTTCCGACCCAAGCGCCTGAAAGCGTTTGCTCTGATGAGCGCGGGCCTTAAAGACACGTTGGCGGACCTGATTGGTGGTCTCCGCCGACGGCGGCAGGCTGAGATCGGACGCCGGCACCATCGGCACCTCGACATGCAGGTCGATGCGATCCAAAAGCGGGCCCGATAAGCGGTTTTGATAATCTTCTGCGCATTTGGGCGCGCGTGAGCATGCTTGACCGGGATCATCCAGATATCCGCACCGGCATGGGTTCATTGCGGCAATCAATTGAAATCGTGCCGGATACGTAACGTGTGCGCTGGCCCGCGCAATAACGGCGGCCCCAGACTCAATCGGTTGGCGCAGGGCTTCCAGCGCAGGTCGTTGAAATTCGGGCAGTTCATCCAAAAACAGCACCCCCAAATGGGCCAGGGACACTTCGCCGGGGCGCACTTGTATGCCGCCGCCGACCAATGCGGCTTGTGATGCGGAATGGTGCGGATCGCGAAACGGGCGGATGCGCATCAAGCCGCCCTCGGGTAATGTTCCGGCAAGGGAATGAATCATCGACACATCCAGCGCTTCGGTGGGTGAAAGGTCGGGCAATAGGCCGGGAAGGCGACGTGCGAGCAAAGATTTGCCCGCACCGGGCGGTCCGCTCATCAGCAAATTATGACCACCAGCAGCGGCGATTTCCAGCGCTCGTTTGGCGCTTTCTTGGCCTTTTATATCTACTAGGTCGAGGTTAGGAGTGGTGTCGATACTGGGACTGGCAAGTAAGCATTTTGGGCGACTTAAAACTTGTGAGCCTTTGAAGTGGTTGACTAAATCTATCAATGAGCGGGGCGCGAGAACCTCCAGATCACCCGCCCAGACGGCCTCGCCGCCTTGCGAAGGCGGACAAATCAGGCCGCGGCTCTGCGCGTTGGCGAAAATTGCGCTGGGCAACACCCCGGACACCCGCGTCAGCGTACCGTCGAGCGCCAATTCGCCCAGCGCGACAAAGGCGTCAATTTGATCCGCAGGCAAAACGTCCATGGCGGTGAGCAAACCGAGCGCAATCGGCAAATCGAAGTGAGATCCTTCTTTCAGCGCATCGGCGGGCGACAGGTTGACGGTGATGCGTTTGGGCGGCAACGCAAGGCCCAACGCCGACAATGCGGCGCGCACCCGTTCGCGCGCCTCGCTGACCGCTTTGTTGGGAAGCCCGACAATGGTGAACGACGGCAAACCCTGGGCGATGTGCACTTGAACATCGACGGGCAAAACTTCAATACCCTGAAAGGCGACGGTGTTGATACGTGCGACCATGAGTAAGTTCCTGTATATTACTCTACGACCATGAGCATAATCGGAACGTAAGTAGAACGCTAGGGGGTAATCCGGCCATTGCGAGGAACGTAATGTGCGGTGATGAGAAAGCTCGAATTGCTTGTACACGATGTGACTTTTAGTGTGCGTGGGCATATAATATTAGCGACTAGAAATATAACCTCGGGCTCTTTTCAGCCAAACCGGAGGAGGCGACCGTGAAGCGCACAAGAAAAATGGTAATGGTAATGGTAATGGTAATGGGTCTGGCGTTGCCGGTGCTGTACTTCGGCTCGGCGAATGAAGCCGCAGCCTTCTGCGTCTATAACGAGGCCGATGTATCAATTCAGGCCAAACAGGTCCACGGCGGCACACATATCCCCTTTAAAAATTTCGATATGAATGTCAATCCGGGAGAAAAAGCCTGTTGCAATTGGCAGACACACGACTGCAACACCGAGGGGAAAGAGGACTCTAACGTCAAATTCAGCGTTTACTACGCCCCAATGGCGCCTCGTCCGGGCGCCCCCCCCATAACCTACATCTGCACTCGTTTCGAGACCCATGCAAATGGCAAGGTGGTGGTCCGTGGTAAGCAGGGCGAATACACCTGTAAAAGGGAATAATGCCATTTGTTTGGCATAGTTCGTCGGTTGACGTAAGTTGGTGCGAACGACACACTGTGATCTATTGATTGGATACAGCGATAATCGAGAAAAGGCGAAGCATGAACAACGGGCTGCGGTGCATTGCAGCGGTGGTGATCGCCGTTTGGTTAGCAGGCTGTGCTGCGAACGAGCCGCTTAAGCCGACGGCTTTTCGCCCATTGGAAGGGCGCAACCTCACCGTCTTGCTTCAGCCCTCCGGTGCCGCGCAGCTCAGCGATCCGTTTGTGCGCGCGGGCCTTACGGCGCTGGAGAGCGGCGATTACATCGCGGCGCAGACAAATTTCAACCGGGCTCTAAAATTCGACCCCACCCGTTCACAATTGCACTTCCTTAATGGCCTGACCTACCACCTGCGCGCGGCGGCTGGGGATTCCAGTCAGCTGCCGTATGCCGCCATTGGTTACCAGTTGGCGCTGCAATACGACGCCGCCAACTATTGGGCGGCGTATCAGCTCGGCCACATCAATTTCAATGATCAGCAATATCGAAAAGCTCAGGACGCCTTTGCCTATAGCTTGCTGTTCGCGGCTGAAGACCCGACCCTGTGGAAAGCCCTGGCGACGGCGTCCTATTATGCGCAGGATCTTGAAACCGCTACCGAGGCCGTGACAAAAGCCGCAGAATTGGCCCCGATGGACGCAGAGGTGATGCGTTTGGCGGCACTGGTCAACGCCGCTGCCCGCCGCCCAGGTGTGGCAGACCAGTTCCTAACCCGCTACCGTAGCGGTGAAAAAGACGCGACCTTCAAGCGCGCCAACTATGTCGCCCGCCGGATCGAAGACTGGCGGCGCTTTCATGCCCAAAACGGCGACATGACGCTGGCCCAAGGCAGCCCCGTGACGGGTGATATTTTTGGCGGTGATGCCTCTTCGACCGGCGTCGCGGCCACGCAGCCCAACGACAACGCGTCGAGCGCAACCAACGCGCAAGGCAGCGACCGTATGGTTTTGGTCGATGTGGTGATCATTCGGTCCGAAGAGCGCCGCACCACCAACAAAGGCGTCAATTTGCTTAACGGCCTGACATCGACCCTATCGGGGACCGCGTTTTCGTTTTCCGACACCCGCACCATAAATAAGGGTGCCGCGAATGCGCGCGCGACGGTATTCACCTACAGTCCGTCTTTGTCCATCGCGGCGAATTATTCACTGAATATTTTTAATGACAACGATGATCGCAACGAAATTCTCGCCCGTCCAAGTTTGGTGGCGCTGGATGGCAAGCCATCAGAGTTTTTCACCGGCGCGGTGTTTTACGTTGAGATTCCAGGCGGCGCGGATGTCGATGGCACCATTTTGGATGTGCCTGTCGGCATCAAGTTGAGCGTTACACCGCACTTTACCGGTGAAGACACGGTTAGGCTGGATGTCGAAGCGGCGCGCGCGTTTATCGAAGGTCGCGCCACCCAGGTGAATTTCAACAATTTTGCTCAGGTCACCAAAACCTTGGTCACTGCCAACGTTGCCATGAAGTTCGGCGACACGTTGGTGATCAGCGGCTTAAGCGAAAAAGAAACGCAAAATCTGAAAGACGGAGTGCCATTTCTGCAAAGTATCCCCGGCGTGCAGTATCTGTTTTCCAACCAAAACACGCTAGATTATACCAAATCCGTCCTCATTTTATTGACCCCGCGCGCGCCGCGTTACACGTTTGAAGATGGCTCGACGAAAGTGGATCCGGTCAATCCGCGCGACGTGATCACGGCGCAGCCGAGCCTCACCGAGCTTAAGGACAGGTCCGACTGGTTCAAGCCCGCCGCCAACCTGGATGCGGTTTTCCACCACTTGAAAGATCGTCGATTGTTCAAAGAATTTCGTAGCGGCGACGTTCAATTGGAACGCTGGGCAAACCAAGACGGCCTAATGCGTGAGATCAAACAGGCGCTGGAATTTCTGTATTATTAAGTAGTCTTGAAGATGCCACTCAGCGGTCCGTAAGGGCCAGCTTCAAACCCAACAACGCAAACGTCCCGGCGAACACGCGGCGAAACCAGGCCATCACGGCGGGGCGGGAAATCACATAGCGGCGCATAAGCGCCGCCGCGCTGCCGTAACCGGCAAACACCAGTGCGGTCAGGGCCATAAACGTAGCGCTCAACACCAGCATATCGAAAAGCGGCGTTGCGCTGGCTGCGGGCACAAACTGGGGCAAAAACGCCAAAAAGAAAATCGACAGCTTGGGATTCAAGATGTTGATGAGAAAGCCTTGCACAGCGATTTGAGTCGCGCTGCGGCGGGCGCGGTTTTCTTTAACATTCAGCTTTGAGGTGTCTTTGAGCGTCACCCACGCCAAGTAAAACAGATACGCCACGCCCGCGAACTTCACCGCTTGAAACGCCACCGCGCTGGCGTGCAGCAGGGCGGCCAGACCGAAGATGCTCGCCGCCATGTGCGGCACGATGCCCAGTGTGCAGCCCAGCGTCGCCGCCAGCGCGGCGCGGGTTCCGTCGCCTAGTCCATGGGACAGGGTATAGATCACCCCGGTGCCGGGCATCAAAACGACGATCAACGACGTTAGTAAAAACTCAATGCTCATGAACCTCTCCCGCGTGAAGGTGGCGACAGTGTGCGCGTCTTGTTTATCGTGGGCAAGGGCGATTAAGGGGCGTAGACTATCGTAATGCGAGACTTCTTCACCGATTATGCGCGTAGTTATGAGGCTCAGGATTTCGCGCACATTGAAAAGCACTTTGCCTATCCGTGCATGCTGACCAATGAAAGCGGCACGGATCTCATTTGCGACGCCGACGATTTGCACCAGCACATCGCGGGCTTTCTCACCATGCTTCAGGAAAACGGCCTGAGCAAAGCCGTGCCTACGGTGGTGCATGACCAATATCACGGCATGAAAAATCGCGTGGTGTCAGTGAACTGGAAGCTGATCGGCTCAAATGAGCAGCCTTTTGCGAATTTTGATTTTCTATACGTGCTGATCGGCGGTGACGGGGCGTGGAAAATTGGTCTGGCGAACTTGATTTAAGCTTTGAATCTCGCCTCAATCGCATCCCAGATTTTTTCTTCCAACGAAATGCCGTCGAAGCGACGGATTTCTTGTAGGCCGGTGGGTGAGGTGACGTTGATTTCGGTGAGGTAATTGCCGATCACGTCGATGCCCGCAAAAACCAAGCCGCGGGCTTTCAGATCATCACCTATGGCGGCGCAAATTTCCAGATCGCGTTCGGTCAGTTTGCTCGGTTCCGGGGTGCCGCCGGCATGCATGTTAGAACGCGCTTCGCCTTCTTGCGGCACCCGGTTGATTGCGCCGACCGGTTCGCCATCGACCAAGATGATGCGCTTGTCGCCTTGGCGTACGTCTTTCAAATAAGCCTGCACCACGATGGGTTCGCGCGAACCTTGAAGAAACATTTCCAACAATGAGCCGAGATTTTCATCGTCTGGTTTGACGTGAAACACCCCCGCGCCGCCGTTGCCGTACAGCGGCTTGACGATGATATCTTGGTGCTTTTCGCGAAACGCTTTGATGTGCGCGACGTTGCGCGTCACCAGCGTCGGCGGAACCAAATCGGGAAAGCGCGCGATGTAAAGTTTTTCGGGATTGGCGCGCACTTCGCTTGGATTGTTGACCACCAAGGTGGTCGCGGGCAGCATGTCCAACAGATACGTTGTGGTCAGATACGCCATGTCGAACGGCGGATCTTGGCGCAGCCACACCACGTCGAGTGTCGACAAATCAACCAGTTCGGGCGTGCCCAAGGTGCAGTGGTTGCCCAGTTCGCGGCGCAACTCCAACCGTTGGGCGACGGCCATCACGCGGCCGTCTTCATAAATCAGATCGTCGGGATGATAATAAAACAGCTCATGGCCGCGGTTTTGCGCTTCCAGGCCGATGACAAAGGTGCTGTCGGCGTCGATGTCGACGTCGGTGATCGGATCCATCTGCAAGGCGACTTTGAGGCTCATCGGCGGGGCTCCTGTGCGCACGCGCTGTTAGGTATCATCGCCATATAGGCGGCGCTGCAGGTTCTGCAACATCTGAGAAGCTGTATAGCGGTGCGCACCGCCGCCCGGCAATTGTAAAAAACGCTCCAACGCATGTGTGGCCTCCAGAAGATGATCCAGTCGCTCATGCAACAACGCCAATTCTCGCCACAAATTGGCCTCATTGGGCGCAATCAACAGCGCCGCTTCGACAGCCATCAGCGCCGCTTCGGGCGCGGCGTGCAGCAGGTGAAAGACTTTGGCGTCGTGTTGCAAGGTGAGCAGAACTTGGCGGGGGTTAAGCGTCGTGAGGTGGTTTGGCGTCAGTTCACCGTCGTCGCCATGATGCTCTTTGAGCAAGCGGCGCAAATCGCGCGCACTGACCAACCGACCGCCACCGAACGGGTCGAGCAACGTGCGCGCCCCGTTCATGTGAAGACGGATCAAGGTGCGCGGCGCAAAATCGATGATCTCGACGTCGCGGTCCAGGGCTTCAAACACGTAACGATAAAGCAGCGCCAGAATCATTGCGCCGCCTTGGCGTCGGTCAATTGTGTGCGCGATATTGGCCTCAATCAGTCGTCCGGCCGAAGTCGCAGCGCCGCCATAACCATACCTGCGGGCGAGAATTTGCCGCGCGGCTTCCACCGCTAAAACATCGTCGTCTTGATCGTCGGCCAGATATGCGCGGGCGTCAGAAGCCAAGGTATCAAGGTGGCGGCGGTAAGCGCCCAGGTTCAGCGTCGGTTCAGCCCATTTGGTCAGCCACAATGCGCCTTCGACAGGATCGATGGCGTTGGCTTTCAGCGCGCCGATGCGGCGCAGGGCCTCTTCCGCGCTCATATATTAACCCCCTTGCGGTGGGACTGGCGTTGGCGGGGTCGGTTTTTTAACGCGCACATGACTGACGATGTGGCGGACATATGCGATGGACCGGGCGTGGTTTTTAACCCGCTCAAGTTCGGCATCGTTTTGTGCGATGCCGATCAGGTACACCGTACCGCCGACGGTTTCGATTGTGTAATTGATGGCGAGGATTTTTTCATCGAACGTCAGCTTGGCTTCCAGTTGCGCGGAAATCCAGCTGTCGCGTGCGGTGTCGATGACGCCACCATCGGACGTAACATGAATTTCGTTGATGACATCGACAATACCGTCGACTTTCCACGCCAGACGCACGGCGTCGGCGCGTTCCGTTTCGGTTTTGACTTGTCCGGTCAACAGGGCGCGGCTTTCGTAAACTTCAACACCGATATGAGCCAGCAAAGTGTGATCAAAGCGCGCATATTGATCAATGATACGACTGGAAAGTCCCAAGTCGCGCGCGACGCCATCGACGCCGCGCTCTTGATAAGCCGCCAGGCCGGTGCCGGCGCCGATACCCAACACCACGCCAACCGGGGTGCAGGCGGCGGCGGCCAGCAAAGCGCCGCCGAGCGCGATGGACGTAAAGGCGATCCGGACGATGGATGAAATGGTCATGTTATAAACTCGCTCAACGATGGTTTCGGCGCTCGGTGTACGGTGCAGTGTACGCTGTAGTTTACGGGGCGTTGGTTAATAAAGCGTGGTTTAGCGCTCATTCGATGCGCCATGCACCGCGTAACATGGTGAGCCGAAACGGGCCTGTGACCAAGGCCACATCAAAGCGAATATCGCAGGTTTGAAGATCCGGATTTTGCATCAAAAACCACTCAGCCGTGCGCTGAATGCGGCGGCGTTGCTTTGCGGAGATGGCCTCGGCGGCAAGGGCTGCGTTGGCGCGGGCTTTGACTTCGATGAAGCTCAGCGTGTTGGCGCGCCGCGCAACCAGATCGATCTCGCCCACTTGAGTTTTGTAATTGCGCGCCATCACCTGGTGACCGGTGAGGCGTAGATAGAGCGCTGTGAGGCTTTCGGCCCAGCGCCCGCGTTTTTGTGCACGCACTTTAGATGATTTTGGGCGAGATGATTTTGTGTGATCAGACGGTTTACTCATACGGTTCTGCCCGTTACCCTTCACCAAAATTTGGCCGCTTTCTTTGCGCACGATATTATCGGGTGAAAGAGTAGCAGTTTTTGCAGGAGGCTCCAGGCCGCACATGCGCAATTTGACCATCAATTCGAGTTTGTCGCGGCTGCGCGCCGGTATCGTCATGGCCTGTATGAGTGTGGCGCTGATGGGCTGTGAACAGGCGGGGTTTGGCGCCAAACCGAAGCTCGCCAATCCGCCGCAGGCCAGCGCGCAAAAAACGCCGACGGCGGATCAGGCGCAGCAGCCGGGCCATATGTCGCACGCTGCGTCGGGCGGCGTCGGTCCGCAAATGGCTAACCGTCCGGCGGATGCGCCCTTGCCGCGCCCGCCCTTATTGCCGTCTTTGGACGATTTGATTGGCCGCATTCCCCAGGCCACCACCCAGATGGATGCGGCGGGAGAGCTGGTTGAGCCGCCGTCTTTACCCGGTGCGCGCGGCTTGCGCGTGGCGATCTTGTTGCCGTTGTCGGGCGCCAACCAACGCGTCGGCTCGGCGATGTTGAACGCGTCGCAAATGGCGCTGTTTGAATTTGCCGGTTCCGATTTTGAGCTGCTGGTTCACGACACCAAAGGCTCACCCGAAGGCGCCGCAGAAGCTGCACGCTTGGCCATTGGCGATGGGGCGCAGTTGATCATCGGTCCGCTGTTGTCCACATCAGTGCGCGCCGTGGCCGATTTGGCGCGCGTTGCCGCTGTGCCCGTGGTGGCGTTTTCATCTGATCGCACCATTGCGGGCGAAGGTGTTTACACCATGGGCTTTTTCCCTGGCGATGAAGTCAAGCGGGTGGTCGATTTTGCCGCCAGCACTGGCGCGCAGCGCTTTGCGTTGTTGGCCCCCGAGGGCGCATATGGCGATGCGGTGTCGGCTGCGTTTAACGCCGCCGTGTGGCAAGCGGGCGGGTTTGTGGTGCAAAGCGAATTTTATCCGCCTCAAGTCAGCGATTTCTCCGAACCGGTCAAGCGCATCGCCCATTACGATGATCGTCGCGCCGCATTGATGGATCAGCGCCGCACTCTTGAAGCGCGTGGTGACGAGGTTTCTCGGCTGGCGCTTAAGCGGCTGGAAAATTTACAGACGCTTGGCGAGGTGCCCTTCGACGCTTTGTTATTGGCCGACGGCGGCAAGCGCCTGATTGCGGTGGCGGCGATGCTGCCATTTTACGATGTTGACCCGAAAAAGGTCAAAATTCTCGGCACCGGCCAATGGGATGAAGCCGGCCTTGGCGCGGAACCGGCGTTGGTCGGCGGCTGGTTTGCGGCCCCCGATCCCAGCGTGCGCCAAGCCTTTTCCGACAAATACCTGACCGCTTACGGCAATCGTCCGCACCGTCTTGCGACGTTGGCGTATGACGCGACCGCGTTGGCGGTTGTGCTGGGCGCGCAAAACGTGCCGCAACCCTATGGCGTTGAGGTTTTGGCCCAAGCTGGCGGGTTTGCCGGGCGCGACGGTATTTTCCGCTTTACGCCATCTGGCGCGGCTGAGCGTGGTCTGGCGGTGATGCAGGTGCAGCGCAAAGACGCCTCCATCGTTGATCCTGCGCCTAAAGCGTTCCCTTAGTTAACAGGGATTAATCGGGTGCGTTGACGGGGTCCGGGTCGTCCAGCAAGCGGCTGATGATGGCGTTAAGGATCAAGCGCCCCTGTTCCGTGGCGCGCACGCCGCGCTTATCCACCTCAATCAACCCAGCGTTTTGTAAGTCCAAAACCGCGCTGCTGTTGAGCGCCGATATCAGGTCTTGGCCGTACTGACGGGCGAATCGCGCCGCGTCGAGACCTTCGGTAATGCGCAGGCCCGACAGCACCAGTTCTTCCAAGCGTTCATAGCGGCCCAGTTCACGGACCTTGGCGGTGGCGTGGCCTTTTGTGCTTACCGCGTCCAACCAGCGCGCCGGATCGGCGATTTGGTGGGTGGCGCGGGTGATGGAGATGGTCCGATCAGGTGTTGGCTGCGCGGTCAGACGCCCGTGCGCGCCGGGACCGATGCCGATATAATCGCCGCCGGTCCAATAGGTGATGTTGTGACGGCTTTCAAAGCCGGGCTTGGCGTGGTTGGAAATCTCATAAGCGGGCAGTCCGGCGTCCGTGCAGATCTCTTGGGTCATTTGATACAGGTCGGCGGCGAGGTCTTCGTCGGCTTCGCTCATATTTTGGCGGAAAAACGCGGTGCCCGGCTCGATGGTTAATTGATAAAGCGAAATGTGTCCGTTGGTCATCGTCAGCGCGTGTTCCAGCTCGTCGGCCCAATCGCCCTGTCCTTGACCGGCGCGCGCGTATATCAGATCGAAAGTGTAACGGTCAAAAATGGCGCTGGCGATGTCCAGCGCTTCCAGCGCTTCTCGGGTTGAATGTTCCCGGCCAAGGGCCAGTAAATCCTCA
>Ga0316204_10010412_pt1 | contig 11987 bp, 8 predicted proteins | sample 6monrhotite_MG_2_FD_205661 | JGI IMG/M metagenome (GOLD analysis project Ga0316204, IMG submission 205661) | Microbial mat bacterial communities from mineral coupon in-situ incubated in ocean water Damariscotta River, Maine, United States -... | ecosystem: Environmental > Aquatic > Marine >...
GATTGTAATAACTTAAGCTGTATGCCTAAAATGGGATCAAATTTATATACGGCAAAAGCCCGTGTTATTAATATTGTTTTGCATTTTAGGAAATATCACATTTAGCCATGAGTTCAACAATAATTTTGTTTGCCAGTTCAAGAAGGAATGGTAATACCGGCCAATTAACTGATTCAGTTGCAAAGAAACTTGGGTTAGATGTAATAGATCTTGGTGAAACTGATATTTCCGCCTTTGACTATGAGCATCGAAATAGGAGCGATGATTTTGAACCTCTAATGGAGAAAGTATTGAGTGTTGAAAATATCATTTTTGCATCGCCTATATATTGGTATTCAGTAGCACCACCGATGAAAACTTTCATAGATCGTATTTCAGATTACCTTGCATTGCCAGATTTGCTTGAAAAGGGACGCAAACTACGAGGTAAAAAGGGGTATGTGATTTGTACCTGTATTAGCGATTCCCCAGATGAACCTTTCATAAATGCATTTAAAGAAACATTCTCGTATCTAGGGATGGATTTTGGTGGTTTTATTAATGCTAATTGCATCAATGGCTATAAAGGCGAGCTTTATGAGAACGACATCAAGGCATTCATTGAAAAATTCTAAATTAGCATTCAACACGGAATACATAATAAATAAGGATAGGTCGCGTGCTTTTTCCGCGACTTAATCCTGTTGTTGGACAAGCCCGAAATTTAATTAATTGACAAATTAGAAAGCTGTGCTAATTAGTAGATATATAAGACAGGGTGAAAACTTAATAAAAACAATTAGATAAGACTTTTAATGGGTAGTCTTTCATACTCAAAATTATAGACTAAAGTCTGATGTTAGCTAGATACAGTCTCAAAATACTTTTTAGGAATAACATTTTTATGTTCATGAAGGCCATCGAGTATTGTACTTCTGCCGCACAGCGGCTTCGTTCAACAATCGGCTGCACTGGACATTTTGCTCCGCTGGCGCTACGCAAAATCCCAGTGAGCCGGGGCGAGCGTTATACATACAATAAGGAAATTAAAATGAAATACATATTTATAGCTATTGCTCTTTTTTTGGCAGGTTGTGCTTCCACAAATAACATTGTGGTAAATACCGATACTATGCGCTTAATTGAAAAAACCGCTGAAGTCGCACCAAAAGGAGTAGACGGTGAGTTTGTATTAACAGTCAAGGCAGCAGGAGAGCAAGGTAAGGTTGTTTATCTAAATACTGAATTGGATTACCGAGATAGGCGTAACATCACAGTCGCTTTGTCACCTAAATTTGTAGGCTATATTAATGAGCAGTACGGGGTGACCCCACAAGAGTACTTTTTAAATAAAAAGATTCAAGTTAAAGGTACAGCTAAGCAAGTGAAGATAGGTTTCTTTTCAAACGGTAAACCAACCGAGAAATATTATTATCAAACGCACATCCGTGTCCGTTCACCCAATCAAATTGAGGTTTTAGGGTAATATGCCCAACAAACCTAGTCATCATAAAATCTCCACAGGCTTCGCGAATAAAGGTTCAAGGGCCATGATGCCAAATACACGTTCGACTATTGTTGTTATACTCACCATCTTTATCAGCATTACTAGTTGCGCGCAGTTTAAAGCGCAAAAGTCTGATATTGAGGATATTTCCAGTTCACGGGCTTTAGTTTTAGACAATGCTTTTTCAGCTTTAGTTAAGAAACACAAAATCAATACCGCTGGTGTGGCTGTGCTCAAAAATCGTAAGGTTATTTGGCAAAACCAGTACGGATTTCAATCTCCGGGTGTGCCTGCAAATGCTGATACTTTATTTGATGTTGCATCATTAACGAAAACCGTCACCGCAGAAACAATACTTAGGCTTGTGGCAAAAGGTGAACTATCACTGGATGAACCTATTGCGCCTTACTGGGTTGATCCTGATCTACAAGATCATCCTAAAATTCAGAAATTAACGCCTAGAATGTTACTGACTCACACTAGCGGGTTTATGAATTGGCGTTATTTTTCTGATGATAGAAAGTTAAACTTTATCAATGCACCTGGCACAACCTTTGGTTATTCAGGAGAAGGGTTTGAATACTTGGCAAGATATGCCGAGAAAAAAATAGGTGTGCCTTTTGGGCAACTGGTTGAGTCGACAGTTTTTGGACCCTTAGCAATGAACAACGCTTCATTTGTTGTACGTAAGAAAAATTTCTCTAATATCGCGCAACAGCTAAATGAAAACGGAAAATTCTACGGATATTATTGTCAACCATGGGGTAATTGCGCAAAAGAAGGCAGTTATTCCGCTGCGGCCAATTTGGTGATAACGGTAGCGGATTATGCCAAATTTTTAATTGCTTCAATGGACGGGGAAGGGCTAAACCTTGCACTAAAACAAGATAGAAATACTATGCAAGGTATTCAGTTTACGCAAAGTGATATCGATTGTGATCACACTCGCGAGGCGCAATGTCCGACTCAACTTGGTTACGGATTAGGCTGGAGTATGTCGCAGTTGAAAGGTGATAAAATAATTGGTCACAGGGGGACTAATTGGTCGGTAGTCTCCTTAGCATATTACTACCAAGGCAGTGGTGATGGGTTAGTCATTTTCTTCAATGCGCCTAACAAGGCGGGATTAGCCGCAATGGTTGACGCCCTTAAGTTACTCGATCCCGATTCACCTGAGTTACCCGGATATGAACTACGGCTTGCGAGAACAATCTGACAATTAATGTACGCTCAAGTAGTGGTGTTTAAATATTATTTTAACGCGATAAAAAATCGATAGGATCAGAGGCGTTGATATCTCGCCAGCTTTTATGTTTTACACAGCATTAAAGCGTATCAAGCGCTAAAGAACACTCCCGCCTCAATTGGCTGAGGTTTTTACCTAAAGCATGCAGCAGCCATCTCACTCCGGCAGTTGCTGGCGGCCTTAGTACCCGTCAGGCATTGCGGCGCTGTCTAACATCGTCAGCGAGCCAAGATTTAATGAGAGATTGATAGGGCATGTCGCGCTTATTAGCTTCGATTTTAATACTATCCAATAAACCTTCGGGCAACCTGAGTGAAATGGTTTTAGTTGAAGGTTTCAAGTTTGGCATTAAAACTGATTGCGCCTGACTCCAGTCAACATGATCACTGGAATCATGTTTTTCCCAAAATGCTCGTTCTTCATTTTCGGTTTTAAATTTTGGTACAGCTTTAGTTTTGCTCATAAGTGGTTCTCTCTCTCCTGTGCATATCCATTAACCCGACCTCGGCCTCGGCGAAATATGAAAGGTCAACAGACTCCATTGTTAATTTCAATAATATGCCATGGCATGGGTATAATGCTAGTCAGCATTTATGGCACTTAAATAAACCACTTTTTCATATCTGGGAAGATACACAATGAAGATACTGCACACCTCTGATTGGCATCTAGGCCAAAGTTTCTTCACTAAAAGTCGCAAGGAAGAACACCAAGGCTTTATTGACTGGCTGTTACAGCAGGTAGCAAAAGAGCAGGTTGACGCGGTCATTATTGCCGGAGACATTTTTGATACTGGCACGCCGCCCAGTTACGCCCGTGAAATGTACAACCAGTTTGTAGTGGATATGCAAAAACTCAACTGTGTGTTGGTGGTGCTTGGCGGTAATCACGATTCGGTTTCTACGCTAAACGAATCCAAACAAATCCTAGCCTGTTTGAATACCTTTGTGGTGGCCAGCACCGGCATTTCAATTGACGAACAAGTGTTTACCATCCCGGATAAACTCGGTCAGCCAGCGGCTATTTTATGTGCCGTGCCTTTTATTCGCGCCCGTGATGTGTTGCAAAGTACAGCTGGTGAAACGGGATTACAAAAGCGCCAAGCGCTGGGCGATGCTATTAAGCAGCATTACCAAACACTTTATCAAATAGCCTTAGCCAAAAGGCAAGACACGGGTTTGGATTTACCTATCATTGCTACCGGACATTTAACCGCGCTGGGCGTAAGCCAATCTGAAAGTGTGCGCGACATTTACATCGGTACCTTAGATGGCTTTGCCGCTGACGGTTTTCCGCCAGCCGATTACATTGCACTGGGGCATATTCATAAACCACAAATTGTGGCTAAGTCAGAACACATTCGTTATTGCGGCTCACCTATTCCTTTGAGTTTTGATGAGTTAGGCACTCAGAAACAGGTGATGCTGGTGGAGTTTACAGGTTCCCAGCGCAGTAATTTACAAGCTATCGATATTCCGATTTTTCAGCCCATGTTAGTGATTAAGGGCGACCTTGCAAAGATTGAGAAAGCACTACAGCCATTCAATGCTGATGCAAAAGCTGATACAGGTATGCAGCCGGTGTGGTTATGTTTAGAGGTGGATACCCAAGATTATTTAGCTGATCTGCAGCAGCGCATTCAAACCATGACCGAAGGGCTAAATGTAGAGGTATTGCAGCTGCGCCGGTCACGCAATCAGCGCAGACAGTTACTGAGCCAAATGCAAAGTGAAACCCTAGCAGAGTTAAAACCAGAAGACGTATTTGAAAAACGCTTGGCTATGGAGTCATTCGAAACTGATGAACAGCAGGAGACCCTGCTACAAGTGCGGCAACGATTTAACCAAATACTATCTGAAGTAGAACATCAGGGCACTGATGTATGAAAATCCTCAGCATTCGATTAAAAAACCTCAATTCACTCAAGGGTGAATGGAAAATTGATTTTACTCAGTCTCCCTTTTCAGAAAACGGCCTATTTGCTATCACCGGACCAACCGGCGCAGGTAAAACCACTTTATTGGATGCCATTTGTTTAGCGCTTTATCATCAAACCCCTAGGCTTGGGCAAATCACTAATTCGTCTAATGAAATCATGACCCGAGGTACAGCCGAATGTTTGGCAGAGGTGGAGTTTGAGGTTAAAGGCACGGCTTATCGAGCGTTTTGGAGCATGCGCCGTTCACGGGGTAAAGTTGACGGCAATTTACAAGCCGCTGACGCTGAACTAGCTGAAGTGGCAACAGGCAAAGTACTGGCCACCCAAATTAGGCAAAAAAGTGAAGAAATAGAAAAATTAACCGGCCTGGATTTTGGGCGCTTTACCAAGTCTATGATGTTGTCCCAAGGGGATTTTGCGGCTTTTCTTAATGCAGATGAAAAACAACGGGCTGAGTTACTCGAAGAACTCACCGGTACTGAAGTCTATGGCCTGATTTCAATGAAGGTGCATGAACATCACAGTCAGGCAAAACAACAGTTGGATGCTTTGCAAGTTGGGGCCAGCACTTTTCAATTACTCAGCGCCGAGCAAAAGCAGGTATTACAAGACGAACTCAAACAATTACAAAGCAAACAAGCAGAGATTGAGCAACAGATTAAAACCCATACCAGCCATGTGAACTGGTGGGATAAACGACTCAGCGCCCAGCAAAACCAGCAAACAGCCACAGTGTTAAACACTGAGGCCAAACAAGCCATCACTGCTGCAAAAGTTGAATTAGCTTTGCTCGAAAAAAGCCAACCAGCTGAGCGCTTGCGGCCCAATTGGCAAGCTTTAGTTGAGGTAACACAACAACATACTAAAACCAGTGAACACCGGCTTGCCCAGCAGCAAAATAAAACTGCGCTAGAACAAGCCTTAAAAACTGCTGCCGATAAGTTAGCCACGGCTGAACAATCATTCCAAAACAGCAAACAAACTCAGCAAAGTCAGGAGCAACTGATCACCGAGCAGGTTATGCCGCTGGACAGTCAAATAAGCGTTTTGACGGAAAAGTTGAGTGACAAACAACAACTCATTCGCCAGTTGCAACAGCAGCAGCAAGAGTCGGCTAACAAACAGCAATTGTTAAGCACAGAGCTAAATGCCTTAAACGAACAACACCAGCTTGCGCAAACCTATCTTACTGCACATCAGGCAGACAGTGCCGTAGGTGAACATCTTAGTGGTTGGAGTGCGTTACTTGAACAGCTTGAACGAGATAATCAGGCGGCCCAAACGCTTCAAAAACAAAACTTATCCTTGGACAGCCAACTCAATGATAACAACAAGTTTAGACAAACACTGCAACAGCAGTCGCAACAGCTGTCTGAACATTTAAAACAACAACAAGCAGCGTTAGCAGAAAAACAGTCACAATATCAAAGCCTAACCCTTGAATCAGACGCCAGCGCCCTTGAAGAGCAGTTAGCCAATATCAATCAACGCTGGCCTGAGTTACACAGTGCTCAGGAAATCCAGCGCCGTTATCTGCAATTAGATAAAGATAAAACAAGCAATCAAAGTGAGTTGCAAAGTAGCCAAACACAAGCCGAAGTACTCAATACCCAGCGCAATACCTTAGTGCAGCAGTACCAAGAGCAAACCCAACACTGCAAAGATTTACAACAACTAGTCAGCCAAGAAGAGCAGCTAGCTCAATATCGCCAATTGCTTAAAGCAGATGAAGAATGCCCGTTGTGCGGGGCGACCGAGCACCCTCAATCATCCGCTATGGCAATAGATATCCCTGAAACCGTGAACAGGAAACAACAAGCAGAAACGCTGCTAAATCAATTAGAACAAGACGGAAAAGCCGTTCGCGAAAAACTAGACTCCCTAGAACTCAGAATCAAACAATTACAGACTCGTGTAGTTGAATTAAGCACACTCGAAACTGAACTAAAGGCATTATGGGAAGAACGGGCAAAAACGCTGCAACTAAACTTTGCCATAAACGATCAACAAAAATTACACAGCTTCGAGCAGCAGCAAAAAAATCAGCTCGAACAACTATCAAAACAATTAAAGAGTCTTAGTTTGCTAGATAAAGAAGTCCAAGCAAACAAAGAGGCGGTAAACATTACTGAGCGCGAGAGTGACAAACTCAGCAGCGAACTTAAATTACTTGAACAAAGCCAACAATCGTTGCAACAAAGCAGTCAAAAAACGACTGAAGATTACTCAAAGCTTATTGAGTCGGTAGATAAAAACCGAACTGCCTTACTCACCAGTATTGTGGCCTTAGGTTACATTGCACCGCCAGAGAATGAACTGGTGCAATGGCTGCAAAATAAACGCAAAGATGTGCAGGGTTATCAGCAAAAAACACTCGAAAAAGAGAACCTAAGCCAACAAATAGCAGGTAAAAGTGCCGAACATGCAGCAAGCGAGCAGCAATTGCAGAGTCTGGTTGGGCAACTCTCAGCAGAGCAATTAGCAGAAGTTAAGCTAAAACAACAATGGGATGAAACAACAAAACAGCGCCAGCAATTATTTGGCAACAAAACTATGGCCGATGCCAGAGAACATGCTCACACTCAGGTAAAGCAATCCGAGCAAACCTATCAGTTAGCAATTGAGCATCACAAACAAGTTGAGCAGCAACACAACCAACTATGTGCCGACATCAAAGCACTAAAACAACAACAAGCTGAGCTTGAACTCTTACTCAAAGAGCGCTGCGACAACTGGCAAACATTACTGACCCGCAGCCCTTTTGTTAATCAAGGTGAATTTGAAGCCGCGCTGTTACCCGAAGAGCAACGCAGCCAGTTGACCAATTTAAAACAAAGATTAGATAGCCAACAACAACGCGCGAATACTTTGTTAGAACAGTCTACCGCCCAGCTGGATGAACTTAATGCTGTTGAAGAGGCAGCCTTGTGGCAACAAACCCCACAAGAAGAAGTGAAAGCGTTACTGCAGCAACTTCAAAGTGAAAAAGATACCTTTATAGAACGCAGAGGTGGCATTAGCAGTCAATTGTCAGCAGACCAAAAAGAGACCTCGCGACAACAAGCACTACTAGAACAAATCCAACAGCAAAAACAAGATTACGATGAGTTGAGTTACCTGCACGGATTAATTGGCTCCGCCAGCGGCGATAAATTCCGCCGTTTCGCCCAAGGACTCACCCTAGATAACTTGGTATACCTCGCCAACAAACAACTCGACCGCATACACGGCCGTTATTTGCTTAAGCGCAAAGAAGAACAAGGGTTAGCGTTGACTGTGCTTGATACCTGGCAAGGTGATGTTGAGCGGGATACTAAAACTCTATCCGGTGGTGAAAGCTTTTTGGTCAGCCTAGCGCTGGCATTGGCGTTGTCTGACTTAGTTAGTCATAAAACCAGTATTGATTCGCTGTTTCTCGATGAAGGCTTTGGCACCTTGGATGCTGAAACTTTGGATATCGCCTTGGATGCGCTGGATAACCTTAATGCCTCAGGCAAGATGATTGGGGTGATTAGTCATATCGAGGCCATGAAAGAACGTATTCCGACGCAGTTAAGAGTGATTAAGAAGAGTGGGTTGGGGGTGAGTGAGTTGGATCCGGAGTTTGCTGTTAAGTGAGTGTGGTTTGCACACTCGCTTAACGAGTTTTATGCGCTGCGCTTACAAAGCATGCGCTGTGCTTACCGTCATCCTTGACGGTTTTGTTTCGAATCCCTTCGAACCAGTCACTTCTTTTCTACAGCCAAAAGAAGTAACCAAGAAAGGCCGCTCGCCAAACTATGTTCTTCATCCAATTATTTTCAAGATTGAGCAGGTCGTCACAATGTGCTCCCGGCACTCTGTGACTCAATTTACATCCATGTAAAATGCCCTACTAAATCTCAAAAATAATTGGCGAACATACATGCGAGGGTAAATCAAAAGCATCGGCTTCGCCGACAACAAAACTGATAGCTTCTCCACTGATTTTTTGAAGAACTATTTTTCGTAATATATTGATATGAATTACGTTTTATCGTTTTGTTACAGTGGATGTCTCAGCAAGCGTCACTTAAGTCTTCTTTATTTTCTTAATTTTAACGTGTCAGCCGAATTGACTTTTAGGGTGAAATAATTTCTCCTAAACATTGCTCTAGGTCTTGTTTCCGCCAAGCTTCTGTAAGATGATAGATTTTCAAACAAACATAATTAATTGCGATGGATAGCAAGTGAGAAAAATTGACCTTCATCTTCACACGGTTTCAACGATTAGTGACCGTCCTTTTACATTCAGTCTGGATCAATTAGATTGGTATGTGAAAGAAGGCAAGTTAGATGCTATCGCCATCACGAATCATAATATGTTTGATCTGCACCAATTTCGGGAAATCAAAGAGCGACTAAAAATTAAAGTTTTTCCAGGTATCGAGGTTGATGTAGACAGCACTCATATCTTACTGATCTCTGATGATGATGAACTTTCAGACTTCAAAACCAAATGTGATGAAATTACTGCGCTTATTCCCGATAAAGATATTTCAATAACTTTAGATGAGTTTAAAAAGGTCTTTCCGGATTTATCAAAATATATACTGATCCCTCATTACAAAAAATCTCCAGAAATTAAGGAACAGACACTTCAAGGGTTGAGTGGTTTTATTACTGCTGGTGAAGTGACAAGTGCAAGGAAGTTCATTTACTGTATTAAAGACGATAATTCACTTGTTCCTGTTTGTTTTAGCGATTTACGTATAGACGACAAACTCAGAACTGTCCCTGCACGGCAAACGTATGTTGACGTTGGTGACATTACTCTTAATTCCCTTAAGCTTGCTTTTTCAGATAAACATAAAGTTCATTTGTCTAGTGAAGAGGGACATAAATTCTTTGATGCTCTAAATAACGGTTTAAAACTTTCAACTGGTCTAAATGTTATTTTGGGGGAGAGGTCGACTGGCAAGTCGCACACGTTAAACTTAATAGCGGAACAAAACGATACGGAAGATGTTCGAGTCAAATACATCAAACAATTTTCATTACTGCAGCGAGATGACGGTGATGACAGAGAGTTTTCCAAACGCCTCGTTACGAGTCAATCACAAATCACTCAGGATTATTTTAAGGAGTTCCAAGAAGTAGTTGGCTTGATGAGAGATGTAAATTTGGAGAATTCAAATAGGGAGTTAGATAATTTTGTTAATTCGCTACTAAAATATTCATCAGAAGCCGATAAGCTGGACTCTTTTGCCAAGGCAAAGCTTTTTACGGAATCTACCTTTAACTTAAATGACCTAGCATCACTGAAGCAATTAGTTAATGCAGCGATAATTTTAGCAAACAACTCTGAGTACCAAAATGTAATCAACAAACACATTTCTCGTGAGCAACTCAAAGCTTTAGCAGTTGAGTTAATCCTAGAGTATAACAAGCGAAAAGAATCGGAACTCCAAAAGTCTTATGTAAATGATATTATTGAAAATATTAAGAGTGAACTTCAGATGCGTACTGCAGCTGCACCAGTTAACGAAGTCGATCTTTTTAATTATTCTCTAGATCTTAAGAAAGTAGAGAAATTTAATTTACTTTGCGGGATTATCAAATCTGAAAAAGAGTTTTTAAGAAAGGAAATACAAGGTTTCTCTAAAATAGCTAGAAGAGGTGCGTTCAATAATGCGCGAGAAGTAGGCTCGGTTTTATCTAAGCAAGCTTCTTACATAGCCGCATTCAATATTTATCATTTGAGTGGATATGATTATCTAAAGGAGCTTAGAAAGATTGATATAAGTGGAGCTGATTATTACAAGCTATTTTCTAAAGTTACTTATGAAATATTAAACTCATCAGGGTATCCAGTTTCAGGTGGGGAACAATCTGAGTTTAGACTTTTACAAGAAATTAGTGATGCCACTCAATTTGATCTGTTGTTAATCGATGAGCCTGAATCTTCATTTGATAACAAATTTTTATTTAATAAAGTTAATAAATTGATTAAGGAAATTTCAGGATTCATGCCTGTTATTATTGTGACACATAACAGTACCGTTGGAGCATCTATTAAGGCTGACTACTTGGTGTATACGTGCAAAAATAACAACAATGGTGCTATAAAATATGACTTGTGTACAGGTCATCCTAGCGATAGATTTTTAATCGGGCTGGATGGTGCACGAACAGATAATCACCAAGTGTTACTTAATTGCTTAGAAGCTGGAGATGACCCCTATTCGGAGAGAAGGAAAGATTATGAAGTGCTTAAAAATAGCTGAAGGTAAGGGACATTTTTCTTTAGATGGAAAGATTTGGTCGCCTCTTGATGAAATAAATAAAGATCACATATTAACTATCGTCACACAATGTTTAGATGAAGGCTTTGAAATGGATGATCCAACAGAAAGTACCGTTCATAACAAAGCTCACCAGATAATATATTCAAATTTACACACAAAATTCTTTGAGCTTAATAGTCAAAAATCTCGTTTTAAAGATGAAAGTGAGAACTTGTTTAAAGAAGCTATTGAAAAATATCAGGAGTAGCGAGGTGCGCATTGACCTTGATGGGAACCTGCGGGGTCACCCATAAGTCAGCCGTTGTCAACAGTGCGATAAAGTCGGATCGCTTTTAGAAACCTGCGGGGTTACCCATTAGCCAGCCGGGAATCTGCGGGGTCGTTGAAATCACAAGTATCGACTTTGTCGATAACCGCTTTGGTGGCACAGCCACTGCTTTCCCGCATTTAAAGTTTCAGCTCAAAAAGGCTTATTTTAGGGGCAAACGACATGGAAGTCGTTTGAGCTAAAGCTGGATGGACTCATTCTTTAGCGACGCTAAAATAAGCCTTTTTGTGCGGTTAAAAACTTTAGCAGCGGCGGCATTTTTCTGGATACTCTATTTTTTGCTGTTGAAAAAAGAGTATCTGGCTCGAAAGGATTCGAGTCAAAACCTTCATGGATGAAGGCGCGTAGCGTGCTTTTCTCTCTAAAGAAGCGGAATTACAAGGACAATCATTGTAAAAGCGCAAGAAAATCGAGTAAGAATTAATGAGACTGTCCTGTTTATTTATGGGCTATTAATACCGGCCTCAAAATATATACAAACTAGTAATTTGATAGTTGAAATACTCTTTAAAAATGGTTGGTTTTGCTGGATATAACTTTTATATTTTCAGTGATATGCTTTATACAGTAAGGGAGATTTAAATATGACTCATGTAAATAAAGAATTAATTGATGAAGCATTAGCACTCTCGACGAATCAACGGGTTGCCCTAGTTGAAAGGCTGTTAGAGAGTTTAGATGCCCCAAATGACGAAATTAATGAGATCTGGGCAAAAGAATCC
>Ga0316204_10010414_pt1 | contig 11985 bp, 10 predicted proteins | sample 6monrhotite_MG_2_FD_205661 | JGI IMG/M metagenome (GOLD analysis project Ga0316204, IMG submission 205661) | Microbial mat bacterial communities from mineral coupon in-situ incubated in ocean water Damariscotta River, Maine, United States -... | ecosystem: Environmental > Aquatic > Marine >...
GCAGCGATTGCTACAAAAACTCTAAATTAAATCCGTCATTCCCGCGGAGGCGGGAATCTAGATCTTATAAAAACAGCTATTTTAATTTTGTCTGGATTCCACCTCCGCGGGAATGACGAGTGATTGAGATAGTAGAATATAAATTCTAATGGCACCCAAAATGACATTTAATGAAAAACTAAAGACACGCTTACAAAATTTAAAGCAACAAAGTCTGTATCGTTCGCGTCGTTTAATTCAAACCGCTCAAGATGTTACTTTAAATGTTGACGGTCATTCATTAATTAATTTCTGTAGTAATGATTACTTAGGATTGGCAAACCATTCTGAAGTAAAACAAGCTTTTAAAAATGCAGTCGATACTTATGGTGTTGGAAGTGGCGCTTCGCAACTTGTTACGGGTCATCAAAAACCGCATCATGCACTAGAAGAAGAATTAGCCGAGTTTCTTGGTCGAGAAAGAGTATTACTTTTCTCTACAGGCTACATGGCGAATCTTGGTGTTGTTAGTGCATTAACCGAACGGCATGACGAAGTATTTGAAGATAAACTTAACCATGCATCGTTAATCGATGCTGCACTTTTATCGCGAGCAACTCTCACACGTTTCCCTCATAACAATATCGACGACCTTTTCTTAAAGTTAAAAAAGTCGAGAGCAAATACAAAATTAGTTATTAGTGATGGCGTTTTTAGTATGGATGGAGATAAGGCTGATTTAAATGCCTTAATAAAAACATCGAATGAGAATGATGCGGTATTAATGATAGATGATGCTCATGGAATCGGAACATTAGGTGAAAATGGCCGTGGCATTATCGATGAGCTTGATATTTCCGAATCTAACTTACCAATATTGGTCGGTACATTTGGTAAGGCCTTTGGAACCTTTGGAGCCTTTGTAGCCGGCAGCAATGAATTAATTGAAACTTTAATTAATCTCTCTCGAAGCTATATTTACACTACAGCAATGCCGGCGGCTGTGGCAGAAGCAACGCGTGCGAGTTTAAAGTTAATACGCAATGGAGCGCAACGACGAGAAAGTCTTCAAGCACGCATTACACAATTTCGAGAGGGTTGTAATCAACTTGGAATAATGGTCACACCTAAACCACGCTACGGTAATCATTCTGCAATACAACCTATTATAGTGGGTGAGGCAGAACAAGCATTACAATTGAGTGACTCGTTACAGAAACAGGGGTTACTTATTAGTGCTATTCGACCTCCAACAGTACCTCAAAATACATCACGATTACGAATTACCTTTTCAGCCAATCACACCACAGATCATGTTGAAAAACTTTTAAGCGCTTTAGATAACGCCGTTCTTTCTAATAAATAATGTTAAGTGTTAGTGAAACAGGATCTGGCGCGCCGCTTATTTTATTACATGGCTGGGGGTTACACAGTGGAGTATGGGAAAGTAGTTTACCGATATTAGAAAAATATTTTCATTGTTATGCGGTTGATATGTTAGGTCATGGCGAGTCCAATCTTGAAGATGGTCAATCTTTTAACTTGAATGAAATGCGTGAAGAGCTACATCAACTTATTAAAAAAATAGATTCAAATAAAATACTATTACTAGGCTGGTCTTTAGGTGGCTTAGTTGCCATGGATTATTTAAATCACTATGCCATAGGTGAAGATACTAATAACGAAACAAAAAAAATATCAAAATTAATATTAGTTACATCGAGCGCATGTTTTTGTAAAAAAGATGATTGGCCGCATGCGATGGATAAAGCCGTATTAAATAATTTCGCCGAACAATTAGAGTTGGATTATAAAAAAACCGTCGATAAATTTATGGCACTACAAATGTTTGGTGCAGAAGACTATAAACAATCTTTAAAAATATTAAAGAAAAATATGGCGAGTCGACCTATGCCGTCAATAGAAACACTTCGGCAAGGCTTACAAATTTTAAAAACGGTCGATTTGCGATCTACACTAAAAAATATAAGGCAAACGGTTTTATTAATTAGTGGCGAACATGATCGTCTAATGCCATATCAAGCAGCAAACGATATGCAACAACTTATAAATAAAAGTGAGCACATTATGATTAAAGGCGCAGGGCATGCCCCCTTTATTTCACATCCACAAGATTTTACACAAGCAGTATACAATTTTAGTAAAGAGTAGTTTATGTCTGAACCTGATTTTTATGTCAACAAGTCGCTATCGCGTCGTTCATTTGAACAGGCAGCGAAAGCCTATGACGAAGCTGCCGTTTTACAACGTGAAGTGGCAACACGTTTGGTTGAACGGTTAGATTATATGCTTATCGAGCCAGCGGTTATTTTAGATGTTGGTGTTGGTACGGGTTATTGTAGTTTAGATCTTGTGAAGCGTTATCCAAATGCGCAACTTATAGCCTTAGATATAGCGCAAGCAATGCTCGAGCAAACGAAAGTAAAAATGAGCGCGGCTAATACAACAGAACAAAATGTTCATTACTTAGCTTCGGATGTGGAAAAAATTGCACTTGCAGATAATAGCGTTGACTTAGTTGTATCAAGTCTTACTTTGCAATGGTGTAATGATTTTACAAAAGCTTTTTCAGAATTGAGTCGCGTTGTAAAACCGGGTGGCTGCATCTTATTCACAAGCTTTGGCCCCGATGCATTAAAAGAGCTAAGACATTGTTGGTATAAAGTCGATAACGACAGTCATGTAAATAGTTTTATCGATATGCACCATATTGGCGATGCACTATTGAAAGCTGGTTTTCAAGATCCCGTTATGGATAATGAAACGATCACCGTTACTTATAATGATGTTTATCAAATAATGCGCGATTTAAAAACAATTGGTGCGCATAATGTATTAAACGGTCGTCGCCATAGTTTAACGGGAAAAAATCGGCTTCAAGCAATGGTTGCTGAATATGAAATATTTCGTTCTGAAGGGGTATTACCTATGAGTTATGAAATTGTTTATGGTCACGCTTGGGTAGCGAATACAGAAAGTGTCAATGTTGATTTTAAATAAGCTGATAGTATGTTTTATATACTGTGATAACTAATGATGTTCTTAATGTGAAGTGGCGCAAGGGTATCTAAGCTAGGAATACGGTATTATATAAAGAGTTAATTATTAAATTTACGTAGCGTTGCTATTATCTCCGCCATGGAATTATTTTATAGGGAATTAAAAATGAAAATTAAACAACTTATCAGTCTTGAATTGCTCGTGGCATTACTCGTAGCATTTTATGTATCAGGATGCTCGGAAGATAAGGCAGTCTTAACGGAAGCGGAAAAACTTCAAGTTGCAAAAGAAATGGAAAAGATTAAAGGCGCTGACTATTTCGTTGGCTCTTTGACCGAAACATTTAACGCCGGTGGTTACACTTACGCGAAGTTATCAACACCTAAGGGCGATATATGGTCAGCGGGACCTGTAACAAAATTAAACAAAGGCGATAAAATAAGTTTTGCCAGTAAGATGTTAATGAAAAACTTTCGTAGTAAATCTACAGAGCGCGACTTTAAAGAAATTTATTTTGCAAAATCATTTACCGTAAATGGAAAACGGACTGGATTGATGCCTATGGCAAAAACATCTACAAGTACGGCTAAAAAGAATCCACATAATAATTCTGCAATGCCTCACAGCCAGGCTATGTCTAGCATGCCTTTAATAAAGCCTATCAAAAAAGCAGCAAAGGGTCAGGATATCGCTGAGATTATTGCCAAAGAAAATACCCTTCGAGGAAAAACTGTAATCGTGCGTGGTCAGGTAACAAAAGTGACTTCCAATATATTAGGAGCTAACTGGGTACATATACGTGACAGCAGTACTCAACAGGATTTAACCCTAACGACCAGTGGTACAACCAAAACAGGTGATATTATTTTAGTAAAAGGAATTTTCTCAGTGAATAAAGATTTTGGGAAGGGTTTTGTTATTGATCGGGTTATAGCGGATGCAAAAATCAAGATTGAGTAATTTTGTTTAGTGCGATTGCAATCGGTCAACGCAACACATTGATTAAATCGTTCTGCAGGTGAACCGGTGATTAGAGTTTTGTAAAAACTAAGGTATCGGCACACGCATTTTTTCTTATAAATGATTTAAGCGAAACCAAATCTAACAATTTAAAAGTACGTCAAACTCCCCACCTAAATATCATCCACTATTTAAATAAGGTTAAATATATTAGCGTACATTAATATATCTGATGCCATCATAAATTCTATTGCTTTCACTCATTAAGTTGTTATATTTGCGTATGCAATAATTTTCGCACCAAAACAATGCGTGAATTTTATGCATGTCACTTTCGCTTAGAAATTTGGCCACTTGGGGAGTTAATAATGAATAAAAATGAATATTGGAAGGAGAACTTACGGCTCGTATCGATATTGCTTGCGATATGGTTTGCCGTTTCTTTTCTGTTCGGCATTATCCTTGTCGAAGAGTTAAACATGATTCGTGTTGGAGGTGTCGGGCTTGGATTCTGGTTTGCGCAACAAGGTTCTATTTACACGTTCCTGGTGTTAATTTTTGTTTATACAAAAAAAATGAACGCACTCGATCGTAAACATAACGTTCACGAAGACTAGGGGAGACGATAACAATGGATTTAACGACACTTACGTATACCTTTGTTGGTGCCACGTTTGCCTTATATATAGGTATCGCCTTTTGGGCACGTGCATCGACTACAGGTGAATTTTATGTTGCTGGTAAAGGTATTCATCCTGTAGCAAACGGCATGGCGACTGCCGCCGATTGGATGTCCGCAGCATCTTTTATTTCCATGGCAGGTTTAATTGCCTTTAATGGTTATGGTGCTTCGGTTTTCTTAATGGGCTGGACCGGTGGCTATGTTTTATTAGCTTTATTACTTGCACCTTACTTACGTAAATTTGGGAAGTTTACCGTTCCTGAATTTATCGGTGAGCGTTACTACTCGCGTACTGCGCGTATTGTTGCGGTAGTGTGTTTGATTTTGGCTTCGATTACTTACGTAATAGGCCAAATGAAAGGTATCGGGGTGGCTTTCTCGCGTTTCCTTGAAACGGATTATGATACTGGCCTATATATAGGTATGTGTATCGTATTTATCTACTCGGTAATGGGCGGCATGAAAGGTATTACTTATACGCAAATCGCACAGTACTGTGTGTTGATATTTGCTTATACGGTTCCTGCTATTTTCATCTCATTAAATATTACCGGTAATCCTATTCCTCAATTGGGTATCTTAAGTACGATGGCGGATGGTAATACCTACATGATGGATAAACTAAATCTGGTTGTGTCCGAGTTAGGCTTTAACGAATACACAACGCAGATACTCGGTAGCAAGCTGAACATGTTTGCTTACACGCTTACATTGATGATTGGTACTGCGGGTTTACCGCACGTTATTATTCGTTTCTTTACCGTACCTAAAGTAAAAGATGCACGTTCGACTGCGGGTTGGGCGTTAGTCTTTATCGCTATTTTGTACACCACGGCACCAGCGGTTGGTTCAATGGCACGTTTGAATTTGATGAACACAATTCAAACCGGCCCAGTTGGTGAAGTGACGGCAAACATCGAGTATGAGAAACGTCCATCCTGGTTTAAAAACTGGGAGCAAACTGGCTTATTGAAATTTGAAGATAAGAACGGTGATGGTCGTATTCAATACTATAACGATAAGAACAAAGACTTTGCAGCAAAAGCAGAATCGTTTGGTTGGAAAGGTAATGAAATGGTCAAAGTAGATCGTGACATTATGGTTCTTGCCAACCCGGAAATTGCACAATTACCAAACTGGGTAATCGCCTTGGTTGTAGCGGGTGGTTTAGCGGCTGCACTGTCAACGGCGGCAGGTTTGTTACTTGCTATAGCATCTTCTATTTCTCATGACTTACTCAAAGGTATCTTTAAACCTGACATTACTGAGAGTCAGGAGTTAATGGCCGGACGTGTTGCGATGGCCGGTGCGATAGCGATGGCGGGTTACTTTGGTTTGCATCCACCCGATTTTGCGGCGGGTACCGTTGCGATTGCATTTGGTTTAGCGGCTTCATCTATCTTCCCTGCGTTGATGATGGGCATCTTTAATAAAAATGTGAATAGAACTGGCGCAGTAGCAGGTATGATTACCGGTATTGGTATTACCATGCTGTACGTGTTCCAGCATAAAGGCATTATGTTTATACCGGGTACAGACTTTTTAGGCGACATGTCACCTAACTGGTTCTTCGGCATTTCACCTAACGCGTTTGGTTGTGTTGGTGCATTAGCTAACTTTGCTGTTGCTATTGGTGTTTCTAAGATGACAGAAGCACCACCGGAGCATATTCAACATCTTGTTGAAGATATTCGGGTTCCTTCAGGAGCGAATGCTGCAGTAGAACATTAATAACGTTCTATGAAATAAAGAGCCCTGCTTGGTTAGTTTCAAGTAGGGTTTTTTATTGTTTAACTTTTATTTTGCAATACAACTTTTTGAATAATTGAGTTATAACATACAGTATGGAAATTGAACTCGTAGAAATTCGAGATTTTATTGCACAACATTCTCCGTTTGATGTGTTGGATGATGATGCCCTAAATAATTTGCCAAAAGACTTAACGATTCGTTACATTCGAAGAGGCGCTCTTTTCCCTGAGCCTGATACAAATCGCAATAGCTTATATATAATTCGTTCTGGAGCAATAGAGTTTCGTGATGCTCAGGAGCAATTAATTGATAAGCTGGCAGAAGGTAACCTTTATCTTCTTGAATGCAATCCATCTAATGATTCTGAAATACCCAAAGGTATTTGTGTTGAAGACACTTTAGTTTACTTATTACCTTGCGAAAAATTAACGCTGTTACGAAATCAATTCGACCTTTTTGATCGTCACTTTAATCCGTCTATTAATGAACGCCTGCGAGATGCCGTTGAATTAACGCATGCTGAAGATATGCGGGACTTAAGCGCGATGAAGTTGGAAGTGAGTGGTTTAACGGATCGTTTGCCTGTTATTGTTGATGAAGCAACAACTATCAAGCAAGCAGCAAAAATTATGACAGAAGAGCAAGTGTCTTCCATTGTCATTACATCAAATGAAAAATTAATCGGCTTGTTAACAGATCGTGATATACGTTCTCGATGCGTAGCAGAAGGTGTTAGCAGAGAGCAACATGTTAGCAGTATTATGAGTACTGATTTGGAAACGGTTACCGATACAAGTTTACTTTCCGAAGCATTGCTATCAATGACACGTAAACAAGTTCAACACTTGCCCGTTTTAAAAAATGGCATCCCAATTGGTATTTTAACAAGCTCAGATGTTGTTCGACATTTAAGTACCAGTCCGGCATTGATTGCAACCGATGTATATAAAGCTAATTCAGTCGAAGCACTTAAAAAAATAAGCACTCGGTTACCCGAGCTGCAATTGCAGTTGTCACTATCAAGTGCAACAGCAAAACATATTGGCGAAGTTTTTTCTTCGATAACGGATGCCATTACCAGTCGATTAATCGAGCTAGCTGAAATTGAATTAGGTAAAGCGCCGGTTGAATATGTTTGGGCGGCAGGTGGTTCTCAAGCAAGGAACGAACAAACATCGCACTCCGATCAAGATAACGCATTAATAATATCTAATGATTATAAACCGGAGCATGGAAAATATTTTGAACTATTTAGCAATTATGTTTGTGATGGGCTAAATGCATGTGGTTATATTTACTGTCCCGGTAATGCAATGGCAAGTAATTCTGAATGGCGCCAGCCGTTAAATGTTTGGTCTGGTTATTTTTCTAAATGGATTAAAACTCCTGAACCAAAGGCTTTAATGTTATCAAGTATATTTTTTGATCTACGCGGTGTTTATGGCAATTTCTCAATACTGGATTCATTACAAAGCGAAGTACTTAATAGAACTAAAAATAATGAACTCTTCACGTCTCATATGGTAAGTAATGCATTAACACATAAACCTCCATTAGGTTTTTTTAGAAATTTTGTTATGGTTCAAGATGACAAACATAAAAATACTTTAAATATTAAACACCGTGGAATAGTTCCGATTGTTGATATTGCACGTGTGATTGCTTTAGCAAATGGTATTAGTGCGACTAATACAGAAGAAAGACTCGATGCCGCTTTGCAATGTAAAGTGTTGAGTAAAGAGATGCATGATAATTTAATTGATGCGATGGAGTTTATTGCCTCGTTACGAATTCGTCATCAAGCACAACAAATACGCGCAGGCGTCAGTGCTGATAATTATTTACCACCTGATGAGCTTTCCGGATTAGAAAAAAGTCACTTAAAAGATTCTTTTTCGATTATTAAAACAATGCAACAGTTCTTTGAAAGTCGCTTTCAATCATCGTGAGCTTGTTAATGATACTGGAGCAGAAAATATTAGGCCTAAAAATATTTAACCTGAAAATATTAGGTATGGTTTTTGGGAAAAATCACCAACGCAAATGTTTGTTAAAGAAGCAACAAGCACCAGTAATGCAAAAATATTTATCTAAAACTTTTGCGAATAAAAAAGATTTAATCGAAGACTTGGATATTGTTTCACTTGATATTGAAACAACCGGCTTGAATCCGAATAAAGATAGAATTGTGAGTATAGGCTTAGTTCAAATTGAAGGCCTTGGAATTAAATTGGACTCCTGCTGGCATCAAATTATAAACGCAAATAAAAACCTTTCCGCTCAAAGTGTTGTTATTCATCAAATTACGGATGATCAATCTGAAACGGGTATGAGTATTAATGAAGCGATTCCAAAACTACTTGAACGTTTAAGTGGCAAAGTGATGTTGGTGCATAATGCTAAGGTTGAGCAAGGATTTATAAATAAAATATGTCAGACTTTATACGGTTGTGATTTTATCATTCCAACGATTGATACACAGGCTTTAGCCAAGCGCAGTCTTGATCGGCATGACTCTCCCTACAAAACGAATGACTTACGTTTATTTAATTTACGTAAGTCATTTAACATGCAGTCTTACAAAGCTCACAATGCTTTGATGGATGCCATTGCAACGGCAGAATTATTTTTAGCCATGGTCAATAAAATATCCTCAAATAAAACGGCACGTCTTTCAGAATTTATACTTTAATAAATTTTAATTTGTTTTAATTTAATTTTTGGGGATCTGTTTTCGTTTTTCTACAAGACCAAAAACGCGCTCGGCTATTTTGAATGAAAAAAAGTGATTACATATTTTCCCGCTGAATGCTTGAAAGGTAGCGTAAAGAAGTGAAACAACATAAATAACTAAAATAATAATGGTTGCTATGCTCATCATTTGTTGAGTTTCACTTGTAGCAACAATATTGAGTGATATGCCTAACATCAACACCAGGCTTATCAGGATAATCCATAATTGAATACTAAAAGCCAGGTCAGCAGTTCGCAGTGCTGTTTTAGCAACATCAGCGCGTTTATTTCTAAAAATAAAATAAATAATCAACGGTGCAATGGTACTAGCGAGTGGATTAATAAATATTGCCGCGAGCGACGCCAATGGTGCAAGAGCCATATATTGGCGTTGTTTAAAATCTTTGTTAGTCATAAATTTAAATTGTCTTCGTTAGTTTGCGATGGACTGGAGCACCTTCGCTATATATAAGCCTTCGTAATTTGAACTATATTACTATTTTAGAGTGAGTTATGTATGATTTAACTTAAGTATTTTTTTCTAAAAGGGCGCAAATGAAAAAAGGTTTCTTTATAACTGGTACGGATACCGATGTTGGTAAAACACACTTTAGTGTTGCTTTGGTGCATGCATTACGTGAGCAGGGCAAAACAGTGGCCGTTATGAAGCCTATCGCCAGCGGCGGCAACTATGATTCTGGTGAGTTACGTAATGAAGACGCTCAGCTGTTATTGGACGCATGTGGTTTGGATATTCCGTATGAGCTGGTTAATCCTTATATATTTGAAGTGCCGGTTGCACCACATATCGCAGCTGCAGAAAATAATGTACAAATCTCCATACCTTACGTAATAGATGCCTATCAGCAATTGGTTGAACATGCTGATGTTGTCGTTGTTGAAGGTGTTGGTGGCTGGTATGTGCCGTTGAATGTCGGTGAGACAGCATCACAACAGTCAACCCTGGAAGACCTAGCTAAACAGCTTAAATTACCCGTGATAATGGTTGTTGGAATGCGTTTGGGTTGCTTGAATCATGCGCTATTAACCGCAAAGGCGATTGAACAATCAAAGGTTAATTTTCATGGCTGGATTGCAAATACACTTGAAGAAGAAATGCCCCGTTATGCGGAAAATATTCATACCTTAAAATCAATGATTAAAGCACCCTTACTCGCCGAAATTCCCTTCAATGCAACTGTGCAAGAAATAGCCCAGATCCTCAGATTAGCTTAGCCTCTAGCACAGAAATTATTTATGGCGATAAAAGAGATTTGATGTGTTGGTTAGATTATTTCCATGTCAAATATATGGTTAATGGTCAAATATTAACCTTATGGTTTTGCTAAGTTATTGTTATTACTCGCTGTACGTACGCTAAATCTTATATTGTAATATTAGTATATTAGCTTTCTATTGTATTAGGAGTGGCTTATATATCTTTGATTTATAAAGCTATTTTTAAATTTTCGGTTGCGGTTCAGACCCTGCTTGGGTAGGATGCGCCTCGAAGATAGAAGTCTTAAATACATGAGTATTTTAATAAGAATTTATTTTTTAAGTCTCCTAAAACATAGAAGATTTAAAAAAATAACAAGTGATTCAAGATGTCATCAACTTGAATTATATGAGGGGGTTAAAGCAGAAGTTGAACAAGCGCTGCTTTAACAAAATAAAAAAGTTTTAAAACTTTATAAAACCAAACCAAACCAAGAAGAGGTAATGGTATGTCAGCAAGTCACATTATAAAAAAGCTAAGTGCACTGCTCGGGTTATTACTCGTGCCAGGTATTGCATTAGCTGATTACAAGCTGAATTTGGAACCAGGTGTTACTGCAATCGGTAGCGATATATATGACTTACATCAGTTAGTCATGTGGATCTGTACTGTCGCAGGTATCCTGGTTTTTTCAGTAATGATCTATTCACTAATTAACCACCGTAAATCGAAAGGTGCAGTAGCTGCACAGTTCCACGAAAGTGCAACGGTTGAAGTTATTTGGACAGTCTTACCATTAATAGTATTAGTCGCAATTGCAGTACCAGCAACTAAAACATTGCTAGAAATTGAAGACTCAACTAAGTCTGATGTTACGATTCAAGTAACGGGCTGGCAGTGGAAGTGGCAGTATAACTACCGCGATGAAGATTTAAGCTTCTTCAGTAATTTATCTGAAAGCAGTAATGAAGCACGTCAATTGGGTGCTGATAAATCTTTACTTGCTAAAGCTGACAACTACTTATTAGATGTTGATAAGGCAATCGTTGTTCCAGTAAACAAAAAAGTACGCTTATTAATTACTTCTAACGACGTATTGCATGCTTGGTGGGTTCCAGCATTTGCGGTTAAACGCGATGCAATCCCTGGCTATATTAATGAAAGCCATTTCACAGCGACTAAAACCGGTATCTACCGCGGTCAGTGTGCGGAGCTTTGTGGTAAAGACCACGGCTTTATGCCAATCGTTGTTAAAGTAGTTGCGCAAGACGAATATAACGCTTGGATTAAAGGCGAGAAAGCAGCCATTGCAGCAGCAGCTGGCGATTCAAATAAAACATTTACTCAAGCCGAGTTAATGACTAAAGGCGAATCAGTATATAAAGCTAACTGTGCAGCTTGTCACCAAGCGAATGGTACAGGTGGTGGGCCATTCCCAGCACTCGTAGGTTCACCAGTGGCAACTACAGGTTCAATTGAAGATCATCTGAAATTAATTATTGCCGGTAAAGGTATTATGCCTCCATTCGGACCACAATTATCAGATGCAGACGTCGCAGCAGTTACTACTTACGAGCGTAATGCTTGGGGTAATAATACTGGCGATACCGTTCAACCAGCAGCAGCTAAAGCTGCGCGT
>Ga0316204_10010415_pt1 | contig 11985 bp, 13 predicted proteins | sample 6monrhotite_MG_2_FD_205661 | JGI IMG/M metagenome (GOLD analysis project Ga0316204, IMG submission 205661) | Microbial mat bacterial communities from mineral coupon in-situ incubated in ocean water Damariscotta River, Maine, United States -... | ecosystem: Environmental > Aquatic > Marine >...
TGTCTAACCTGAGTGATGACCGTATGCGTCATGCTAAGTCAGGCGCATGGTGGGAGAACAACCCTCAACGTGCTTTGGCTAACAACTCTGTGTCCTACACGGAGAAACCAGACAGCATATCCTTCATGCGTGAGTGGATGGCTTTGGTTGAGTCAGGATCAGGTGAACGTGGTATCTTTAACCGTCAGGCTTCTAAGGTACAGGCAGCTAAGAATGGACGCCGTGATGCTGACTATGACTTCGGGACCAACCCGTGTTCGGAAATCATCTTGCGCCCAAATCAGTTTTGCAACCTAACAGAGTGCGTGGTACGGGCAACGGATAGTATTGAAGACCTAGAGAAGAAGGTTCGTATAGCTACCATCCTTGGTACTATCCAGTCTAGCTTCACTAAGTTCCCTTACCTCCGTAAGATTTGGCAGAAGAACACAGAAGAAGAACGACTACTGGGTGTCTCTATGACAGGTATCATGGACAACCCGTTAATGACAACAAAGAACGCAGGATTGGAGAAGACCCTTGAACATCTTAAATGGATTGCCGTTGAAACTAACGCTGAGTGGGCTAGCCGCCTTGGTATTCCTGCTGCTACTGCTATTAGCTGTGTTAAGCCATCGGGAACAGTCAGCCAACTCGTTGACTCAGCCTCTGGGATTCACGCCAGACACAGTGATTACTACATCCGAACCGTTCGAGGAGACAACAAAGACCCCTTGACACAGTTCATGAAGGACCAGGGCATCCCTAACGAGCCAGACGTAATGAAACCAGATGCTACCACAGTGTTTAGTTTCCCTATGAAGGCTCCAGTTGGTGCTGTAACAACCTCAGACATGACAGCCATTGAGCAGTTAGAGATGTGGTTAGCATACCAACGATCATGGTGTGAGCATAAGCCATCGGTGACAATCAACGTCAAGAATGACGAGTGGTTCGAGGTAGGTGCTTTCGTTTATAAGCACTTCGATGAAATGAGTGGTGTTTCTTTCTTGCCGTACAACGAACACACTTATCAACAGGCACCCTACCAAGAGTGTGATAAGTCAGACTATGAGGCCTTGCTCGCTGTCATGCCAGACTCTATTGATTGGTCAGGTCTATCTGAGTATGAGAAAGAGGACAACACAGCTGGTAGTCAGACACTTGCTTGCTCAGGTGACTCATGTGAGATTGTGGACTTGGTATGAGTTGGGTAGTCTTAGGTAGAACACAGTGTAACTTCTGTGATGACGCTAAGGCTCTGTTGCGGGGTAGGGGGTTGGCTTACACCTCCTACACCCTCGACTCTCCTAGCAGTAAATGGCTCTTGACATTAATCAAAGATGCTGGTATGACCACCGTACCTCAGATCTTTAACCCTACAGGTGAGCACATTGGCGGCTACACCGAACTAAAGGAACTACTCAATGACAGCAGTACGAAAGAGTTTTAGTCGAGCACTATACGAAGCGTATGATAGTCCTGCCCGTGATGCTTTGGTCTCCCACTTGGAGGCTAAGGGTCACACCATCGTTAACAACGAAGAGAACTTCAATGTTGATGTTGTGTCACAGAAGAATGGATACACATACTTCAATGAGGTAGAGGTTAAGACAGCATGGAAGTCTGACTGGCCTACACACTGGACGGAGATCCGTATCCCTGAACGTAAGCAACGTCTTCTTGACAAACACTCAGAAGTAAATGGTGTTCTTAACTTCTACATCTTTCGTCCTGACTTCAAGCAAGCATGGCGTATCAAGGACACACAGCTTACCAAGGAAAGCCTGAAGGCAGCTAAAGGTAGGTACATCACACACGGTGAGAAGTTCTTTCATATTCCTTACGTAAATGCTGAGTTGGTTAACCTATGAACAACATAGAACCGTTACAGAAACCAACACGAACACGGCGTAAGACAAACTACAAAGGTGCTGACGCCAAGAAGACATCAGGTCTAGTTCCTAGAACAGACAAACAAAAGGAGTTTATATATGCCCTTTCATCTTCAAATCAAGTATTTGTTCTTGGTCCAGCTGGAACAGGTAAGACTTACGTCACGGCAACGGTGGCATCGGACCTGTATACGACTAAGCAAATTGATAAAATCGTTATCACGAGGCCCCATGTAGCTGTAGGAAAAGAGTTAGGATTCCTAAAGGGTGACCTAGCAGAGAAGACTATGCCATGGGCCTTGCCTGTGTTAGACGTATTGGAGAAGCACCTTGGTAAAGGAACAGTCGAGACAGGTATCAAGAATGGTAACATTGAGATGGCACCTCTTGCACTTATGCGTGGGCGTAGCTTCGATAATGCCTTCATAATCGTTGACGAGACACAGAACATCACCACTCACGAACTTAAGATGCTACTGACTAGGGTAGGAGAGGGGTCAACCATTGTCCTCAACGGTGATGTCCAACAGTCAGACCTAAAGGAAGCCGATGGTTTGTCAAAGGTTATACACCTAGCTAAGAAGCACATGCTGCCTGTGCCTGTCATTGAGTTTGGTGTTGATGATATTGTAAGGAGTGACATCTGTGCCCAATGGGTCAAGGTCTTTATGAAAGAGAACATCTAAAAGAAAAGCCCCTTGGATTTCTCCTTGGGGCTTTAAACTTTATTTCTTCTTAGGCATCGGTTTCTTTTTGACTGGTGCCTTTTTCTTTGCGCCCTTACCATAGGGCATCTTCTTTCCGTTCTTGTATGGCATTACTTCTTCCTCTTCTTTGCTGTCTTAGCTGCTTGTTTAAAGTTCTTATCTGTAGGTGCGCCTTTACTTCCTACCTTACGCATCTTCTCACCTGATCCTGATGCTATTCTTTTACGTTTAGCATGGATGTTAGCGTATAATCCCTTAGCCATTAAACACTCTCCCCTACTTTAAAACAATTTGGTTTAGCATAGATGCCATTACTTATTAAGGTAGCAGCCATGTTAACTGCATCCTGTTCACACTCTAAACGTGTGTACCATAGGTTCTCTTCGTTACCCATAACAATACAAGACGAAGCCTCCAGGGTCTGACAAGCCATGACTACAGCTAACCACATTACCACTTAACCTTGTTAGCCCAATAGGCAGCTGACATCTTACCCTTGGCAATGTTCTTAGCATGACGGGCTTTGAATGCTTTGTTTCTTTTGGAGCCATCGGGGCTACCCTTGACACCCTTCTGACCAAAGCGAATTGTTTTTATTTGGTCACCTGATTTAGCAACAACAACATGAGACTTGGTTGCATGACTAGGTGTGGCCTTAGGTTTGTTAAAACCTGATACTCCAGCACGTTCTAGTCTTGGATCTTTCTTAGCCATCTACCATTTTCCTTGTGATTTACCTAACAAGTATATGACGAAAGCTAAACCAGATAGGCCAGCTAAAGCTACCGTAATACCTACACCCCAATTGATGCAGTTATCTATAAACTCTTGTTTCTTGTATACCTGTTCTCTTTGTTGCTTACGCATCTTAGCTTCTGTTCTCACTATTTCATCCCATGCTGATGGCCCATGTACGAAACTGATATAGCTTCTCAGTTCCTCTCGCATCTCTTGTGCTTGTTTCTTACATGACCAAGCCTCAAGAGCCTGACTCTGTGTGTCAGAAAACATCTTGTACATAGGTGGTTTAGATGCCTTCTCATGGGCATAATCTAAGTCAGAGATAGCTTTTGACCATTGCTGTAGCTGGCTACCCATAGAGGATATTTCCTTGCCTACCTCAAAGCCTTTCTTGATGGCCTTGTAGGCTGTGCTGGCAGCAGCTATGCAAGTAAGAGGGTCCACTACTTCATACCACCCTTCATATCCAAGTGGTCTCTCCCAATATACTTAATGTCATTCTCAATTATGGCTACACGTTGTTTGATCTTGTTGATCTCGTTGATGGTCATAGCCATACTCGCAAGTTCGTCCCAGATTTCCTCTAACTCGTTCCATACATACTCAAGTTCCATTGAGTTATCCAGAACATCACGCTTTAGATTTACATTATCCTCAATAGCCATACGAGAACCTAGCTGGCTTACTGTCTCCTCAAGGTTAGCTATTGTAGATGCTTGTTGTGACACCCACCACACACCAGCAGCAAGCTGTGCTGCCATTGCTAAGACAAGGGCAATAGGAAGTTTTATGTTGTCCACTAATCAGCACCCCTACTTGATTCCATCATCTCACGGATTGACTTTATATTCTCGTCCATACGTCCTAAGGTAACTGCCTGAGACTGGATAATAGTTGTCAGGTTATTCAACCTAGTCTCATGCTTGCTTATGTCACGAGCATTCAAGTCAATAGCACTAGCTAGGCTTGACACATACCACACCAAAGCACCCGTCTGGAACAAGATACCTACAAGAAATGTAATTGATATACTTTTATCTTTCATCTTACTTAGCAAACCCCGCACCGAAATATAGTCCAACGATAGCAGACACGATGTGTGTGTCTAGTGGTGTGATAACAAACCCTTGGGCTGACTGCCATACAATCTGCTTATCAGGTCCGAACAGGAAGTTCCAGAAACCTCCTTGTACTTCTGTGTACCCTACAAACACGGGTACTTCTGGATACCACACAGCTACGAGCTTAGGTAGTACGATGATTGCCATTACAGCTGAGAGTGCTATGATCCTTCGTGTCCATGCGAAGTGTTTGTCTTTTGATCCGTATTCTCTGGCTGTGTTGGTTGCTCCTATAAGCATTGCTTGTTGTTCTGCTTTGTTCTTGTTTGACTGGCCCCATATGGACATGACACCACCAAGGATGGTAGAGAAAAGCATAGTGATTAGTTCTAAGGGGAGTCCAAACATTCTGTCACCTATACTTGTTAGCTCTGGTTATCCAACCATTAAGATACTTTCTATTCTTAGGTTTTTTCTTAACCAATTCCTTATAAAAAGCAATACGAGCATCTGCATAATCACTTTTTGAAACATTAGTAGAGGTTACAGCGGCTAATGTATTTGGTCCTATGAATCCGTCTTGCTGAGACTTAGGTAAACCAGCTGCCTTCTGGAGTATCTTGATCGCATTAGACCCAGAATTAATAAACATATCGAATACGGACGCTTGTAGATCTTGAGGTAACTGACCAAGTTTAGGTTTATCAAAGTAATTTTGCCTGTAGATTGCACGTGCATCGTCTTCTGTAATAGCTTTAATGTCCGAAACTGTAATAGAGTTAGGGTCCACACCCTTAAACTCTGCTAAAGCTACGGGAGTTATTCCACGATTAGTGCCAACAAGAGTGCCGTCAGGAAGATAGTTACCGCTGTCTTCCTTATCATCTTGGAAACCACCTTCTGAGACAAGTATCTGATTTAAAGAATCATCTACAAAATCAGGTTGGGTAGTCGGTACTTTACCTGTACGTAAGAACTCTTCGTCAGCCCTACGTTCAGGGTCTACTTCACTTAGGGGTGCCGTAGATTCATCTGCAATAGTGTCCGAAAGAGAAGCCTCAGGAAAACGATCCTCTATAGGTACACCCGACCCAGAGAACTGACGATCAGGATCTTCTGACACAGGTGCAGGTGGTTGTGGTTCTGTCAACTCCATGAAGAGTTGCCCAAGTGTAGCCGAGAGACCAGGAGTACCTGAGCTATCTTGTTGTACCTGTACTTCCTGCACCTGAACTTGGTTTTCCTTTAGGAAACCCTGGAGTAGTGAGTCTAACCCTGACATTACTGTACTCCCGCTGGGCTTGCAAGTAGGCTAGATGGTGTGAATACTCTCCAACGATTGTTAGGTAGAACTTCCATGGACACTGGCTTACCGTCTGGTCCTCCGTACATGACAACATCACCGACCTTGAACATTCCGTTCTCTAAGGCACCGAAGGCTTTGTCCTCACTCTTGATAAAGAATGTTCTATCTAGGTTGTAACCGAAAGATGCCATAGCTTCTTTGGTGCTCTGGGCTACTGCGTCAGAAGAGGCAAGGCTATTCATAGGCACAGCCTTAACACCTAGTTCTTCTATGACAGAAACGTCTACACCTAGATCCTTAAGTTTGCTTGTGTAGTATGAAAGGACTTTGGCTTCTTGTTGTACCTTGTTATAATCCGTATATACATTGCGGAGGTTAAATCCTGCGGCAGCTAAGGCAGATCTTTCCTGTGTTGTCAGCTTCATGTTACGAGCACCACGGTTCTCATTGACAACCAAGGCTGTGATGTCACCGTTGTAGTACTTCTTAGCAAGAGAAGTAACTAAGTCGTTAGCTTCCTGACCCATACGTGTCTCACCCTCAAGGGTAACAGCATCAAGATCAAACTCAACCTTACCAACACCAGTAATAACAAAGTTAGAAGACTTAAGGGAACCTGACTGAGAGGTTGAAGCAATGTTAAACTGTGCAGTCAAAGCATCTTGTAGTTGTTCACGGGCCATTTTTGCAGCTTCAGGGTCTAGCTTTTCGATTACCTTGAGTTTCTTGTAGACATCCTCATTAAAGATCTCGTTCAGGGTTGCCTGACTCATTAGCTTACCTGAGGTAGCAATGTTAACTGTGGCTTTACCAATACCTGTCAAGAAGTTTGTGCGGTGCTTTGGATCGTTCATACCCTCTACTGTGCTCAAACGGATTTGCTCAACTGTAGCAAAGAATACATTGTCACTACGCTGGGTGTCAGAAGCATCTTGAGCTTGCTCAATCATCTCAGGGGAATGAAGAGTTGTTTGCTGGTCTGTCTCTACTGATCCATCTTCTACTGTAACGTCTGACGCAGTAGGTAACTCAAGTGGTGTGTAGACAGTAGGCGGAACTTCCATTGCTCCTAGGGTTTTAAGAACCTCAGGTAATCTGTCAGCTGCGTAGGTAGAGAGGAACTGTGCGTTATCTGACAGAAGAACAGCAGCCAAGGCTGGGTCTGTCTTAGCTACTTGTTTAGCTTGAACCATAAGGGACCGTGTGATACCCTCAAGTACATCAGCTTTCTCAGCGTTAAGAACGTCAGTATCGTAGCTCTGAGCAGCATCAATAACACCTTCTAGTAAGTCTATTTGCTGTTTGATAGAAGAATAAGACTCGTCTGACACATTGCTAGGTTTAGCCAAGAGAGCTTTAAGTTGGGTTAGGTTAGCCTTTAAACCTACCAACTGTTCAGGTGCTACATTGCCTCCTTCTGTCTCAATCTTTAGAGCTTGGAATGCCAAGGCAGTTGAGTCTGCTAACATTGTGTTTGCATGGGGAACGAAGGACTGAAAGAACTCAGCCTGAGCTATGTTCTTGGAGTTAGCTAGGTACAGGGCAGCAGATTCATTCTTCTGAACCTGACCCATAGCAACTTGAAGTATTTCTTCTTGGGTGGGGTTTTCATTACCTGAGGCTTTAAGTTGAGCCTCTGCTGTGTAAAGATACGCAGGGTTCTCTTGCATCTTCTGAACTGTAGCGTTGATTGCTTCTTGTGCTGGATCGAAGTTAAGGTATTTTACGTCGATGCCTGTCATCATCCGAATCATACTAGACTCAGCTTCACCGATCTCATTCCCAGCAGCTGTATGTTCTGCTATGATAGAGTTAAGACCTGCTCTTAGTTGCAGAGGTGTCTTACCCTTGAGACTTTGTACCTTTTCAGAGAATTGACCAAAGGCTTCCCTGTTGATAGACGCTTCTGTTGGTTTTGTTTTAGCTGATTCATAGGCATCTAAGGCCCCGAAGAGACCCTTGCCTAACATAGCTAACCCGTTGGCAGCTGCGTCTGTGCTTGTTGCACTTGGGGCTGTGACACCCTGCTCAAATGCAGCACCTGCATCACCAATATCTACAGCAAATCCAGCCATTTTATATCCTTATCGTGTTTGTTGTTGAAGAAGCTGTGCATCGTACAAAGTACCAAGACGCAAGGCATTCCGCATAATGTCAGGGATAACTGATACATTGACTAAACTTCTTTGTGTCTGTCCCTTTAAGGTATTAGACATATTGGAAGCCCACAACTCGTCGGACACTTCGTTCCATAGTTTAGTTCCCCTTAGGATATCATCCTTATCGCCTTCTGTCAAGAGGGTAGTTGCAATGTTTGCCTTCTCCCGTAGTCTCTTGATTAGTTCTTTGTTAGCTGCTGACGCTTTGTAAACCATTTCGTTGTAGTCGTAGTAGTTTTGAACGGGTGCAGGGGTAGCACCAAAGAGTACTGCGGCAGCTGCGTTAGGATCAAGACCACCAACAGCTAGTCTACCTGTACGACTACGATAGTTACCTGACTCTACAAGCTCTTTAACTTTAGTGAGTTTGTCAACGGTAGACAGGTTACGTAGGAGTTGGCTTAGATCATCTCGTGCCATCTGTGGCTTACCAAACATAGCCCCTACTGCATTACTGGCGGTGCGAAGGATATCCCCACCGATCTCACCTGAAGGTCCGAACAAAGTAGTAAAAAGACTTTCTTCAAACAACTTCTTGTACGTGTCTTGGATCTGACCTAAAGGAGCTACTCGTGTAGCATAGGCTGTCTCAGTACCTAAGAGGTTAGACAAGAGGGCGTCAACCAAACCGTATTTGATTCTGTTGTGTACCTTTACGGTTTCTTCACTCTCTGGATCGTAACCTAACTGCTCTACTACGTACCCTGCACCTTTGCCTATACCCAGACCTGTCATACCAAACATCGGACCCATGACCAAGGCCATACGAATACGTTCACCAGCCGTAAAGTTACGACCAACAGCTATGTTCTCCATTGCACGTATAGAGAATGACAACCACTGTGTAGGTACACGCATGGGTCCACTCTGAATAGCTGAACGGGATTGAGAGGTCATACGGAACGTAAGGTCTTGCTCACGGTTTGTAATCCAAGTCTTACCTTCAGGTGACAAGGGGTCAATGTTAGGACGTTTGGCACGATGCTCAAGGAATGCCGTTACAAGACCTGTCATACGAGAGGCTCGTTCACCTTCCTTAAAGAACAAGGTGGACATATCTAAGAAAGATGACACTTTCTCCCCAGCTTTACCTGTCAGTGTACTAGCGGCACCAAACTTCTGAGGAGCTTGAAGTTCGATAACTTGAGTGTCAACAATGTTACGACCACTCTCGTCAATGTACTTGACAAGCTGCTCTATCTCTGCCGTATCCATCTTCATACCTTTAGCAAGGCGTTGGATAGCCAGCTTACGGGTGGCAGGGTTGGTCTGACTAGCTATGATTAGCATAGGTGTTGTTAGAGCAATACCCTTTGTACCATGTACAGGTGAAATACCAGTAATAGTCAGGGAGTGGAGGGCTTGTAGGAAGAACTGGTCAGGGTTAAAGAAGCCAAACTTAGAGTAGAAACCTACCTTGAGAAGCTGGGAGCTAGGGTCTGTCTTAGTAAGGTCAATCTTTTTACCTGTTGTCTCAAATACAAACTCAGTAGCCGAGGAAGTAAAGCTCTCCCACTTGTTGCTTAGTTCTGTTGGTTGGTTAAGCCTACGTTTAATCACATCCTGTTGCTCACGCAACTGTGCGGCAACATCATTGAACTTACCAGTGTTAGTTACTTTGGCTCCTAAGAAGCGATTAAGGAAATCGTTAGTAGGAACACCAGCAGGAAACTCTACAATACCAGGGTTGGCATCAGCTAGTTTAACCCAGCCCACCAAGGCATTCTGAGAGGCAGCACGGTTGGCATAGCCAAAGGTCTCAGTACCAAACTGGTCAGCAATAGCTGTCATTGGGTTGTCGTTAGCTGCCTTCTTGCCACCGTACTCCATAAGTACGTTGTCTCCACGCTTCATGTTCAAGCGCCGACCTACATTCTCTCCGAAGGAAACCCCTACGGCAGATGGGTCTTCTCCTGCCTCACGGATTGACACCTTTTCGTCCCTAGCTTTAGCTACAAAGTTGTCTTTAAACTTAAATCCGTACTCAGCGGCAATCTTTTGCAAGTCCTCAAGGTCAGTCACGTGTTTGTTCCAAGTATTGTTGGCACGAACAACATCACCTAGTTCGTCGTACTCAGCTTTACTTAGATTAAGATTAATAATGTCATCAATACCCTTACTAGCCATCAGATCTTTGACTTTGTTGGTAATGACGTTAAGTTCTTTGACAGCTGTTTCTGCCTGTTCCTTACCGAAGGAGCCTAGGAGTGTCTTAAAACCACCTGTAATGCTGTTACCTGAGGCTAGACGTTGATCTTGTGTCAAACCTACAAACCAACGGAACTCTGAGTTAGTACGAGGACCACCTACGTTGTAAGGCATAACGTCAATACGTTCAAGAACACGAGTTGACTTTACATTAGTGACGTAAAGGTGGTCTAGGTATGTACTAGGAACCTTAAATACAATCTGGTCACCACTAAGTTCAGCCTTAGTCATACTACGGCCTGTCTTAACATCCAAGATTAGCTCGTCATCAGGGATACGTACCTTCTGACCATCCACACGGTAGACAATATCTCCGAAATCATCCGTAATCTCAGCAAAGATACCACCCTCAGCTACTGTTCTCTTCAGTCTTTCAGATGACTTTATGTGCCATGTGGCGTCATTGATGTCCTGTAGGGCTTCGTAGGCCTCAACGGTCTTCGCTTGTGGTGCTACGCCATAACGATCTTTATACAGGCTCTCGAATGAAGTACCATCAGGTGCTAAACGCATGTATGACAAATCACCATCACGCAGCTGTTCCATAAAGTCAGCTAGGTTCTCCAGTTCTTTACCTTTTACGCCACGTATTAGCTTCTGGTAAGGCTTGAACACCTGACCAACAAGAGCTTGTCCTGCCTCAGCTTGTAGGAACTTACCTCCTAATTTGGCACCTAGACGAACTGTGGCTGCACCAAAGACTTTGTTAATGGAGTCAGAGAAGATGTTAGCCTTTTGTAGGATCTCAGCTTGCTCAGGCAGACCTAGGACATTGATGCGTTGTTCTGTCTCAACGAACCAACCACGACCTTCCTCACGTTTGACAACCTTAAGGCTTGGGTCTTGCTTGGCGATCTCCTCTGCGTCCATCTTACGGCGGAAGGCGGAACCTGTGCCATCCTTACCCATACGAATGATAACCTTGAAGTCCTCAGAGCCTTCGTCGATTACCCGTCTGCTGTTAAGAACAACATTGTTAGTAGCCCTGGCTACCTTGTTGGCTATGTTAGCCGCAGTAGCCTCAATGGAAGCCCTAGGGATATACTCCCCAAAGGAACCTCTACGGTTCATCTCTTCAAGTCTTTCAGTGATGGTGTTCTTACGTGAAAAATTACGTACTGTGACACCAGAAGGTCTAGCCGATGGACCCTGTACTGGGTCTAAGTCCTCTGGCCCTGTACGCCCTGCTGAGGCTTCGTCAAACTGAACACCAACTTCGTCGATAGTTTTGGTTATAACTTCTCCGGCTTTTACTTCACCCTCTACTACAGCTACTTTGTCGATAGGCCTACGTGACTTCGTAAGAGAAGTAACAGTACCAACAACATCTGTTGCGAACTCAGGAGCTTTAGTAATAGCCTTGGCACCTACCCTAGCAGCTTTAGTTACACCAAGAGTTGCAATGTCAGCTGCACCGAAGAGAAAGTTAAGTCCAGACATAGGGTCATCCCCTAGGTAGGTAGCATCGTTAGCGGCCTTGTATAGGTTCCAGATGCTGTCACGTGAGAAGATGCCTTCGTTCTTACGTTCAGCAATATACTCCTTAGCCCATACAGTAAAATCCGCAGGAGATAGGGTGTTAAATGCTTCTCGTATTTCTGATCCTTCACGATTAGAACGAAAGGTTAGGTTCTCTAACGCACCAATAGAAATCTCACGTAGGATGTTAACGTCAAGGAAAGTAACAGCTTTTGACAAACCACTCTGGTCATTGTTCTCTATCTCTTTGACCATTAGTTTATTCCAAGTATCCATGTTGGTCATGGTTCTTGCAGCATAGTCGTTGATAGAGTTTTCGTTTAGCAAAAGGTTTTGTATTAAGGCATACTCACTAAGGGACATATCTTCACCCTTAGCACTACGTTGTTCAATCAAAACAGCAATGTCCTCAGCACTTGTACCATCCTCAAAGGCTTTATCTATCGCCTG
>Ga0316204_10010416_pt1 | contig 11983 bp, 10 predicted proteins | sample 6monrhotite_MG_2_FD_205661 | JGI IMG/M metagenome (GOLD analysis project Ga0316204, IMG submission 205661) | Microbial mat bacterial communities from mineral coupon in-situ incubated in ocean water Damariscotta River, Maine, United States -... | ecosystem: Environmental > Aquatic > Marine >...
GGTAAAGAAAGCGGTGCTCATGGCGGCACGCTAAGACCAAGCCGCGCCTGCCGCAAGCAACCCTGCCGTTTCATCTTGCCAAAAATACTCTGGGGTTGGCCGCAGGCCAAAGGGGCAACGCCCCTTCTTGCAAAAAGCAACGGGGCGCAGCCCCTCCGTTTAACAGGTCAAGACAGTATAAAACTCATGGCAAAGGCGATTGCATTGCCGACGGGTCAGCGGCTAGGGTTTGCCAAAATCAATCCGGGAGAACAGCATGAAAACGCGCGCAGCCGTGGCCTTTGAAGCCAAGAAACCCCTTGAGATCGTCGAACTTGATCTGGAAGGCCCCAAAGCCGGCGAAGTGCTGGTCGAGATCATGGCAACCGGCATCTGCCATACCGACGCCTATACCCTCGACGGGTTCGACAGCGAGGGCCTCTTTCCCTCGGTTCTGGGCCATGAGGGCGCGGGCGTGGTGCGCGAAGTCGGCGCGGGCGTGACCAGCGTCAAACCCGGCGACCATGTGATCCCGCTCTACACCCCCGAATGCCGCCAGTGCAAAAGCTGCCTGTCGGGCAAGACCAACCTGTGCACCGCGATCCGCGCGACGCAGGGCAAGGGCGTGATGCCCGATGGCACCAGCCGGTTCAGCTACAAGGGCCAGACGATCTATCACTACATGGGCTGTTCGACCTTCTCGAACTTTACCGTTCTGCCCGAAATCGCCGTCGCGAAAATCCGCGAGGACGCGCCGTTTGACAAGGCCTGCTATATCGGCTGCGGCGTGACCACCGGGGTTGGCGCGGTGATCAATTCCGCCAAGGTCGAGCCCGGCGCGAATGTCGTGGTGTTCGGTCTCGGTGGCATCGGGCTGAACGTCATTCAGGGCGCGCGTCTGGTCGGGGCCGACAAGATCATCGGCGTCGATATCAACCCTGACAAGGCGTCCTGGGGCAAGATGTTTGGCATGACCCATTTCGTGAACCCCAACGAGATCGACGGCGATATCGTCGCGCATCTGGTGGCGCTGACTGATGGCGGCGCGGATTACACGTTCGATTGCACCGGCAACACGATGGTCATGCGCCAGGCGCTCGAGGCCTGCCACCGGGGTTGGGGTGTATCCACCGTGATCGGCGTTGCCGAAGCGGGCAAGGAGATCAGCACGCGTCCGTTCCAACTGGTTACCGGCCGGGTCTGGCAGGGCAGCGCCTTTGGTGGCGCACGAGGCCGCACGGATGTGCCGAAGATCGTCGATTGGTATATGAACAAGAAGATCGAGATCGATCCGATGATCACCCATACCCTGAGCCTTGAAGACATCAACACGGGCTTCGATCTGATGCACGAGGGCAAATCGATCCGCTCGGTCGTGGTGTTCTGATGGAGCGGATCAATCGCTGGCGCGCGCACGGCGGCTGGCAGGAGGTCTGGCGTCATGACAGCACCGCCACACGGACACCGATGGAGTTTTCGGTGTTCCTGCCCGACGCCGCCGAAGTCCCCGGGGCGCGGCTTCCGGTGGTGTGGTATCTGTCGGGGCTGACCTGCAACTGGTCGAATGTCACCGAAAAGGGTGATTTTCGCGCGGCCTGCGCGCGCCATGGGCTGATCTTTGTCGCCCCCGATACGTCTCCGCGCGGCGAGGGCGTGCCTGATGACCCCGAGGCTGCCTATGATTTCGGGCTGGGTGCCGGGTTCTATGTCGATGCGACAGTCGAACCCTTCGCGCAGAATTACCGGATGCGCCACTATATCGAGACCGAACTGCCAGCGCTGATCGCGGCGCAGTTTCCGGCGGATATGGACCGTCAGGCGATCACCGGGCATTCGATGGGCGGGCATGGCGCGCTGACCACCGGATTGCGCAATCCGGGCCGGTTCAGATCCGTGTCAGCCTTCGCCCCGATCGTCGCCGCGACGCAGTGCCCGTGGGGGCAAAAGGCGCTGGGCGGATATCTGGGCGATGATCCGGCGAATTGGGCCGACTATGACGCCTGCCGTCTGATTGAGGCCGGGGCACGAGTTGCGGCGCTGAAGGTCGATCAGGGCGCGGCGGATGGGTTTCTGGAAACCCAGTTGATGCCCGAACGTCTGCGCCGCGCGTGTTCAGCGGCGGGGCAACCGCTGGAGTTGGCACTGCATGACGGATACGATCACTCGTATTATTTCATCTCGAGCTTCATGGGCGCGCATCTGGACTGGCACGCGCGGTATCTGAACACGTGACGCAAGGTGCGTGCAAGCACGCACCCTACGGACGTTCGCCGGTTTGTCCGTGTGGCTGGAAATGGGGGGCTTTGCCCCCCTCTTTGCTGCGCAAATTCACCCCTCAGGATATTTTGAGCACAAAGATTCAGGTTATGCGCTGGCCGCGTGTTTCGCACGCTTGGCCATTGGCGGGCATGTTGCTAGGGTCTGGAACGTGCGTTCAACGGGAGTGATTTCATGCGTCTATTGGTTCTTGCCGGGGCACTTGCTGCGCTGGTGTCTTCGCCGGTCTCGGCTCAGAGTGGCTGCGGGGGCAGTTGGTCGTCCTTCGTCAACGGCTTGCGCAGCGAGGCGATGCAGAACGGTCTGCCTGCCAGCACCGCAGATCAGTTCTTTGGGCGCTTGCGGCAAAACCAGGAGGTTCTGAACCGGGATCGCGCGCAGGGGTTCTTTCAGCGGCCCTTTGTCGATTTCTCGCAGCGGCTGATCAGCCAGAGCCGGTTGGATCGGGCGCGACAGTTGCGGCAGCGCGAGAGCCGCCTGTTTCAGCGCTTGCAGCGCGACTATGGCGTATCGCCGGGCATGATGCTGGCGTTTCTGGCGTTCGAGACCGATTTCGGCACGTTTCAGGGCGACATCAACACCGCCGATGCGCTGGCCACGCTGGCCCATGATTGCCGCCGCCCCGAAATATTCCGACCGCAGATCCTTGCCTTTGCGGAATTGTATCGCCGGGGCGAGCTGGATCCGGCAACCACGGTCGGCGCTTGGGCGGGTGAGATCGGCATGGTGCAGATGCTGCCGCGCGACATTCTGAACCTTGGTGTGGATGCGAATGGCGATGGCCGTGTCGACCTGCGCGGCACGATGTCGGATGCGGTGCTGTCAGGCGCCGCGCTGCTGCGCTATCACGGCTGGCGGCCCAATCAGCCGTGGATGCATGAAGTGGCGATCCCCGACACTCTGGACCTGAGCCGCACCGGGTTGCGCACCCAGCTTTCGGTCAGCGAGTGGGAGCGGATGGGCGTTCGGCCACGCCATGGCAGCCTGCCGTCGAGCGGAATGTCGGCCTCGGTGATCCTGCCGCAGGGCCGCCGTGGTCCGGCGTTCATGATCTTCGACAATTTCCGCGTGCTGTTCGAGTGGAACCAGAGCTTTACCTATGTCGCCACCGCCGCCTATTTCGCCACGCGGATCGAGGGCGCGCCGGTCTATGACACGGGCAACCCCGAGACCGGGCTGAACCGAGATCAGATGCGCGCCTTGCAGCAGCGACTGCAGGGGCGTGGCTTTGATGTCGGTGGCATCGACGGGATCCTTGGGGCCCGCACCCGCGCCGCCATTCAGGATGTGCAACAGCAGTTGGGAATGCCCGCCGACGGCTGGCCGACCCCCGGTTTGCTGCAACGCCTTTAATCGCAAGCGGTCCTTTTGCGGTCACGGCAGGGTGATTATTGGCCCGCCGATGCCTGTGGCCCCGCAATTGCACCCTCGGCGGGTCGGTTTGGACTTGCGGCGGAGCAATCTGCATACCTATGCTTGCGTGGGATGGCCTTACATATGACTTGGACATGGAGAACTGACTATGGGACGCAGAGACGAGTTGATCGCGAAATACGCGGATGACCTGAAGAACAAATGCGGGATCGACGCCGATATGGCGCTGTTGACCAAGGTAACGATCGGCTGCGGCCCGTCGATTTACGATGCCGACGCCTCGACGGTCGCCGGTAGCCAGCCCGGCGAAATCGAGACGGTGAAAAAGAATTTCCTGATCAAGAAGCTGGGATTGTCGGATGGCCCGGCGCTGGACGAAGCGATTGCAGCGGTGATCGAGACTTACGGCAAATCCGAGCGCAACAAGTATCGCGCGGTTGTCTATTACATGCTGACCAAGCATTTCGGCAAGGAATCGGTTTACCGTTAAGCGGCATTTAAACCAAATGCGCCGCGCTCTGGTGTTGCGCGATGCGGCAACGCATGAGAGGGTCGGTCAAGGGCCAGGACGGCCCGGGACATATCCGGTTTCATGCGTGGTGCGAAGGGCGCGTGGGAGATGGGGGGTTCCGGGTGACCGGACCCCCCAAAGCGCTGTTGACAGGTGCATCCCTCATGGCCGAAGGCTTCAGGACATTGGACATGACGCAGCCGCCGGTCTCTTGACGACCGGTCTTATCGGCGTGTCGGTTTTCGCTTACCGACGTGGTGCTTTTTCAAACCCGAATTGCTCATAATCGCGGCGGTAGGCGCTGAAGGCCAGATCAAGCGCCTCATCGTCGATGATCGGGGCCAGCGGGTCGCTGTGTGGCTGACAGGCGGGCGGTGAGGAATGGCCAAACCCCCGCGCAAGCCATGCCAGATCCTCGGCAAGTCGGTCCTCGCGCAGGATCAGATCGGGCAGAACCGCCTGCGCAAACCCGTCAAGATTGGCGGCCTGCGAGGCCCACATCGGCCAAGGCTGCAACCCGGTTTGCCCCGACACACTGGCCGCGCAGAACCGCAGGAACGCCTTGAACGCGGCGCGGTGATCGCCCTCGGTCATCGGTGCGGTGTCTTCGGCCAGCGTAACACCGAACAGCCGCGCCATATGTTCGCGAACCGCCACGAACTCGCCGGTCAGCACCTTGCGGCGATAAACCGCGAGCGCGCGCATCACCGGATGCCTGAGCACCGTGAAACTGCAAAAGCCGGGGTGTTCGCGCCGCCAACTCGCCAACCGCCCGTGATCGAAGTCATGCGGCAGGCCGCCGGGTTCGACACCGTCAAGCGCGGCCATCCAGTGGATCACGCTTTGCTCGGGCGCGCCGCGTATCGGCAGGAACAAAAGCGGCGTTTTCGCCCCGGCATAGCAGGCCGCCAGCAGCGGGCCGCGTCGCACCTCGAACACCGGCGTGCGGCCAAGATCGAAGCGGTCGATGCGCGCCAGACCGGGTGCCAGATCTTCCGGATTGCTGAGCTTGGCCTCCAGCGGTTCGGGGTTTTGTTTCTTGAACGCACGCGGCAAATCCGCCAGCCGCCCCGGAACCCCCAGCCAGCGGCTCAACCCGTTCAGAACCTCCAGATCATTGGCGTCGTCATAGCTGATGTAAAACGCCGACTGGCCGGAGGTTTGCAGGCTGTGCTGAAGGCTGATCTGGGTTTGCTGCAACCGGCTCAGATGCGCCTCGAATTCAGCCGGATCAAAAGCCACTTGGGTTTTCTTGCGGTTCTTCACATCGCCAAGACGCCATTGGTTGGTCGCCGCGGCAATCTTGCGCGACACATAGCTGTCCAGCGGATTGCGCGTCAGGATGATCTTGGCGCAGGCGGTATCGGCCAGAACATGCTGCCAGATACGCGGGTCATGATCGTGAAACAGCCGAAAGCCAACCATCCGCCCGCCGCCCGCGCGCACCGCATTCAGCAGGCTCCACGGATCGGCGTCGCGCTGATCCCGGTTAACGCCCAGATAGCTGTCGGTGCCCGCCTGATTGATGAAACCGGGGTTGAATAACTCGCCGTGGCATTCGATCCCCTCAACGGCGTTCAGGTTCGATTCCAGCAGGTTCGACCCGGTGCGCATCTCGGCCAGCACCACGAAATACTCAAATGCCATAGATCACTTCATCCGGTGCGAGGGGTCTGGGCTGATGGGGTTCAACGGGAAATCCCCCATCAGAACGGGCTGCATACCCTGATTGCGCAATTCCTGCAGGAAGGTGCCGAACCCGCTGAGGTCCACGAGATCGGGAATGCGGATCAGACGGGCCTGCGAATGCGGGGCGATTTCATCGAACAGCAGGTGCAGCGGCTCGGCGGGGTTCTCCAGAAACTCGGCCATCGTCCAGATGCGGATGCGGGCGCGCACCTCGGGCGAGTGCAGCACCTCCAGCATCTTGGTCTCGATACGCTGGAGCCGCGCCGCCTCGCGCCGAAGCTGGGCGAAATCCTTGCCCGAGCGATAGAGCGGCACCGCCCATGCCCCCGAGATCACCGAGATCTGCGCGTTGGAGTCACTGGCCATGAACCACAGCAGATCAAAGCCGGGGCCCTGCGTATCACCGGGGCCGAACTGAAAGCACTGGCGCTCGCCCCGCGTGGACCACAGAAGATTGGTCAGAAAGGCGCGCGGGTTATAGTCGCGCAGGCTGGCGCTGTCCGAAAGGCCGCCGGTAAAGATTTTCTCACGCCCGGCGAACTCGGCTTTATGGGGGGCGAACAGATGGCCATGGACGCGGCAATTGGCCACCGCCGCCAGCCAACCCTCGAAATCCTGAAAGACCTCGGTAAAGCCCTGAAACACCGAATACGGCTCGGCGGTCTTGCCGTTCTCGCGGTTTTTCACCGGAAAGCGGCTGGCCATGTAAAGCCCGGCGCGCCCGCGAATGCGTTGCAGGGTGGCGCGGGCGAAATGGCGGTCGATGCGGCTGGGTTGCGGCTCGGTCGCCGAGGGGCCGCTGTCACGCGGGGTCAGGAAATGGGTATACAGCCGGTCGGCACCGGGCCAGACCTTGCGCGCCATGAAACATTCCGACCGTCGCAGCAATTGCAGATGATCGTCGTAAAACACATGCGGGCGGCCCTGATGATCGAATTTGCCCAGCGTCGGCGAGCGGCTTTCGATCTTGCGGGCGTGCAGCCGCACCAGCGTCTGGAAATAGCTTTCATCCGGGATCCAGACCCGTTTGAAATAGCGATCGTAATGCGGTCGCATCGGATCGGTCAGGATCGCATCCAGTGTCTGGCGCGTCAGGCACCACCATTGCGAGCCGATATGCGGGGTCAGCCCGTCGGGCACCTCTCGGGTGATGCGCAACAGGCGCTGGGCATCGACCAGCCGGTCAAACAGCCATTTGTTGCGTTTGAATCCGATCGGGAACTGCAGGGTAAAGCGCTCCTCCGACAGCCCGCCCTTGGTCCAGTTCACATCGGAGACATTGACCGATTCGATGAAATCGGTGTCCGGATGGCGGCGCAGCCACGCCTCAAGATCAGCGACCGGGCGCAGCGGCAGGCAGGCCCCCGACAAGGCATAGACCCGCTGAACCTTGGGGAATTCATCCAGCATCTGCCGGGCGGCGGTCTGCATCGCCCCAACCAGTGACCACGTGCCCCATTCGCAACGGTGGCGGCGGCTGAACTGCACGTCGGGCAGATCGGCAAGCGCCGCGCTGAGTTGATTGTGCTGTGCGGTGCTGACCCGTGCGTCAACATGGATCACCACCGGGCTGCCCGAGGCGGCGACAAAGCGCGCCACCTGCGCCGCGCGGTCCAGCGCGGTATGCACCAGCATGATGAAGCCAAGCCGCGCGCTCACGCCCAGTTTCCTTTCGACATCAGGCCCATGATTTCCAACTGCCGCCAGTTGATGAACCGTTCCGACCATTTGTTCCACAGATCGGTGCGGTCCTCCAGCACCTCGGCATAGGCGCGGTATTCGCGCCCACCCTCGTAATGCTGCCCGCGCTCCAGTTCCTCGGTGGCCTTGTCGGTCAGTGAGGACAGGAATTTCGCGTGCAGCAGGCACCCCGACGCCTTTTCGCCGCCCAGGGTGTCATAGGTCAGGTTCAGCCCGCGCGGCAGCAGCATATGGGTCGAGGACACATAGGCAAAGCTGCGGTCCCATTTGATCAGCGGCACCTTGTTCAGCGCCGGGCCCGCCTTGGGCTGATCGGCGAAAAAACCACGCGCGCGCGGCCCGCCCTGAATCCACAGGTTGCGGTATTGATGATTGCGGGTGATCGCATAATTGCCGCTGTCGAACCAATTCGCGATCTCGAAGGGGTTTTGCCCCTCGGCGCAGGGCTGATCACTGACCGCGCCCTTGGGATACATATCAAGGATCATCGTGCCAAAGCTGCGCAACCCGGCGTCATCAAGCCAGTCGGTCAGCGCGCGCAACGGGCGAGTATCGCAAAACGGATACAGGAAGAACTCATCGACATCGACCACCAGCGCCCAGCGCCCATGGGCGTATCGGCGCAGCAAGGCGTTGATCCAATCCATCCCGAAGCGCGCCGATTTATAGCTGCTGTGCGTCGACCAGACCGAGACATCGGGCTGCGCGGCCAGATACCCGCACGACCCATCCTCGGAGCCGTTGTCAACGAACAGGAACTGCTCAACACCCAGATCGCGGTAGTATTGCAGGAAATAGGGCAACCGCGCGCGCTCATCGCGAAGGGTTGCGAATAACAGCAGGCTATCGGCGTTCAGCGCGGCGGTGCGGTCCTGCACCGGTTTCAGGGCCCGCCCCTTGAGACGCGCCCGAGCCAGCCAGCGTTTGCGCATCCAGCGCAGCCGGTATGATGACAAAAGCCCCAAGCCCTACCCTTAACTGCTCAACCCATGCTGGTTTCGTCTAGCGCGTTGCCAAGGCAGATCAAATCAAAAAGATCCCAACATCGGGTGAATCCCTGCGCAGTGGCGGCTGTTTTACACCCGCCGAAACGCGCAGAACACGAATGACTGGCGGCGGCCCATCGGTGTTTGGTGCACATGCGGGCGGCAGGTGATCGGCAGAAAACCCGCACCCAACGCCTTTGCCAACGTGTCGGGCGCATAGCGCACCACGGGCAGGTTGCTGCAGGTTTCCGGGCCATCCATGGCGAATGTGCCGATCACCGCCACACCCCCCGGTCGCAGCGTGCGCGACAGGGTGCGCACATAGGCCGCGCGGTCTGCCGGCTCGGTCAGGAAGTGAAACACCGCCCGGTCATGCCACAGATCATAAGCGCCGTCCGGCTGCCATGTGGTCACATCCGCCGCGACCCATTGCACGGATGCCGCGCGCGCGCCCAGACGGTCTTGCGACAGTCTCAGGGCCTCGGTCGAAAGGTCCAGAACGGTGATGCCCTCATACCCTTTGTCGAGCAGGGCGTCAGACAACCTTGAGGCACCGCCGCCCGCATCCAGCAGGCGCATGTCAGGTGCCGCACCCGCCAAATGCAGCATGTCCAATGAGACCTCAGGCGTATCCTCGAACCACGTCATCTTGCCTTCGCTGCGCGCGCCGTAGACCGCGTTCCAATGCTCGGTTTTCGTGCTCATCCCCATCCGCCTCGTGACATGAGGCCCTCGGCCTCAAGCTGTTGCCAACCACGATACCGTGATGATGCTGGCGTCCACAGATCCGGCGCGGCGATCAACGCATCATAATAGTGCGCGAAATCGGCCGGAACACCGAAATGCTGGTGGCGCTGCTTTTCTTCGGCAGATTTCTCGATCACCTCGGGCAGGAACTTGGTGTGCAGCAACACGCCCGAAAGCTTCTCGCCGCCGCTGGTGTCATAAATCCGGTTCAGATGACGCGGCAACAGCGAATGCGTTGAGTTCAGATACGTATAGCGCCAATGCCATTTGACCAGCGGCACCTTGGTCAGCGTCGGGCCGCGTGCGGGCGTATCGGCGAAAAACACCCGCGAGCGCGGCCCGCCTTGAATCCACAGCGCCGAAATATCGGGCTTGCGGGTGATGGTGTAATTCCCCGCATCATACCATGGCAGCACGTCGACCGGGTTCTGACCTGTGGAACGGGGCTGCGCATCCAGCGGCCCCTTGGGATAGAGATCCAGCATCAGCGCGCCGAAACGGGTTTCGCCCTCGCCATCAAGCCAATCGGTCAGGGCGGGCAGCGGGCGCGTGCCATGATGCGGATAGATCAGCAACTCATCGGCATCGACGGTGACGCACCAATGCCCGTGCCCATAGCGCATCATCAGCCCCTGCAGCCAATCCATCCCATAGCGCGCCGCCCGGTAGCTGGCCTTGGTCTGCCACAGCGACACGTCGGGTTGATCGGCCAGCAAGTCAACGCTGCCATCCTTGCTGTCGTTATCGACGATCAGAAACTGCGCAACACCAAGCGCCCGGTAATGCCGCAAGAATTCGGGCAACCGCCGGGCCTCGTTGCGGATCGTGCAGAACAGCAGAATGTCGCGCGCGCCAATGGCCTCGGTGCGATTGGCCAGCAGCACCAGTTCGCGACGTTTGCGCAGCGCACGGATCAGCCGCAGTTGACGCCGCCTGCGCCAGTGAAATGCCTGCCAGATCTGCGCTAAGCGGTTCATCCGATCCCCCTTTCGGGCTTCATCTTGCCCTAAATACTAGCGGGGGTGAATTCGCCAAAGGCGAAGAGGGGGCCGCAAGCCCCCTCTTTTTTCGATCTCTGCCGATGTGCGGGCCTATTCAGCCGCCTGACGCATCGCCATCATGTCGTAGATATAGTCCTCAAGCTCGTCGCGCAGTTCCTCGCGCGCCAGACCGAAGGAAATCGTCGCCTGCAGGAACCCTGATTTCGAGCCGCAGTCAAAGCGCTGACCCTGAAACCGGTAGCCATAGACATTGTCGGATTGCTCGATCTCCTTGGCGATCGCATCGGTCAGCTGAATTTCGCCTCCCGCCCCGGTGGCCTGCCCGTCGAGATTGCGCAGCACCTGCGGCGACAGGATATAGCGGCCAATCGCGGCAAGGTTCGACGGCGCGGTGCCTTGGGCTGGCTTTTCCACCATGCCCTTGACCTTGAGCTTTGGGTTGATCGAGGCATTGACGTCGAGAATGCCGTAGGCCGAAGTCATTGCATCGGGCACTTCCATTGCCGCGACCATGTTGCCGCCGGTCTCGGCGTAAGCGTCGATCATCTGACCCAGACAGGGCTTTTCCGCGGCGATCACATCATCCGGCAGCAGCACCGCAAAGGGCTCGTCGCCGATCAGATTGCGCGCGCACCAGACGGCATGACCCAGACCCAGCGCCTTGTTCTGGCGCACATAGGCAATCGCACCGGAGTCCATGCAGGTCTTTTCGTAAACCTCCAGCAGCGCATCTTTCTTTTTGGCCTTCAGCGAGGCTTCAAGCTCGGGCGCCCGGTCGAAATAATCTTCGAGGGCACTTTTTCCGCGCGAGGTGACAAAGATGAATTCGGTGATCCCGGCTTCGCGGGCCTCGTCGATCGCGTATTGGATCAACGGGCGGTCGACCAGCGTCAGGATCTCTTTGGGAATAGATTTCGTAGCGGGCAAAAAACGCGTGCCCATACCGGCAACGGGGAACACGGCTTTGGTTACTTTGTTCTGCATCGGAAGTTTCCACCTGTGCTTGTCTTTGACGGGCTTCTCCCGCCTACAGGGTGGTTTTTGCTACTCAATCGCGGCACGTTTGTGGCCGGAAACAGAGACTTTTGTGCTCATTTAGCGCAATTGCATCACAAATCCGGCCACAGTCCTAAAGCGATCAGATCAAGCTTACGCCCGGCGACAAAACAAGGAAAAACGGGTTCTCATAGCCCGGTTTGCCGTATTGCAGCGGCGTGTGGTCATCAAGGCGCAGCACATCTCCCCCCGCGCCGCGCACAACGGCGTGACCGGCGGCGGTGTCCCATTCCATGGTCCGGCCCAGACGCGGATAGAAATCCGCTTCGCCGGCCGCCACCAGACAGAATTTCAGCGAGGATCCGGCGCTTTTGGAGTCCTTCACCGCATATTGGTTGATATAGGCGTCGGTCGCCGCGTCGCGGTGCGATTTGGAGGCCACCACCATCAGCGCCGAATTGTCGGGGGTCGATACCGACAAGCGCGTCTGCGCGCCTTTTGTCTCGGCAAAGGGCGCGGCTTCTTCGACGCTGGCCCCATCGGCGCGGGTATAAAACAGCCGTTGCTTGGCCGGGGCATAGACCACGCCCCGCATCGGCACGCCGTTTTCAACCAGCGCGATGTTGACGGTGAAATCGCCGCGCCGTTTGACGAATTCCTTGGTGCCGTCCAGAGGATCCACGATGATGAACCGATCCGCCCTGATCGCATGGCTTTCCGAC
>Ga0316204_10010417_pt1 | contig 11983 bp, 5 predicted proteins | sample 6monrhotite_MG_2_FD_205661 | JGI IMG/M metagenome (GOLD analysis project Ga0316204, IMG submission 205661) | Microbial mat bacterial communities from mineral coupon in-situ incubated in ocean water Damariscotta River, Maine, United States -... | ecosystem: Environmental > Aquatic > Marine >...
ATCTAAGTTATCTATATTCATGATCGCTCTCATTGTTAGATCATGAACAAAATTAAGCTAAATTTCAGGCTCATTTCATAGTGGAATGATAAACTTCCTTCAGGCTCATTTCATATTGGACAATACTAGAGGTTGACCTCTCCATTTATTACCGGTTAGTATCAGACTTGACAGAATTAGGTCAAAAGACCATACCTAAGGTTTTAGGACTTTTCGAGCATAATAAAAAGCCTAAAATTTTTTAAAACAACCCATGACAGTTAGGGAGAAATAAAATTGAGTAAATTAAATAAACACAATGCAATTACGGCAGCCGTAAAAATTGCATTACTAACAACGGTAGCTTTTTCCGTACCTGCATCACATGCTGCGGAAGAAGAAGAAGTTAAAAAAGAAAATAAAATTACGGTTACAGGTTCTCGTATTAAGAGACTGGAACATTCAAGTCCTTCACCTGTCGTTGTAATCAGTCGAGAACAAATTAAACGTTTTGGCACTTCTGATTTGGGTACTATATTGGCCGAATTTTCGTCTATAACGGCTTCTGATACTTTACAGGGTAATGCTGAGAGCAATCAACAAGCGGGGATTAGTTCTCCCAACTTGCGGAGTTTAGGAGCTAATCGAACTTTAGTTCTAGTTGATGGAAAACGACATGTAGCAAGTTCTCAAGGAACGGCTCAGGTTGATTTAAGAACGATTCCTATTAATTTAGTCGAAAGGGTTGAAATTATTACTGGTGGCGCATCAGCCATATATGGTTCAGATGCTGTTACTGGTGTCGTTAATGTTATTTTACGTAAGGATTATGAGGGCTTTGAATTGAACCTACTCGGTTCGGATTCTACTGAAAGTGTTGGTAACTCCAATAGTAATGTAAACTTTTTAGCCGGTACTAACTTTTCTGAAGGCAAGGGTAATATTACGTTTTTTGCAGGTAGAGACTACACGAGTGAAGTGATGTCTGCAGATATCCAACAATTAAATCATTTTGGAACCGTTGCTAATCCCGCCGATAATCCCAACGACCCAAATTCAGAAAATAATGGCATTCCTGATAGATTAAGTGTGCCTTTTGTCGGTTCTGAAATGATTAGTTCAACCGGCGTGCTTAATCCGTTTGGTGGTGGGACTCGTTATACATTTTTAAATGATGGAACCCCAGTTCTCCAACAAAATCGTCAATATTCTAATAGTTTTGCTTTTGGTAATTTCCCTAATGGTTGTGACACTTGTTTTTTTACTGAAAATACAGAGAATTTTTTACCACAAGCAGAGAAGTTTAATCTTGGTGCAACGCTGAATTATGAAGTTTCTGATAACGTTAGCTTGTACAGTGATTTTAAATATGTACGTTCCGATATTGAACAACAATTTCAACCAGGGTTTAATTTTGGTGGTATAACTATTAATGTTACTGATAACCCATTTTTGGATGCCGGTTTAAGACAAACTTTATTAGATGCTGGTCAAACAAGTGTTACAATGGCTAAATTTTTCGACGAAATCGGAAATCGTTCTGCAGATAATCGCCGAGAAACCGTTAGATTTGTAGCTGGTGCACAAGGAACATTTGATTTAGGAGATACCCCTTTCGATTTTGATCTATCTTATATAAATGGTCGTACTAGCAATCAAAGAGGCACATTAAATGATATTATCCCCAATAATTTCACAGCGGCGTTAGATGCTGTTATCGATCCGTTAACTGGTGAGGCAGCTTGTCGAAGTCAGGTTCCTAGCGCTCAAGGTGTAGGTTATGAAGATCCTGCCGATTTGAGAGGTGATACTTGCGTGGCGTATAATCCATTTGGTTTTAGGGCTGCGTCTCAAGAAGCGATCGATTTTGTTTCAGCTGATACATTGAGACAAGATGAAATTACTCAAGAACTTTTTAGCGGTTACATAGCTTTCGATAGTGCTGATTGGTTTGAGTTACCAGGCGGTCCAATGGGCTTTGCTTTTGGATTTGAAACTAGAGAAGAAACTTCTGAGACAATAACAGATAGTTTGACGCGCTCTGGAATTCTTAACGGTGCAGCAACACCTAATGAGAGTGGTGGGTATGATGTTGATGAGGGATTTGTTGAATTATCTTTACCTCTTTTAGCTGATCTGTCTTTGGCAAAAGAATTAACGATCGATTTAGCCTATCGCTCAGCAGATTATTCTCATGCAGGCTCTGCTGATGCATATAAGGTAGGATTAGTTTATGCTCCTATCGATGATATACTTTTACGTGCTACCTATGGTGAGTCGGTAAGAGCACCGGATATCTCTGAGGCATTCTCTCCACAATCTCCAGGTTTTGGACGGGTTGCTGATCCTTGTGATGCTGATAATCTCGGTAATGATCCTGATCGTGCCGTTAACTGTGCAGCACTAGGTATTCCAGCTGATTTTCAAGCTAATGATAACGTGAGTATTGATGTTATTTCTGGAGGCAATCCGAATTTAACGCCTGAAGAATCGGAATCTACGACAATAGGAATTGTTTGGACACCAAGTTTTATCGATAATTTCTCAGTGACATTGGATTCTTATACTATAGACATAGATGATGCAATTTTATTTGTACTTACTCAGACAATTGCAGATAATTGTGTTGATTCCCCATCAGGTCTTGACGCGAATTTTTGTGCAGCGATTGACAGAGATCCTATAACTAATGACATATCGCTCATCCGTTCTGGTTTTATAAATGCTTCTGCGCTTGAAGTGGCGGGTTTAGAAATGGATATTCGCTATGCAACCGATTTAACTTTTGTCGATTTACCAGGCGAGTTATCAATGCATTTAGCTGCGACTAAATTGACCAAGCTTGATCGATTTGAGTTCCAAAACTTACCTGACGAAGTTAATAGAGATGATGGTGAGGTAGGTGATCCGTCTTTACAGGGTAGATTAGTCATAAATTATGGATTAGATGATTTAAACATTAATTGGACAAGTCGATTTGTTGATAGATCTGCAAGGTTTAACTTGACTGGAGATCCCGACACTTCTATCGCCGAAGATATTAATCCTGCTTACCATGGTAGTGTGACCACACATGATTTATCGGCTAGTTACAAAATCACACAGGATATTTCTGTTTTTGGTGGCGTTCGTAATATAGGTAATAAATTACCTGAAGGCTACACTCGTGATGAGATTTATGACCCATATGGTCGTCGTGCTTTTGTTGGTGCTTCATTTAATTTCTAGTTAGCTAGCTATTAAACGTGATAAACGTCAGCTGAATCAGCTGGCGTTTAATAAAAATCTAAAAACTTACGCTGGAGAAATCTAATGAAAATTAAATCAATTGTAACGGCGATAGCTATGGCCGGTACATTTGGTGCGATAGCTGTATCAGCAACTGAATCGGGAATGTTAACCAAAGCCCCTGAGTTCGAATTGCAGCAAGTCACCGATGTAAAACTAGTAAAAAGTAATAAATTAAAATTTAAATCTAAAACTCTACAACAATCTAAAGCACAATCGGCCTATTTTAAGGCTCATCAGCATGAAGGTACAAAAAGATATATCGTTCGATTGGTTGATGACGCTGTACCCACCTATAAAGGTGACTTGCAAGGCTTAGATGCAGTTAATAAATCGTCTAAAAAATCTGGATTGTCTAATCTAAAATTTAATAAGAATAGTGTTTCCGCTAAGAAATATGAGTCTTTTTTAGAACAAAAACAGAACAGTTTTGTTCAGAAAGCAACGGCTAAAATTGGGAAAGTAATACCGGAACTGAGACGATTGAAGTATGCAATTAATGGTCTAGTAACGGAATTAACTCAGATTGAAGCACAAAAATTAGCTTCGATGAGTGAAGTTGCTTTTGTTCAACAAGTAGAAATGCATCAGTTAAATACAGATACCGGCCCGGCACTTATTGGTGCAAATACTCTTTGGGACGGTTCTGCTAACGGAACCGAATACAAAGGTGAAGGCACCGTAATTGGTATTTTGGATACGGGTGTTAACACGGATCATCGTTCTTTTGCCGCAACTGGTGATGACGGATATACTGTTGTTAATCCTTTAGGTGATGGAGTTTATGTAGGCGACTGTGTCGGTACGGCCAGTCTATGTAATTCAAAACTCATTGGTGTTCGAAGCTATTCTGTCGTAACGGATGCGTATGCTGATGAAATTTTTGCTTCTGATACTCGCCCAGCAAATGGTGAAGATTACAATGGGCATGGTTCACATACGGCCAGCACTGCAGGTGGAAACGTGTTAAACAACGTTCCTTATAACATCAATAATTTCTTAGAAGGAAATACCGGTGATGGTATAGACACATCTTATATTTTCAATTCAATGTCTGGTGTAGCACCACATGCAAACATCATCTCTTACCAAGTTTGTCTACCGGGAAATACAGGTGATACATATGCTGGCTGCCCAACCGACGCGACTCTTGCTGCAATAGATGATGCAATTGCTGATGAAGTGGACGTCCTAAACTATTCGATCGGTGGGACAACACCTTTTGATCCTTGGAATAGTGCCGTAGAAATAGCTTTTCTGAGTGCTAATGCTGCTGGTGTTTTTGTTGCAACTTCTGCAGGAAATTCCGGCCCTGAGCCAAAAACGACTACAAAAGCTTCACCTTGGTATACATCAGTTGCCGCCGCAAATCATGGTAATGATCGAATTTTTGGTGAAGATAAAGCCGTTGGTACCTTTTCGGGTGGTGATACTGCTGTTCCTGCAGACATCGCTGGTGGAGGTATTAATGGTTCATTTACGGGTGATATAGTATATGCGGGAGATTATACTAATCCTAATGATCCTGAGGGTGATTCAGCTCAGTGCTTAGAACCTTTTCCTGCGGCTACTTTTACAGCCACTCAGATAGTGGTATGTGATCGAGGAGACATTGCTCGAGTTGCGAAAGGAGCAAATGCCGCTGCTGGTGGAGCGGGAGGGTTTATTCTTGCTAATATTCAAGGTGGTTCTGATACAATAGCGGATGATTTTTATGCTGTCCCAGGCATCCATATTAATGCTGCCGACGGCGATGTATTAAAATTATGGTTATCTACCGGAACAGGACATCAAGGTACTATTACTTCCGCTACTTTAGTGCGAGATACTAATACCCCAGATCAAATCGCTGGATTCTCTTCTAGGGGCCCCAACGATTTTGGTGAAATTATTACACCTCAAGTAGCAGCTCCTGGGGTTAGCGTTTACGCGGCTTATTCGGACGATCAACCCTTCAATGATCAAACAGGTGGAGCACCTTCGGATTTTGCCTTTCTTCAAGGAACTTCAATGGCGTCACCACATGTTGCTGGTTCTGCGGCATTGATCAGTCAGGCGCATCCGACTTGGAATCCCGATCAAATTCGTTCTGCGTTGATGATGACGGCAACACCGGTTATGTTGAAAGAAGACGGTGTGACTGCTGCTGATGCGTGGGATATGGGGGCTGGACGAATTCAATTAGGTTCAGCAATCAATGCCGGCTTAGTGATGTCTGAAGCAGATGCGAATTATACCGCGGCTAACCCTAGTTCTGATGGCGATCCAACAACGCTTAATGTTCCTAGTATGGCATCGTTTAATTGCGCTTCGACTTGTTCATGGATCAGAACCTTCACTGCGATTAACGATGGGTCTTATACTTTAAGTGTGACCGATGCTTCTCTATCTGTTGAACCGGCTAATTTTGATGCAATCGCGGGTGAAAATTACACAGTTACAATCACAGCAGATGTAGCGACCATGAATACAGGTATTGAGGTGTTTGATACGCTTAATATGACAGTAGCTGACCAACCTGATTTGAATTTACCAATTTATCTTCAGGTAAATAATGGAGCGGTACCAGACTCTGTGAACATGAGAGCCGGACGTAATGATGGTTCATGGGTCGTTGAAGGAATTAGATCATTTCCAACGGATAACCTTTCGTTTATTATAGATGGTTTGTACGACGCTAATGCGACTGGTTTTACTGCCGAAGAGGCTTTTGACATCGGCGTAGATTCCGATACTGATCCTTTTAACAACTTGGCTGAAGTTTTTTGGTATGAATTTGAAGTTCCAGCAAACGCGGTTTCTTTGACAGCTTCAATCACTGAGGCAACATCTGTTGATTTTGATTTGTATGTTGAAATGGATACTACTGGGGAGGGTAACTTTGTGAATGTCGCTGGTTTTGCTGGAGCTAATTTCGGTATTACTAATGAAACAATAACCATTGCGGCTCCTCCTGAAGGAACATATAGAGCGATTGTACAGAACTATGAGAGCGTTAATGTTTCTGATACAGGTTTACTTAATATTTTGGTAGTACCTCAAACTGATCCTATTCCAGGTTTAACAATTGAAGCACCAACGTCAACTGACGGATTGAGCAACGTTGATGTGAAATTTAACTGGAATTTTGATATGGTGCCGGGTGATTCCTTTTTTGGTGATGTAACTGTCTTGGCAGGTGAAACTGAAATAGGCACTTTTCCTATCACTTTGGATAGAGAGACTGATGATATAACTGTAACTTCAGATGCTACTTTAGCCGCTCGTGGAGATATTATTGAATATACACTTAATATAAATCCAAGTGTTTATAATCAGGATCAGGAGTTATCTATCTCTGTTGACATGCCTCCAAATATGACATTAGTTGAAGGTTCGACTGTTGTTAGTGGTGGTGATTTAATAATTAAGGATCCAAATGCCGTAGGTTTAAATTTAACGTCAGAGTTTTCCATTCCAGAAGACACAAATCTTGATAATCCGCTTGATCCTATTGAGTTAGTGCATGATTACAGATTTGAGATACCGTCTGGGACATTAAGTTTTACAGCTTCTATTTCTGGTTCAACTTCACCTGATAATGATTTATGGGTTTATTTTGACTCGGCGTCGGCGGGTGATGATGCAGATTGGGTACTGGTCGCAGCAGCTCGTACTTTAGAAACGAATGAAACAACCACTCTTAACGCGCCAATTCCTGGTACGTACCGTGTAATTGTTCAGAATTATCAAGCTAGTAGTGATGGGGCAGTGGATACTGGAACATTGACAATTACCTCAGTTCCTGCGACGGGTGAAGGCTTTATCTATAATGTTTCTTCGCTCGCGCCAATTCCTTCGTACACAGTAGTATCTAGCGATGTCAGTGAAGTTTGTCATAACGCTGGTGTAGGTGGATGGGCAGGAAATCCCGGTTATACACCTCTGTCCGCTTTTGGAATTGGAACTGTAGGGATTTCAGGCGATGAAATCGCTATTAACACCTTAACTGAGAGAAGCTTCCCAATTTTTGGTAATGATCGTCAAGGCTTAACAATTTCAGAAAATGGATTTGTAACCTTCTCTGGCGGAATTGGAGCAAACGCATCGCTTAACAGACCAATACCAAATGCATCAGCTCCTAATGATATGCTTGCAGGTTTGTGGATCGATCAGGTTCTTGTTGATGATGGAACTCGTGGTCTTAGAATTGCTGGTTTAGGTCCAATGGCGATCATCGATTTTGATGGGTTAGAATCTTGGGATCCTAGTGGAACAAGTTCAGACCGATTTAAGTATCAAATGCAGATCTTTGATAGTCTTCAAAACGAGACTAGTGGATTTGGGCCTTATGAGTTAATTGTCTCGTTTGCGGCAGACCAAATCGGAAGTCTCGCAGGTGCTACATCAGGGGTTGAAAACGCTGACGGTTCTCACGGAACGGATGCGAGTTCACTTATAGCTGCAGGCACTCAACTTTGTTTTGACGCGAGTGACTTTTCTGAAGGTTACGAAGTTACTTTTAGTGTGATTCCAACTGCGTCATATTTAGGTGCTACAGCCCAACCAAATGTCACGGTTGAAACTGATATGTCAAATGCTGAAGATATGATGTTTACAGGAACGCCTGTTGAGTTAGTTAATGTTGCTCCAGTAGCTAATGCTGGTGATGACGTAACCTACGATAGGCTTTCAACTGATGAGATTACTTTGAACGCTTCTACTTCAGTTGACCTCGATATTGATAGATTGTCTTATCAATGGAGTCAAGTGAATGGTGAATCTGTCGGTTTGAGAGGCTCCAATGCTCAACAAGCGTTTTTTAATGTGAATGATGTTCCTAATGGTTCTTACACCTTCTCACTAATAGTGGGTGACGGAGAGTTTACTTCAACTGATCAAGTAACAATTATGATTGTAGGTGATGATGGAGAGACGAGTGGTGTTGGTGGCATGGGAATGCTTCTAATATTCATCGGTGGTTCATTATTTATAAGAAGAAGACGTTTAAGGTCTTAACCCTTAACCTAAAGAAAAGCCGCGCATTAATAGCGCGGCTTTTTTTATTGGGCATATGTTATTTTTTAATCGCATAGCGTAAATCTCGGGTGACTTATGGAACTTCAGAGAAATACGTGTCATGTTTATAGAATAATTGTATCATTTTGTTTGGATCCCGAAGTATCGGCATAAAGTTTTGTTGAGCCTCAAAGGGAAGCGATGAAATCAATTATTCAGAAAGTTGGGTATGACTACGGCATAGATATAGTCGAATTGGAAATACCGGAAGATCATATTCATATGGTTGTAAGAAGTGAGGCCAAACAATCGCCAAGCAAGATAATGCAGATTATTAAGAGTATTTCTGCAAGAGAGTTTTTTAGGATGTTTCCAACTATCAAGACAAAAATTTTTTGAGGGCGGAAGATTGTGGACTTAAAGTTTCTTCGTAGAATCGATTGGTAATGCGGATGAAAAAACAATAAGGAAGTATGTTCATAATCAGCTACAAGAACTTAATAGTAAAGAAAACCCAGCTCGCCAGTTGGGATTGTTTTAAAACTCGGCTAGCTTGCTGCCGAGTTTTTTATTTAATAAATATTAGTGAATAAACGTTTATGCTTTTATTCTTAACAACCTAAGAACAGAAAAATAATAATTTGGGCGAAAAACACTTAAATCAATTAGGATAACTGTTTGACTCACTCAAAATTTCTGTTTATAGTCTGGTCATCGTGCATATGTTAATAATTCATTGCACTTTGTAAGTGAAAATTTCGGCAAATAAGATAATAATTATACTCAATAACCTTATAGCCAATTGTTAGCATGATGTAAGTTTATTTTAATTTACAAGGTCTACAATAACCGAATGTAATACAAACCAATTTTATTTCAACCCTAAAAAAACAATTAGGAAGCCATATGCATAGTCGCAATAAGAAAAACATACTTAAAGCTTCAGCGTTAACGCTGTCAGCTTTATTCATGGTGGGGAACGCTGTTGCAGCGAGTCCTTACGAACAATCTGTCACTATTGAAAAGCAGATCAATGTAGCGACTAAAAAAGCTCAAAAAAGCGTGGATCGTTTTGCTGAGCAGTCGGTTGATTTAAATGCTGAGTACAAATCGACGTTACAATTGGTTGACAGCTTAAAAATCTATAACAATCAGTTGGAGTTGCTCATAAAGTCTCAAGAAGGTGAAATGGCTTCTATCGAGCGTGAGATGGCAACAATTGATGCGACAGAACGTGGTGCGATTCCATTGATGAACGAAATGATCGCCTCAATTGAAGCATTTATTTCGATCGATATTCCTTTTAAAAAGGAAACTCGTGTAGAAAGAATCGATAAACTTAAAAATTACATGATTCGTGCCGATATTCCAAATTCTGAAAAATACAGAAAGATTCTTGAAGCATATCAAGCTGAAATTGGATATGGTGAAAGTATAGATGCTTACCAAGGACCAATCATGGACGGAACTGATGAAGTCCAAGTAGAATTCCTTCAGGTTGGTCGTATTGCACTTGTTTATCTAACTTTAGATGGCAAATCGGCAGGTTTTTGGAATATTGAGAAAAAACGATATGAAGAGCTTGATAGTTCCTACATAAGAAGTATTGAGCACGGTATTAAAATGGCAAACAAACAGGCTACCATGAATCTAATAGAGCTTCCGATCCCTGCAGCTAAGAGGGCAGAATAATGAAAATAAGAAATATATTTGCAACGGCACTATTGGTTGGCGCAACATTTAGCATATCAGCCGCAGAAGAAGCTAAAAAAGATACAGGTGCAGTAGAAGTGCCTGCGGCAGAAACACTAAGCGAGCTTTTAAAATTAGTTAAAGGGGATAAAATACGCCAATCTAAAGTTAATGCTGCACGTATTGAAACTTTCAGAAAAGAGCGTAATCAACAGCGCTCTTTACTAAATAGTGCAAAAGCTGAACAGAAACGTGAAGAAGATAGAACAGCGCGTTTGAAATCACAATATGAAGTAAATGAAAAGAAATTGGCAGAATTAGAAGCCGCTAAATTATTAAAAGCAGGTTCTTTGGGAGAAATGATAGGGGTAGTTCGTCAGGTTGCCGGTGATTCCGCAGCAAGATTTCAGCGTTCGGTTGTAACTGCACAATATCCAGGTCGTCATGAATTCCTTGAAACACTTGCTCAAGCAAAAGTATTTCCTGAAATTCCAGAAATCCGCCGTCTTTGGGTTGAAATACAAACTGAGATGACCGAACAATCTAAGATTGTTAAATTTACTACTGAGATTGTTAACCGTGATGGACGTAAAGAGCAAAGAACGATTGACAGAATTGGTGGTTTTAATCTGGTTTCAAATGGCGAATACTTAGTATTTAACAGTGAAGAACAAGATATTAATCAATTATTAAGTCAACCAAAGGGTGATTTTGTTGACACGATTGACCCATACCAAGAGACTACTTCAGGTGTTGAACGTTTAGCGATTGACCCTTCACGTGGAACAATTCTAACTATAGAAGTACAGCGAGAATCTTGGCCTGACCGTGTAAAGAAATATGCTGGTGTTGTTGGTGCAGCTATCGGAGTGGTACTATTCCTTGGCTTGTTAATCGTTATTGAGCGTTTATTCACCTTATTATCCCTACGTGGCAAAATGCGAGCTCAAGCTAAGTCAAGTACTCCAGGGAACAATCCTTTAGGACGTATTATGGCCGTTTATTTAGCTAATAAAGATGATGATACAGAGAACCTTGAACTGAAGTTAGATGAGGCTGTATTAAAAGAGACGCCAAGAATTGAACGCGGTATTACCATGATAAAAGTATTTGCTGCGGTAGCACCTTTGATGGGGTTACTTGGTACGGTTACAGGTATGATCGAAACCTTCCAAAGTATTACTTTATACGGTGCTGGTGACCCAAAAGTTATGGCTGGTGGTATTTCTCAAGCACTAATGACAACCGTGTTGGGTATTGTGGCAGCACTTCCACTAATCCTATTGCACAGCGTTGTTTCTGGTATTGCTAAAGGTTTAAATCATATGCTTGAAGAGCAAAGTACCGGTTTAATTGCACAGCACGAAGAAGAAGCAGGAGCATAATCCATGCTATTTCTTGAAGAACTATTTGAAACCGTATCCAAATTTATGGATACGGGAGGCGGCGTTCTTTGGTTTATTGCGGCAGCATTAATTGCAATGTGGACTTTGATCATTGAAAGGCTGTGGTATTTTAGTCGTACTTATCCTAAACAGGCTCGGCTACTTGTTGCCCAATGGGATGCGCGTGAAGATACTACATCCTGGAAAGCTCATAGAATTCGAGAGGCTTGGATTTCTCAGATGAGCGAGCAATTGAATTCTGGGTTATTAGTGATCAAAACAATCGTTACTATTTGTCCCATGATCGGTTTGTTAGGAACTGTTACTGGAATGGTTGGCGTTTTTGAAATGATGGCTTTAGCAGGTACTGGTAGTGCGAGGTTGTTAGCAGCGGGTATATCACAAGCAACTATACCCACTATGGCAGGAATGGTAGCAGCATTATCTGGATTGTTTATTAGTGCGCGTTTGGAATATGCTGCCAATGTGAGATCGCAAGAATTGGCTGATCATATGCCACATCATTGATCTGCCTCGATAAACAATACAAGCTATTTGGGTATTAAACTCAAGAATAAATGCCCGGAGTTAAGTTATAATTTGCTTGCTCCGAGGTGACTACGCTCGGCTTTATATTTGAT
>Ga0316204_10010418_pt1 | contig 11982 bp, 10 predicted proteins | sample 6monrhotite_MG_2_FD_205661 | JGI IMG/M metagenome (GOLD analysis project Ga0316204, IMG submission 205661) | Microbial mat bacterial communities from mineral coupon in-situ incubated in ocean water Damariscotta River, Maine, United States -... | ecosystem: Environmental > Aquatic > Marine >...
CCCGGGGCGGCCGCCTCTTCTTCACCCACGACCCCGAGACCGCCGCCGCCCGCGTGGGCCGCGACGAGCGGGGCCGCTTCCGCGCCGAGGCAGGCGTCAGCGCCCTCAGCGGCCAGCCCGCCTGATGGCCAACCTGATCCTGCCCCCCGACTGGCGGCTGCCCGAGGCGGCGGCCACCGACGAGGCCGCCTGGCTGGATCGGCGCGCCTTCATCAAGTCCCTCGGCCTGGGCGCCATCGCCGCGGGCGCCGCGCCGGCCGCGCTCACCGGCTGCACCTCCGGGCCCCTCAGCGGCTCCCCGCTGCCCGACAGCTACCCCTACGCCCTGCCGGCGTTCCAGCGCAGCGACGCCCTGCGCATCCCCCAGGCGGCGGACATCACCGAGGAGCGGGTCGCCGCCTCGTACAACAACTACTACGAGTTCACCACCGAGAAGGACCGGGTGTGGGTGAGGGCGAAGGGCTTCCAGCCGACCCCGTGGTCAGTCGAGGTGAAGGGCGAGTGCGAGGCCCCGCGCACCTTCGACCTGGACGACCTGCTGAGGCTGCCCCACGAGGAGCGGGTGTACCGCTTCCGCTGCGTGGAGGCCTGGTCCATGGTGGTGCCGTGGGTGGGCTTCCCGCTGAGGGCCCTGCTGGCGAAGGTGAAGCCCACCTCCAGGGCGAAGTACGTGCGCCTGATCACCCTGCACGACGACCTTCGCTACCCCGGCGCGGCCGAGCAGCCCTGGTACCCCTGGCCCTACTTCGAGGCCCTCACCATGGCCGAGGCCAGCCATGAGCTGACCATGCTGGCCACCGGCATCTACGGCCACCCGCTGCCCAACCAGCACGGGGCCCCGGTGCGGCTGGTGGTGCCCTGGAAGTACGGGTACAAGAACATCAAGGCGATCGTGCGCATCGAGCTGGTCGAGGCCAGGCCGCGCACCTTCTGGAGTCAGCTGGCCGAGGACGAGTACGACTTCGACGGCAACGTGCGGCCGGACATCCCCCACCCCCGCTGGTCCCAGGCGACCGACCGCATGGTCCCCACCGGCGAGCGCGTGCCCACGCCGATGTACAACGGCTACGCCGCCCAGGTCGCGGGCCTCTACGGCAGCTGACGAGAGCCCCGGAGACCACATCATCATGCGGTCACCTACCTGACAAAACGCTGGATACGCTCTCTTCCAAAGACCCCGCTGACGACCGAAGGCTGAAGATGACGCTGAGCACTCTGATCCTGTCTGCCCTCTTCGCCCTCACCGCCTGTGGCGACAAGGACGAGACCGACGGCGTCGACACCGCGGCCGGGGAGACATCGCACAGCCCGACGGACGACACCGCCGGCGGCGCTGACACGAGCACCACGGACACCGGCGCCACGGACACCGATGCGACGGACACCGATGCGACGGACACCGCGGACACCGGCCCCACGGACACCGGCGCCACAGACACCGGCGCGCCCCTGAGCCCCTGCATCGCCAGCAATCCCTGGATCGGCGACCTGGAGCTCCACAGCGCCTCGGAGATGAGCACCTTCTGCGGCGACGGCTACGACGGAGTCACCGGCACGCTGAGCTTCGATCTGGACTACCACACCGGGCTCACCGACATGACCGCCCTCTCCTGCCTCTGCGAGGTGGGCGGTGACCTGGAGCTTCACTACCAGCAGGAGCTCCACAGCCTGGAGGGGCTGGGCGGCCTGAGCCGGGTGGGCGGCAACGTCGAGGTGGCCAACTGTGGCGACGTGACCGATCTCAGCGGCCTCTCCGGGCTGGCCGAGGTGGGCGGCGACTTCGGCTTCTGGGGCATGCACAGCATGACCGCCATCGGCGACCTCTCAGCGCTGACCACCATCGGCGGCGACCTGGTGATGATCACGGCCGCGGAGGTCAACAGCCTGGAGGGGCTGGAGGGGCTCACCAGCGTCGGGGGGAGCCTGCTCATCGACGGGATGCACGAGCTCGCCGATGTCCGGGGCCTGGCGAACCTGGCCTCGGTGGGCGGCGACTTCACGGTCACCGGGAACGACGTGCTGGATAGCCTCTCGGGCCTGTCTTCGCTGGCCGATCTGAGCGGCGACATCACGGTGACCGAGAACCCATCGCTGGAGAGCCTCCACGGCCCCAGGGTGTCGCCCGGGTACACCGGGGACATCCTCATCGAAGGCAACTACGCCCTGGAGGACGTCGGGCTGCTCACCGGGCTGCGGTCGGTGACTGGCGATCTGACCATCAGCGGCGCCCGCGCCATGCCCGACGTCGCGCCGCTGGCGTCGCTGGAGCGGATCGACGGCATCTTCGTCCTGGATGACGTCAGGGTGCTCAGGGATCTCTCGGGCCTGAGCTCGCTGACCGAGGTGACCACGACCTTCAGCCTGATCGACGCGGACATTCTGCTGTCCCTGGACGGCCTGGAGTCGCTCACCGAGGTCGGCTACAAGCTGGGCATCCGAGCCAACTCGCTGACTGACATCACCGCGCTCTCCAGCCTGCGCTCGGTGAGCGACCTGTCGTTCAGCTACACGGACCTGACGGATCTCTCGGGCCTGAGCGGGCTCACCGAGCTCAACGACCTCTCGCTGACCGGGAACGGCGAGCTGAGCAGCCTCGCCGGCATGGACAGCCTCACCGTCCTGGGTAGCGGGCTGCTCATCACCGACGAGGACGGCCTGACCGATCTCTCGGGCCTGGAGGCGCTCACCGAGATCGGCGGCTGGATCTGGATCCGCGACTCGCCGGCCATCACCGACCTGAACGGGCTGGACAGCCTGGAGCGCCTGGGCTGGAACCTCAACCTGGAGCGCTGCGACGCGCTCACCAGCCTGGACGGGCTGGAGCAGCTGGAGAGCATCGGCGGCACCCTCTCCATCGAGGACGACAACGCGCTCACGGACCTGAGCGCCCTCCACGCCGTGGGCAGCATCGACGGCGACGTCACCTTCGCTGACAACGCGTCGCTGGAGGAGAGCGCGATCGAGGCGCTGATCGAGGCCATCGGCGAAGAGAACATCGGCGGGACCATCAGCTACTGACAGCGGCTGGTCCCGCCGGGCGACTCTACTTGGCGGCGGCGGGCGCGGTCTTCTTCGCGGTCTTCTTCGCTGGCGTCTTCGCGGCCGCCTTCTTCACGGCCTTCTTCTTCGCCGGCCCGCGCGTCTTGCGCTTGCCGCTGGTCAGCACCTTGCCGTACTCCCGGGGCAGCGGCTCCAGGTGGCTGGTGTCCGCCGCCGGCAGCTCGTCGACCCGGGCCATCACCCGCTCCGCCAGCGCAACCGCCTCCGCGTCCGCGTTGGTCCCGATCGCCCGGAACATGTCGTCCACCGCCGCCCGGCGGTAGGCCAGCCAGTACAGGGACTCCGGGAGGTGGGTGCTGTGGCCACTGTTCAGCTCGGACTGGGCCCGGGCCACCACCAGCGCCATCACCGACAGCTCCGCGCCGATGTCCACGATGCGCGCCAGGGTGAGCTGCCGCATCTCCAGCTTGGGGCCGAGGGTGATCATCTTGTGGAACAGGGTGCGGGCCAGCTTGCGCGTGCGCTTCTCCACCCACTTCAGGTGCGCGCGCAGCTCCCCGTCGTACCCGTCGTGGCGCTTGAGCAGCCCGCCGAGCCACAGCCGGGCGTACCAGCCCGGGTAGAACTTCGCGCACCCGACCAGCGCGGTGAGCTTCTCGCCCAGGGTCGAGCGCTTGAAGAAGGCGCCGGCGTTGGAGAGGTGCTTGTCCAGGGCCTCGCGGGCCAGGAAGAGGTGCATCACGTCGGTGGTGCCCTCGACGATGCGGTTGATGCGCGCGTCGCGCATGGACCGCTCCATCGGGTAGGAGGCGTCGCCGCGGGCCTCCAGGCTGGCCATGGTCTCGTAGCCGCGGCCGCCGCGGAGCTGCAGCGCGGTGTCCACCAGATCCCAGTGGTGCTCGGTGTTGAACATCTTGGCCGTGGCGGCCTCCATGCGGATGTCCACCCCGCCGTGGTCGCTGAGCGCCGCGCAGTAGCTGGACAGGGTCTCCATGGCCCAGGCGGAGGCGACCACCCGGGCGAGCTTGTCCGCGCCCGCCTCGTGGCGGCCGATGATCTTGCCCCACTGGAAGCGGGACTTCGCCCAGCGCGCGGAGAAGGTCGCGAGGCTCTGGCCGTCCTCGGCCACGATGGCGGGGATGCCCAGCCGGCCGTCGTTCAGGGTGCTGAGCGCGATGCGCAGGCCCGCGCCGGGCTCGCCGATGATGTTGGCCACCGGGACCTTGACGTCGGTGAAGCGGATGATGCCGTTCTCGATGGCGCGCAGGCCCATGAACTCGCAGCGGTGCATCACCTCCACGCCCTCCCAGTCGGCCTCGACGACGAAGGCGCTGATCTGCTTGATCTCGCGGCCCTTGCGGAGCTTGGGTGGGGTGCGGGCCATGACGACGTAGAGGTCGGCCACGACGCCGTTGGTGCACCAGAGCTTCTCGCCGTTCAGGATCCAGTGCTCGCCGTCGTCGCTCAGCTCGGCGTAGGTCTGCATGTTGGCGGGATCGCTGCCCACGGTGGGCTCGGTCAGGCCGAAGGCGGAGATCTCACCGGCGGCCAGCCGGGGCAGGAACTTCTTCTTCTGCTCCTCGGAGCCGAACAGCTTCAGGGGCTGGGGCACGCCGATGGACTGGTGGGCCGAGAGGGTGGCCGCGGTGGAGCCGCAGTACTTCGCCACGCAGGCCAGGAGGCGCATGTAGTTGGTCTGGCTCATGCCCAGGCCGCCGTACTCCTTCGGGATCTTGATGCCGAAGAGGCCCAGCTTCGCGAGCCCGGCGAAGACCGGCGCGGGGATCTGACGGGCGGCGTCGATGGCCTCGCCGTCGAGGTGCTCGACGCACCACGCGTCCACCTCGGCGAGCTTGGCGTCGCCGACGGCCTTGTCTTCAGCGTCCTGCTCGGGGAAGGGGGTGGCCATCGACATGTCGAGATCGCCCATGAAGATGGCGGCGATGAAGGACTTGGACTTCCAGTCCATCTCCCGGCTCTCTTCGGCGACCTCGATGGACTTCGCCTCTTCGGCGCTGCGGTTCTTGTTCTCAATCATCGTGCTTCCCCTGCTGGATGCGCAGCTACTTATCCTGAATGAACACTCATTCAACCGTGGTTTGATAGACTGGGTCCATGCTCGCGCTGCTCACCCTCCTGCCCGCCCTGCTCCTCTCACCGGCCCTCGCCGCCGACGAGCCCGTCGGCGCCATCTCAGGCTCCAAGGTGAAGACCAGCTGGGACAAGGAGTGGCGGGTCAGCGTCGGCCTGCGCGGCGGGCTGGCCGTGCCCCTGTTCAAGTCGGCCGGGGCCTGGGGCCTCGCCATGGACAAGGGCATCATCACGGAGGTCGCCCTGCCCGGACGAGGGCTGTCCTGGGTGACCCACGCGGATCACACCCGCCACTCCCTGGTCCGGGGCGAGCGCTACCTGACCACGCTCCCGGAGGAGTCCGGCACGGCGCTGGGCGGCACCAGCGTGCACTACTGGCTCCAGTCCGGCCTGCGCTGGTCGCCGACGCTGCCGGAGACCCCGGGCCTGAGCGTGGCGCCGGTGGTGGGCGGCCTGCTGGGCTGCGACATCCACCGCACCGATCTGGAGACGCCCACCCCCGAGGGCCGCGAGGCCGTGCGCTCGGTGGGGTACCAGCCGACGGTGGCGCCGACCTTCGGGGTGAACTTCAAGGTGCACCCCAACCTGCACCTCCTGCTCGGCACATCGTACGGCGTGGCCTTCGCCTTCGACTCCGCCGAGGTCGAGGGCTCCGACAGGCTGGCCGTCACCGGCAAGCTCAACACCGCGCTGGAAGTACTGGGACGGTTTTGAAGCAGGGCGCGACCCTCCCCGTCGGCCCCCTGATGTTCTGGAGCGCGGTGGGGCTGGCCCTGCTGCACACCGGCGCCCGGCCGGCCATCACCAACGACCTGCACATCTACCTGGCACAGGGCCGCTGGATGGTGGAGAACGGCGCCCTGCTGGAGCAGGAGATCTTCACCTGGACCGCGGGCGGCGTCCCCTACATCAACGCCACCTGGGGCTACTGCGTGGCCGGCTGGCTGCTGCACCAGCTCGGCGGCCTGGACCTGCTGCGGGTGTTCAACGGCGTGATGGTCGCGGCCGCGGTGGGCTTCATCGGCGCGGCCGCCCGGGCGCGGGGCGTGGACGGCCGCGCGGCGGCGCTGGCGGCCCTCTACGCCTGGGGCCTGATGTTCCAGAACACCGTGATCCGAGGCCAGACCTGGGTGTTCCCGGTGTTCGCCGCGCTGGTCCTCCTGGCGGCGCGCCCCCGGCGCTGGTGGGTCGCGGCCGGCGGCGGCTTCGCGGCGGGGGTGGTCTGGAACGCTCTGCACGGCTCCTTCCCGGCGGGCATCGTCTGGGCGGGGGCCATGGCGGTCGGGGCCGCCGCGGAGAAGAGGGACTGGCGGGCGGGCGCGACCCCGGCGCTGATCGGCCTCGGCCTCGCGCTGGGGGCCTGTATAGGGCCCTACGGGCCAGCCATCTGGGTGTACGTCTTCGAGGACTCGGCCCTGTCCCGCTCGCGAAACGTCGGCGAGTGGCTGCCCCCGGACATCACCCACTTCGAGGGGGCCCGCTTCTACGGGGCGCTGGGGCTGTGGGCCCTGCTGCTGCTCCGGGACGCCCTGGCCCGCACCCGCCGGGTGCCCTGGGCGGATCTCCTGGTGGTCATCGGCTTCGGCTACCTCGCGACCACCGGCACCCGCTTCGTGGCCTGGTTCGCCCTGGCCAGCGCGGCGCCGCTGGCGGCCCGACTCGGGGCCACGATGAGCGCCGAGCGGGGCTTCCCGGTCCGGCTGATGAAGCCTCTGTACGGCCTGTTCGCGGTGATGTGGGCGCTGTTCATCGTCAAGGGCCTCTCCCCCCGGGACAGCGGACCGGACGACCGGGGCACCCCCGTCGCGCTGGTGGACGCCCTCGCGGCTGACGCGAAGACCGGCCGCCTGCTGGGGGCGCCGGAGTACGGGGGCTACGTCTCCTACCGCCTGTGGCCCGGCTGGCTGCACTCCGGGGACATCCGGGTGTGGGTGTTCGACGACCCCGCCTGGAACCTCTACCTGGAGGCCTCCCGGGCCGGGCCCGGCTGGGAGGCGCTGCTGGAGGAGCACGGCGTCACCCACCTCCTGACCTGGGCGCCCTTCCACGGGGAGACGCTCCAGGCCGCCGCCGCCGCCAGCCCGCGCTGGGAGACGCTGGCGGAGACGGAGAACGGCGCGGCGTTTCGTCGTGTGCCCCCCGGCCTCCGGTGATTAAGCTCCCAGGTATGGCCTCAATCTGGAAGCAAGCCGCTGACTCCCTGGAGGATCGCCTCGACGAGGATCTCCTCCCCGCTCTCTACGCCGCGGTCTCTCTGCCGACCGGCGAGATCCGCGACGAGCTGGATGCCCGGGGGGTGACCTGGTACGACCCGCTCTCCCCGCGTGCCCCCTCCCTGGAGGAGCTGGATCAGACCGCCGACGCGGTGATCGACTCCAGCAAGCGCCGGGCGGGCCTCCTGGGCGCGGCCGGGGCGCTGGCCGGCGCCATCGCGGTCCCGCCCGAGGTGCTCGCCGGGCTGGTGCACAGCCTGCGGCTGGCCCAGCGCCTCGCGGTCGTCTACGGCTTCGACCCGGAGAGCGAGCGCGGCCGCGTGCTGCTCTGGCGCGCGCTGGCCTCCGCCAACGGCATCGATCTGCCCGAGCAGGGCAGCATGGACCTGAAGGTGCGGGATCTGCCCGGCGCGCTCATCAGCCGTACGCCCAAGGGCGGCAACGCCGCCGTCTGGGTCACCCGCCGGCTGGTGCGGCGGCAGACGCTCCTCCTCACCCGACGGATCACCCGCCTCATCCCCGGCCTCGGCACCGGGCTGGCCGCCCGCAGCTCGGTCAAGGGCCAGGCCGCCCAGGGCGCCAAGATGAAGGCGGTCTTCCGGCGCGCCTGGGACGGCGGCAGCGAGAACCTGCGCCTCTCCACCGAGGCCGAGATCGTCACGGACTGACCGGTCTTCACACCGGACCTGACCGGGGTCGGAACAATCGCGCTTACAGGGGGGAAAGCAACCGGGATCGCCCGGTAGCGGCGGCTGCGGGATCGCGCTAGGGAGCGAGGGTATCTACCACCCTGGAAGGCCACTGATGATCGGCGAGTACCTGCGCATCCGACCGGTGCGCAAAGGCGACCCCGCCCCCCACCTCTCCCTGACAGCGGACGAGGGCACCTGGATCCGGCTGACCGACTTCAAGGACCACTTGAACGTCGTGCTCTACTTCGTCAGCGACATCGACGACGGCGTGACCGAGGACTACCTCCGCGAGCTGGACCGGGCCCGGGATCGCTTCGAGCAGCTCGACACCGCGGTCTTCGCCGTCAGCACCCGCCGCACGGACAAGCTGCGGGCCTTCCGCGAGGCCGCCGAGATCCAGATCTTCCTGATCTACGATCCCTGGGCGCTGACCTCCCGCAAGTTCGGCGCCTGCCGCGTGCGGCAGCGCATCAAGGACACGGTGGTCCTGATCGCCAAGGACGGCGAGGTCGTGCTCGGCGAGCGCGGTCGCCCCGACGTGGAGCGCCTGCTGGACATCGCCGCGACCGTCGAGGGCGCGGGCGTGCCCGAGGCCGCCGCCAGCGCCGCCGAGGCGGACGCCGCCGCCGCGGGCAAGACCTTCGCCCGCAAGCCGGGCCAGGCCGCTGACACGGTCAAGCACATCGACTCCTCCAAGGCCATCGAGCTGCTGAACGCCGAGGACTCGGGCTACGTGCTGGTCGATGTGCGCACCAAGAGCGAGTACGAGGCGGATCACTCCCCCCTCGCCATGCACATCCCCGTGGACGAGATCCCCCACCGCTACCACGAGATCGGTCAGACCGGTGAGGTCATCTTCCTCTGCCAGATGGGCGGACGCTCGGCGGCGGCAGGAGAGTTCATGACGTCGATCGGCGGCTATGACATCTTCAGCGTCGACGGCGGCATGAGCAGCTGGGAAGGCGAGCGCGCCTCCAGCGGCGCCAACGAGTAGGAGTTGCTGACGTGGACGGCGTAATGACGGTGTACCTCGCGGCGACGGCCGCCACGCCCGCGGTCGGCGAGGCGGGCATCATGGACCTCATCCTCGACGCGGACATCATCGTCCAGGCGGTGCTGCTGATCCTGGTCGGCATGTCCGTGGGCTGCTGGGTGATCATCTTCTCCAAGGCCGCCGCGATCCGGAAGGCCACCGACGCCAGCGCCGAGTTCCTCGACGCCTTCTGGGCCAGCCGGCGGCTGGATCAGGTCTACAACCAGTCGGATCGCTACAAGGGCTCCCCCATCGCCGAGGTCTTCAAGGCCGGGTACGTCGAGCTGCACAAGCTCACCGACGGCGGCGAGGGCGCCAAGCGGGAGATGGACCTCGGGCTCTCCGACAACCTCGCCCGCTCCCTCCGCCGGGCCAGCACCGTCGAGCTGACCAACCTCGAGCGGCTGATCCCCTTCCTGGCGACCACCGGCTCCACGGCCCCCTTCATCGGACTGTTCGGTACCGTCTGGGGCATCCTGCGCGCCTTCCAGAAGATCGGCGAGTCGGGACAGGCCACCCTCGAGGTCGTCGGCCCCGACATCGCCCACGCCCTGATCGCCACCGCGGTCGGGCTGGCCGCCGCCATCCCGGCGGTCATGGCCTACAACTTCTTCAACAGCCGCATCCGCATCCTCAGCAACGAGATGGAGAACTTCTCGTCGGACTTCATGAACATCGTCAAGCGCCACTTCCGGACCCGGTGATCGCATGGGAATGAGCTCAGGTGACGGCAGCGGCATGATGGCGGAGATCAACGTCACGCCCTTTGTGGACGTGATGCTGGTGCTCCTGGTCATCTTCATGGTGACCACCCCGCTGATGGTCTCGGGCATGGACGTGGACCTGCCGCGGGCGGACGCGCCGCCCATGAAGGTCGACGACGAGGATCAGCTGGTCCTCTCCATCACCGCCGACAACCGGTACTGGATCAACAAGTCGGAGATCCCCATCGAGGAGCTGGACCGCCGGCTCACGGCCATCGCCAAGGAGAACCCGGGACAGAACGTCTTCCTGAAGGCGGACGGCTCGGTCACATACGAGATCGTCACCCAGCTCATGTCCGCCGCCAAGGCCGCGGGCATCGAGAAGGTCGGCCTCGTGACCCAGCCGGGGAGCGGGATCGAAGAATGATCGCCGCCCCGCAAGCGGTACGGAACTCCCTTCGGCCCGGCCCCGTCCGGCTGGGCCGCGCCCTGCCCGCCTCCGTCGGGCTGCACGTCGGCGTCCTGGTGCTGCTGCTGATGGGGGAGGTCCTGGGGCTGTCCTCCAGCGCGCCGCTCATCGACCCGAACGACGTGATGCAGGTCACCGCGGTGGCCCTGCCCAAGCAGACCACCGAGCTGGCTCAGAAGGAGATGCGCGCTCCGACCGCGCCGCCGGAGGTCAAGCCCGAGGTCACGCCCGACCCGGTGAAGGAGACAGTGGAGCCCAAGCCCGAGGCCAAGCCCGAGCCCAAGCCGGTCGCGCCCACCGTCGATCACTCCAGCGCCCGCGCCGACCTGCTCAAGGATCTGCGCAAGAAGGAGGCCCTCAAGCAGGTCGCCTCCGACGCCCCCGTGGGCGCGCGGGATCAGGCCCTCACCTCGCCGGACGGCGTGGATGGCGCGATCGGCACCAGCCGCTCCAACCTGGGCGACCCGGAGCTCGCCGCCTACATCGAGAGCATCCGGCAGGCCGTCGTCAAGCACTTCTCCCCCATCCAGACCGAGCAGCTGAAGGCCATGGTCGAGGTGAAGATCGACGCCTCGGGGAAGATCAAGGACTACGAGGTCGTTCAGAAGAGCGGGAACGCCTCCTTCGACTCCGCGGCCCTGCGCGCTGTGCTCAAGGCCGGCAAGGTGCCGGCGCCCCCCGACAAGTTCAAGGACGACGCTCTCAACGGCATCGTCATCGCATTTTCCAACCAGTGAGGATCCCCGTGGCCACTGTGAAGCGAGCCCTCTCCTGGTCCCTGGTCACCGCCGCCGCCGTGGCGCTCTTCCTGAGCAGCGCCGAGCGACAGCCCGCGGAGGCCGCCAAGATCTACGTCGAGGTCGACAAGCCGGGCGGCAAGGACCTGCCCCTGTCCCTGCCCACCCCCAAGGGCGACAGCTCGGCGGCCGATCAGTTCTGGCGCACGGTCTGGCGCGATCTGGAGATCTCCGGCTACTTCCACCTCGTCGATCCGGACGCCTACGTGGAGTCCAGCGGCGCCGGCATCGAGCCCGGCACCTTCGACTACGACGACTGGGACATCTCCGACACGGTGGTGCTCGCCAAGTCCAAGCTCAGCGGCAGCGGCGACAAGCTGCGCTCGGAGATCTGGGTCTACGACGTGCCCGGCGCCCGCAAGCTCGGGGCCAAGGCCTTCTCCGGGAACACCGATCAGGTCCGCCGCCTGGCCCACAAGACCGCCGACGAGATCCTGCGCCAGGTGACCGGCAAGCCCGGCATCTTCAACACCCGCTTCGCGGCGGTGAACGCCGGCACGGGCAACAAGGAGATCTACCTCGTCGACATCGACGGCGAGGGCGTGGTCCAGCTCACCCGCAACCGCTCCATCAACCTCTCCCCGTCCTGGTCCCCCGGCGGCGATCGCATCGCCTTCACCAGCTACCGCTCGGGCAACCCGGACCTGTACATCGCCGACCTGAACAGCGGCCGCACCAACCGCCTGTCCTCTCGGCCGGGCCTCAACACCGGCGGCGCCTTCAGCCCCAGCGGCGGCCTGGTGGCCCTCACCCTCACCAGCGGCGGCGGCGAGACCGACCTGTTCACCATCGACCCCGGCACCGGCAGCCAGGTCGCCCAGCTCACCAGCGGCAACGGCATCGACGTCTCCCCGTCCTGGGCGCCCGGCGGCGACCGGGTCGCCTTCGCCTCGGATCGCACCGGCGGGCCGCAGATCTACACCATGAGCGCCAGCGGCAGCGGCGCCAAGCGGGTCACCTTCCAGGGCAGCTACAACACCGAT
>Ga0316204_10010420_pt1 | contig 11981 bp, 10 predicted proteins | sample 6monrhotite_MG_2_FD_205661 | JGI IMG/M metagenome (GOLD analysis project Ga0316204, IMG submission 205661) | Microbial mat bacterial communities from mineral coupon in-situ incubated in ocean water Damariscotta River, Maine, United States -... | ecosystem: Environmental > Aquatic > Marine >...
AACCCTGATCGGGGCATCGATCCGGGCGGCTCGTCGCTACACCCGGACCAGGCCCTGGGCCTGGGATCGGGGCCGCGACGCACACCTTCGGCGACTCCTCGACGGACCCCTGCCGTTGTTGGCGGCGTCTAGTCGCCGAGTCGCGTCCTGACCGTGCCGGCGAGCTTGCGGATCAGGGGCTCGAAGTGCTCGAGCGGATAGGTCTCGGCATCGGGGTCGAATGCCTGTTGATCCCAATCGTCGGTGAACTCGGCGCACAGATCGAACCATGACTCGTCCGTGAACTGGTCACGGAGGTTCGTCGGGACACCGAAGTGCTGGTAGTAGTGCTTGCCCTGGAAGTCCTGGTGATGCTTGATGGCGAAGTACACGTCCTCGCGGACGTAGGGACGAATGATCTCCGCCGAGATCGGGCCATGGTTCGGCACCGAGATCGCCTTGCCGACATCGTGCATCAGTGCCCCGAAGATCATCTCCTCGTCGGCCCCTGCCTTCTCGGCCATGGTCGCCGTCTGGAGGCAGTGGGTCAGCTGGTCGGTGATGAAGCCGTCGCTGATCGATGCCAGCGACTCGAGGAGCATGATCATCCGGTCCGCGACCCGACCCTGGTTCTCGTTCGTGGTCCTGCCGATGACCTGCCACTGTTCCTGAGTGGACTCGTCCATGCGCCGGAAGCTGTCGGGGTTGACGTCGGCGGGCTGGGTCGGGTTCTCGGTGATGGCCATGGCGCTCCTCGGGAATCGGCGTTGCGTCACGCTACAGGGCGGCGCTCAATCGGCGGAATCGGTCCCGTCGGTGTCGCCGATGATTCCGGATGCCACCAGTTCGTCCAGCTCGGCGGATGAGAGTCCGAGCGCGGTGAGGACATCGCGTGTGTGTTCGCCGACCGTCGGCGACGGGCCCCGAGGGGCGACCTCGAGTCCGGCGAATCGCATGGGTGCGCGAACGGTGCGATACGAGCCGTGTTCGGGGTGGTCCACGGACGGGAACATGTCGATCGCTTCGGCCTGAGGATCGGAGGCGACCTCGTGGAGACCGAGCACCGGACCCCACACGATCGAGGCACCATCGAACAGTGCGCCCCACTCGTCTCGGGCCTTCGTCATGAAGCGCTCGTCGAGAAGGCCGACCAGTTCCTCCATGTTGTCGTAGCGAGCCTTCGCCGTGTCGAACCGTTCGTCATCGATGAGGGCGTCGAGACCCATCGCCCTGCACATCCGGCCCCACGCCTCGGTCTGGAGGTTGTTGAGCACGATCCAGTTGCCGTCGCCGCACGGGAACCGGTTGGCGGTGGCGTTGAGCATCTGCTGACGGCGCCGCCGGCGGACGGGGGCCCGGTCGACCGCGGTTGTGGCGAAGTCGGAAGCCTGCGTCCATACCGCCGCCTCGAACAGCGACGTCTCGACCACCTGGCCCTCGCCCGTCGCCTCGGCGACCCTCAGTCCGGCCAGGATCGCCGCCACCAGCGCGATTCCCGCGGTGTGGTCGCCCTGGGCAGGGCGCGCGTTCGGAACGTGGCCGTCGTCGCCTTCGCGCATTGCGTCATACATGCCGGACCGACCGAAGAAGGCGGTGACGTCGTAGCCGGGCCGAGTGGCGTCGGGCCCGTTGGTTCCGTAGCCGGTGAGCGTGGCATGGACGATGCTCGGATTGAGCGCCATCAGCGTTGCGGGGTCGAGTCCGAACCGCTCCTGACGGTGCGGCAGGAGATTGCACATGAACACCTGCGCCTGCCCACACAACTGCCGGACGAGGGCCGCACCCTCGTCCGTGTCGAGCGCCACCGCGATGGAACGCTTGCCCCGGTTGTCGACATCGAACTGGAAGTCGTAGGACCCCAGCCCGCCCTCGACCTTGGCCGGTCGAGACTTGCCCCGAATCGGGTCACCGGCGAGGGGCTCGATCTTCACGACGTCGGCACCGAGGTCGGCGAGGATCGCTCCCGCGCTCGGCGCGGCCATGTAGCTGTCGACGGCGACGATTCGGACATCTTCGAGTGGAGCACGCATATTGCGCCCAGTCTGCTCGCTCCGGATGCAGACCGTTGAACTGAGCCGCGTTCGGTTCTGTCCGTGTCGAAGGAATCAGTAGTCTGCGGCCATGAGTGACGGATTCGACCTGGCGATCATCGGGGGCGGTATCGCCGGCGTGTCGGCGGGCGCGCATCTCGCCGAGGCGGGACTCGCCGTGGTCCTCCTGGAGGCTGAGGCGACCCTCGCCCACCACACCACGGGCCGATCCGCGGCGCAGTACCTCGAGAACTACGGCAACGACACCGTCCGCCGTCTGACCATCGCCAGCCGCTCGTACATGGAGGATCCCGGCGATTGGGCCGACGGCTCGTTCCTCGGCAGCCGGCCGCTGCTCAAGGTCGGCCGAGCGAGCCGAGTCGCCGATCTCCAGGCCGAGGTCGAACACGCCCAGGAGCTCGTTCCCTCGACGGTCTTTGTCGACGGCGACGAAGCTCGTGAGATCCTTCCGATTCTGCGGGACGACATCGAGGCAGGCCTGTACGAGCCGCTCTCGATGGACATCGACGTCGCCGGACTCCACCAGAGTTACGTCCGGAGGCTGCGAGCGGCCGGGGGCGAGATCCGACCCTCGTCGCGGGTGGTGGGTCTCGATCGAACCGGTGACAGCTGGCGGGTCGACACCGGCAGCACGCGGCTCGCCGCATCCATCGTGGTCAACGCCGCGGGGGCGTGGGGTGACCTCGTCGGTGCGGAAGCGGGCGCGCGGCCCGTCGGCCTGCATCCGTTGCGCCGAACGATTGCCATCGCGGCGATTCCCGACGAGTTCGATCCCACCGAGGTTGCCCACTGGCCGCTGACATCGTTCGAACCGGACACCGGCCCGATGGTCGGCTACTGCAAGCCCGAACCGGGAGGGCTGATGGTTTCGCCCGCTGACGAGACGCCGTCGGAGCCGTGCGACGCCAAACCCGAAGAACTCGATGTCGCGCTCGGGCTCGCGAACCTCGCCGAGTTCACCACCGTCGACGTCCGCCATGTCCGCTCGACGTGGGCGGGCCTGCGCACGTTCGCCTCGGACCGCACCCTGGTGGGCGGTTACGATCCCGAGGTCGCCGGGTTCTTCTGGCTCGTGGGTCAGGGCGGCTACGGCATCCACACCGCCGAAGCCATGGCGTTGGCCACCACCGGCCTGATCACCAGCGGTGAGCTTCCGGCCGCACTCACCGACATCGGCCTCACTGCCGAGGACCTCTCCCCGGCGCGCCCCACGCTCGGTGGTCCGTTGACCGAAGGCCATTAGCCGGCGCCGATGGCGATCCTTCTGGCGATGCTCACGACGTTCTCGATCGCCACCGGCGAGTTCCTCGCCGACGGCGTCACCAAGCGCACGCGGGCCAACGAGGTCACGTCGACGATGTTCGTCGCCGGCGTCGCCCTGACGGCGGTGGTTGCGCTCGCCTGGCCGGGCGACCCGACGCGACAGGACCTCCTCGTCGGGGTGCTCGCCGGCTTGGCGAACGGCACCGGGATCCTCCTCCTCTACGTTGCCTACTCCCGAGGGTCGCTGCGATCGGCCGCGCCCGCGGCTGCCGTCGCCATGTCGAGCGTTCCGATCGCGTGGGACGTCGTGATCACCGGCACCAACCCGTCGGCGCGGAGCTGGGTCGGGATCGTGTTGGGTGTGGCGGCGATCGCGCTCTCGTCATACGAGCGGGGTGAAGCCGAGGACGACCGCTACGCGCTGCCGATCGCCATTCTGGCCGGCGCTGTTTTCGGAGTCCTGCTCATCCTGCTGGGCGAGATCGGGGACGATGCCGGCGGGACGCCACTCTTCGTGCAGCGCATCTCGGCGTTGGTCCTCGCGGTGATCGTCACCCGGGCGACCGGCCCCAGGATCTTCCCGAGCAATCGTTCGGATCAGGCCATGTCGTTCGTCATCGGGCTGTTTGCGAGCGCAGCGGTCGTCCTCTTCGTCCTCGCGCTGCAAGCGGGAGGGTCGTTGTCGATTGTCAGCGTCATCGGGTCGCAGTATGCGGCGGTTGCCGTCGTCCTGGGGGTGCTGTTGCGCGGGCAGCGGATGTGGTGGTGGCAGACGGTAGGACTGCTCGGTGCCAGCGTTGCCGTGGCCCTGATCAGCATCGGTTGACCCGTCGCCGCTAGCCCACCGGGACGGGGCAGGCGATCAGCTCATACGTGCGCAGACGAAGTCGCAGGGTGTAGAGGAGGAGGCCGATCGCGGCGAGGCCGACGAACGGCTGAACGGGGGCCCACCACGACAGTGCTCCCGACGTGCCGATCAGGGCGACGACGGCCTGGTTGCAGACGGGACAGCCCACCGCGAGGAACGAGACGAATCCGCCCCACACGGTGCGAGTCTCCTGAGACTCGGAGGCATCCGACTTCGGCACCCGTATGGCGAGGATCAGCCCGATCAGGCCCGCGGTGATGGCGAGAATGACGTAGTCGATCGGCCGGATCGGCACCGGACGGCCGAAGATCGGTGTGTCGATCAGATCGGACGGCACCGCGATGAAGAGGGCCGCCACGAGCGCGTAGGGAACGGCTCGAAGCCAGGTCACCGGCGGCACGTCGCGGAGCTGCGTGATCACGGTCTGAACGATATTGGAGCGGGGCACGAAGCCCCGCCCCAATGGTCGCTCTCGTGACGGGTGCCCGCCCGAGTTAGTTCAGGCGCGTGATGGTGAGGGAACCGACAGCGCCGGTCCAGCCGTGGAGCGTCGGGTCGAGGTCCGCACCCCCGACCACCCCGGCGTGGGATGAGATCACCCCGCCCTCGGCGAGCGCCGGGTTCGACATGCCCGTTCCCTGACCCCCACTGTCCACTCCGGTCAGCGGTCCGCACGGCGGGACGAGATCCGCGAATGCTTCGGTGTTGATCTCGCTGCCGGCATCGTAGGCGCCGAGGTCGAAGCTCGAGGATTCACCGACCCAGCGAGGCAGTCTCGCCCCGTCAAGTCCGGCGAAGCCGTCGTTCGAGCAGATCAGCATCGACGCGAACGAGACCCGACGATTGTTCCGCGGTGCCCAGAACGTGTAGGTGGCCTCGCCACCCACGAACACCGGAGCGTCACCGACGACCACGGCGCCGAAGTCGTCATCGCCCTGAAGGGCCGCGGCGAGTCCGGGGGCATCGCCGTTCTCTGCGAGTTGCCGGATCTCGTGGCTGGCCTCGTCGCCGACCTCGAAGATCTCTTCCCCGCGCTTGTGGGTGGCGAGCACGGGCGGCGTGAACGGCTGACCATCAGTCGAGTTGGACACGGTCACCTCATACTGCCGAGCGTTGTCGATCCGCATGATCGTGACCTTGGCGACCGGGTCGGCCCAGCCATGGATCGCGGGATCGAGATCCGACCCGCCGGCGACACCTGCATGGGCAGCGATGACACCGCCTTCAGCGAGTGCCGGATTCGACATGCCCGTGCCCTGGCCGCCACTGTCGACACCTGTCAGTGGTCCACACGGCGGAACGAGGTCGCCGAATGACTCGGTGTTGACTTCGGTGCCGGCGTCATACGCGTGCAGGTAGGCGACGGACGGTTCGGCGGCAGCCCTCGGGAGCTCGAGCGAGTCGAGACCGACGAAACCGTCGTTCGTGCAGATGAGCATCGAGGCGATCGACAGGCGACGATGACCGCGAGTCGAGTTGATCTCCACGGTGATCTCCCCTCCCGGGAGCACGGGGCCCGAGGCATCGGCGACCGTGATGCCGCCCACGCGACCGTCGGCCTGCAATTCGGCAACCAATCCGGGAACGTCGCCGTTCTCGGCCAGTCCCTGAATGCCGGATGACGCGACCGCACCGACATCGAACACACTGGTTCGGCGATGGTGGGTGGTGAGCACCGGCGGCGTGAACGGTTGACCGTCGGTCAGGTTCTCGATGGTCACCAAGTAGGTCCGCTCGCCTGCCCCGGGACCACCGGTCGCCCCGGCGGTGGCCGGGATGGCGAGCGCCGCGACCAGCGCGAACACGAAGAACGACGCCATGCGGCGCCGATACGATTGCATCATCGTTGTTTCTCCCTTGAGTTGAGATGACGACGTCGAGTGCGGTGGCCTCCAAAAGCAGCCGCACTCGACACCTTTTTCGACCGCTGTGGTCTGGATCCTCAACGTCGAGCCCGGTGCTGAGAGTTCCGCGAGCCACCCGATCACGCTCACAACTGTCGCCTGGTCGACACTCGGACGATCACGGGTTCTGACCCTTGCCCCGTCTGAGGCCACTACGGTCGGGGCGTGACTGCGAACGAGTTGGATGTCGATGATGTCGCCCGAGCCGCTGGCCGGTTGGCCGGGGTTGCTCGTCGCACGCCGGAGATCACGAGCCGCACCCTCGATGAACGAGTCGGCGCATCGGTGCGCCTGAAGGCCGAGTGCTTTCAGCGCACCGGCTCGTTCAAGTTCCGGGGCGCCTACAACGCCATCGCGTCACTGTCCGAGTCGGACCGGCAGAACGGTGTCGTCACCTACTCCTCGGGCAATCACGGCCAGGCGCTCGCCTTCGCAGCCGCCCTCCACGGCGTTCCTGCCGCAATCGTCATGCCTCATGACGCGCCGGCGAGCAAGCGTGCCGCTGCGATTGGCTATGGCGCTGAAGTCGTCGGGTACGACCGGTACACCGAGTCGCGGGAACCGATCGGCGATGCGTTGGCCACCGACCGAGGCCTCACGCTGATCCCACCGTTCGACTCTTGGGACGTCATGGCCGGCCAGGGCACGCTCGCGCTGGAGCTCTTCGACACGGGATTGGTCGACACCATGATCGTGTGCGTCGGCGGTGGTGGGTTGATCTCCGGCTGCTCGACGGTCGCCAAAAGCGAGGGTGACGTCCGGGTGATCGGGGTCGAGCCGGCGGCCGGGGACGACGTGCGGCGGTCGCTGGCGGAGGATCGCCGGCTCACGCTCGATACCACGCCCGTCACCATTGCCGACGGCCAGCAGACCCTGTCGTGCGGGGACAAGACGTTCGCCGTCATGCGCGAACTCGTCGATGAGGTGGAGTTGGTGAGCGATGCCGAGATCGTCTCGGCGATGCGGTTCGCGTTCGAGCGCCTCAACGTCGTGCTCGAGCCGAGCGGTGCATGTGCGCTCGCCGCGGTGCTCAGCGGCCGTCTCGACCTCGCCGGTCAACGGGTTGGCGTCACCCTCAGCGGCGGCAACGTCGATCTGGCGCGGTTCGCCGCCCTGACGGCTGCTTGAGCCTCAGACGAACGAGGGCAGGATCTCCGCCGCCACCGATCGCATGACGGCTTCCTTCTCGGCCAGCGGCGGCAGCAGCACGAGCTGATCGAGTCCGGCCTCCTCGAGGGCCTGAACCTTCTCCACCAGTTCATCGCGCGTGCCCACCAGACACGTGGAACTGATCAGCTCCGGAGTGATGAAGGGTTCCTCTTCAGGGATCACCCAGCAGTTGTGACCCTCGTGGATTCGTTGATGACGACGCTCGACCGGCGTCTGTTCCACGAGGGCGACGTAGTCGTCCCAGAAATCGGCCAGGTGGGCGGGCGGGCGCCGGCCGAACTGCGCCACCTGTTCGTAGAGGTAGTGCACACTGGCGATGGCGAAGGCGCCGGTCTGGCGCCGAACCCGCTCGCTGTCGAGTGACTCGTCGTCCTCCAGCACCAGCATCGTGGTGAGCGTGGCGACGGGAAAGCTCTCCCGGTCCATCGAACGACCGGCATCGGCGGCGGCTCCTTCCAGACGGGTTCGCAACACCTGCACGGCGGCGGGATCAGGAGGGACGGACGTGATCAGACCATCGCCTCGTCTCGCCGCGATTCCGAGTGCCTTGGGCCCGAAGGCCGACACATGGATCGGGATCGGTTCGTCGAATCGAACGAACCCGTCATCGGGCATCAGGTGCTTGATCGGGGCGGTACGGCCCCGGAAGGTGAGGTCCGCTTCCTCCCCGGCCATGAGAAGTCGAAGCGTTGCCAGATAGTCGTCGAACTCGGCAAGGCGCATCGGCTTGTGCCCCATGATCCGCATCGCGGTGTTGCCGGTGCCGATCCCGCAGAACACCCGTCCGGGTGCAATCTGGTTGATCGTGCCGTGCGCCGCTGCGGTCACGGGAGCGGGACGAGTGGCGGCCACGGCGACGCCGGTGCCGATCCGCATCGTCGACGTGCGGTCGGCGATGAGTGCCAACGTCGCGTAGACATCGGACCAGATCATCTGGCTGTCGGCTGCCCAGCAGTGGGTGAAACCGAGCCGCTCCGCTTCGACGACGTAGTCGACGTCGCTCGGTCGGGACGCGAGGCAGATTCCGAACTCCATGGCGCCGTTCTAGTGCGACAGTGCCGCCAGCACGGCATCGCCGTCCTTGCGATGCACCTTCGCAATCCCGAAGCCGACCTCGGCCTCTCCCGACAATTTCAGGACGAGTTCGGCCATCGTCTGGCCGAACAGCTTCGTCTCCCCCATCGCGACACCTGTGATCTCGGACCGGTCCACGGCGGCCAGGATCTCCTTGGCCTTTCCGAGCGCGGACAACTTGATCATCACCAGCCGGCGATCCGTGACCCCGAGCAGCACCTGCGTTGCGTTCCCGACATCGACACCGGCCGCATCACGCTCCGCTCGCCCTTCGTCGCCGACACCGGCGCCGGCTTTTTGTCCGGCGATCATGCCCGCACCGGACAGTCCCGGGCTCACGCCCGCGGCAGCCACGCCACCGGCCGCGCCGAGGATCACCTCGTGGGCCGCGCCGCGCGGCATCGCCTTGGTTGCGGCCACCAGCGTTTCGCCAGGCCCCAGCACCGCCGCACACTTGGCCTGCATCTTCTGGAGGTTCATGAACCAACAGTACGACGCGGGGTCAGTCGGGCGGGGAACCGCCCTCGGCAACTCGCCGTTCGACGAACTCGGCCAGGGCCGCCAGCCTCGCTTCGTCCAGCGACGGCTGTTCATATGACTCGAGCGCCTGTTCCCACACCGCGGTCGCCCGTTCGTCGACGCTCAGGCTGCCTTCCTCGGTCCACTGCTCGAAGTTGGCGCGGCTGAAGACCAAGGGTGCGTAGAACGCCGTCTCGAATCGGTCCAGCGTGTGTTGGGTGCCGAAGAAGTGACCACCCGGCCCGACGTCGGTGATCGCGTCGAGGGCCAGCTCGGCATCGTCGACGAGCAGCGGAGTGAGTGTCTCGGCGATCATCTGGCACATCTCGATGTCGACGATGAACTTCTCATAGCTGGCGGTGAGACCTCCCTCCTGCCAGCCCGCGGCGTGCATGATCCAGTTGGCGCCGCCGAGGAGCGCACCGAAGGTGTTCATCATCGTCTCGTAGCCGCCCTGGGCGTCAACGGCGTTCGATGCGCTCGATCCCGACGACCGCCACGGGACACCGATGTGACGAGCGAGTTGCCCGCTGGCGAGCGCGCCCTTGATCGCTTCGGGGGTCCCGAAGGCTGGCGACCCGCTCTTCATGTCGACATTGGACGTGAATGCGCCATAGATCACCGGCGCTCCCGGGCGAACGAGCTGGGACAAGGTGATGGCGGCCACCGCCTCCATGTGCTGGAGGACCAGTGCTCCCGCCAGCGTCACCGGGGCCATCGCTCCCGCCAGCGTGAACGGCGTCATGATGCACGGCTGTCCCGCCCGGGCGAAGTCGATGATCCCCATCGACATCGGGATGTCGAGCTGGCGGGGCGAGTTGGTGTTGATGTTCGTCCAGCACCGAGGGGCCGCGGCGAGTTCCTCGTCTGAATCGAGGCCGTGGCGACGCTTCACGAGCTCGAGGCTGTCTCGCACCCTGTCTCGGCCGCGGGCGAAGACGAACGGCACCTTGTCGGTCAGCGTCAGGGTCGCCAGGCCCGAACGGAGGTGCCGCACATTGATCGGGATGTCGCTCGGCTCCACCGAAGGCGACGTGGCCGCCATCACGTCATAGGTCTGCGTCAACTTCAGGAAGTTCTCCTGGTCAGCCAACGTGCCGGCTCGACGACCGTCACGCAGGTCCGAGACAAACGGCGGGCCGCCGACCGGAAGCAGGGAGACGCTGCGGCCTCCGATCTGCATGTCCCGTTTCGGGTTCGGCGCATGAATGGCGAACTCCGATGGCGCCGCGGCGAGAGCGTCGGCGACGATCTCGGGATCGAGCCTGACCATCTGCTCGTCCTTGTCGACCCGACATCCGGCCTCGGCGAAGATCTCCCTCGCCTCGGGAAACAGGACGCGGATGCCCTCGTCGGCAAGGTAGCCAACCGCCCTGTCGTGCAGGTGTGTGACCTGGTCGTCGGAGAGCACCCGCATCGGTTCGAACGGGTTCGTCAGATTCCGGTGGTGATCGGTGGCGACCGGCGTCCGCTGCCTCGTTCGCTCTCGACGTCGGCGGCCCATGCGCACGGACTGTACGGAGCGCAATGCTCAGCGTCCAGTGTCGGACCCGAGGGGAGTGCACGATCGACCCAGCCGAAAACGGCGAAGATCCCCGCCGAAGCAGGGATCCTCAGGGGTCGGGCTGAGAGGATTTGAACCTCCGACCTTCGGTCCCCCAGACGCGATGCCTCACATACTGAGACTCCCCTGAAGGGAGGACATGTTCCCGAAACACTCAAAGAGCCAGGTATCCACCGCTTTGGTCGTCTGACGCCATCCTTCGCTACTTCGCGTGGCCCTGCGGGGGATCTGCGGGGACCTCGACCTACTACAACCTGTTTCGTGGGAGCGCGTCACAGACCTACCCAGACCGAACCCCAGTGGCTCTCGCCTACTTCGGCACATCCTTCTTCACTGCCTTCTTCTTCGCCACTGCCTTCCTCTTTGCCGCAACCTTCTTCGCCGACTTCTTCTTCGCCGCAACCTTCTTCGCAGACTTCTTCTTCGCCGCAACCTTCTTCGCGAGCTTCTTGTTCGCAGGCTTCTTGGTCGGCTGCGGCTTCGTCACCACCCTCACCATGGGATACACGGCTATGCCCAATTCGTCCGCGATCTCCGTGGCCTGTACATCGAGCTCAGCCGCAAGCAACTCGGCTTCACGGGGCGACACATCGTCCCGCCGGTAGTCGGAGTCGTCCCAGTCCGCAAGCTCAAACCAGGCGACTAAGTAGACCCCGGCCCGCGACCCGATAGCAGACAGGTACTGGTCCACAAGTTGCTCACGCATCGAGGCTTTGACATCTCGGTTCCAGGACCCTTTGACTTCGACTACGACCGTGAGCGACTTGGGGGCATCGTCTCGCTGTGCGTCGTGGACCGTTGTCGCCTCGACCTGGACATCGGTGCGGTCGCCTGCTCCCTTCTCGTCCGTCGGGTTGACGAATACCTCTCGGTTCACGATCACGCCCCGCCCCTGCAAATGGAGTCGCAGCTCGTGCGCCACGTACGCCGATACCGCGGACTCGTACTTCGGTCGCCAGAGCGTCTGGCTCACAACCTTCTTGCCGCTCTCCTTTCCCGCGATCGGTACAGCCCAGTGGTTCCACAGCAGGTCTCTGTGGGTTGGCAGCGCCCCAAAGATGTCGTCGAGAGCTGCGACCACCACACGGGCCAACTCCTCCTCAGACCGGACCAGCCGCCGCGACACGTCACGCACCAAGCGAGCAAGCTGATCTGGGTCTGGAGGCCGCCACGCACTCTCGCCGGCAGCAGTACGAGCTGCGATCGCGGCATACCGGACCTCGAGTACATCCGGCAGTTCGACCTCAATCGCTCTGAGGGCGATCACAGCATCGCTGGACCCCCGGTTCCCGATCTCCGTCAGGATGGACCGCCGCACGCTCCGGACCTCTTGCTCCGGTGTCACAAAGCCAGACTCGTGCGTGTCCTCCGCAGGTTTGAACTCTGAAGCAAGCCAGCGGTACATATCTGCCAGCTGGCCGATCGACAGATTGCGCAGGTCTGGGCCGTCGTGTCGCGAAACGATCGCGAGCGCGACCTCTCGTGAGATGACGTCGTCTTGCCCCGCTAGCGCACTTACATGGGGCCAGAACTCACCTGAGGCGACCGACATCAGAACGGCAGCTGCCGCCTGCGCTCGCTCGCGCTCT
>Ga0316204_10010421_pt1 | contig 11979 bp, 10 predicted proteins | sample 6monrhotite_MG_2_FD_205661 | JGI IMG/M metagenome (GOLD analysis project Ga0316204, IMG submission 205661) | Microbial mat bacterial communities from mineral coupon in-situ incubated in ocean water Damariscotta River, Maine, United States -... | ecosystem: Environmental > Aquatic > Marine >...
CTGTGCCAGCTCGCTGGTCCTGACGATGCCGGTCTCGTTAGCCTGTAAATCGTTGATAAAAATTGCAAACTCGTCACCTGCCAGACGACCGATTATGGAGTTTTCAGGCAAAGCGGCGGCAAGGCGTTCGGCGACCGTCTCCAGCGTTGTATCACCGGCCAGGTGGCCGAATGTATCGTTGATTTCTTTAAAGTGATCAATATCGACATAGAAAAGACACAGTGGTTTTCCGGACCGCCGCGCTCTCGAAATGCCTCGCTGCAGCAGATGCTGGAACTGCATACGGTTTGGGATTTTAGTTAGCGGGTCTATCTTCGCCAGGTATCGAATACGCTTTTCGGCCCGCTGCCTTTCTGTAATGTTTTGAGCCGCATAAATTCTGCGTTTCGGAGTGCCATTTGCGCCTCCCACGACAGAGCATGTGTAGGAGATCGGTATCGATTCACCGAACTTACTTTGAAATATCGCTTCTTTAGGAATACCAGACCGGGACGACGAGTCGTCAACGAGAAAACCGCCCTTGCTTTCTTTGACGATAGAATCGATGCGGGAATTGAGCAGTTCGTCTTCTTCATATCCCAGCAGGTGCGTTGTCGCAATATTAATTCGGGCAATATTGCCATCGTCGTCAGTAACGATGATGGCCTCATTCATACCCGATAATATGCTATTGACGTAATCTCTCGAGAGCGTTGTCTTCTGTAGCCGATTCCGCAAATCGTTAAACACCTCGGCGAGCTCACTGAGCTCATCCCCGCGTGATAAAAGCAGGGGTTCGCCGAAATCAGAATCGCGAAGTTTTTCTGCCTGAACTCTGAGTTGACGAATACGGGCTTTGTGGCTGCGAACGACCAGAAAGACACCGCCGCCGAGCAATAAGAAGGCAGCCAACGTACCGGTACCTGCCCAAATGTAGCTGACATGTCTACTCGCAACTTCCGTCGATGTTATTTCTTCAGTAAATTGCGCTTCGTCAGCGTTTAAGGCGGTCAGATCAAATGCGCCAGTCAAAGTGCCGACTTTGCCGTAATCCGCCTCTATCGTTTCAGAGAGCAAGAGTCGATCAGCTAACCACAGAGTGCCCGTGGGATTACTCGCGGCGGGATAATGGCCAGCCTCGAAAGACTCGCCGGTGGAAGCGGTGAAGCGCACGCCGATTAGTTGATCGTTTTCACTGAGTAGTGCATTCAAAGTGTGTAGCAGATCGTCGTCTTGCCCGCTCGCAGCGGATCGTTTCAAGCTCTCCGTAAGGGCTCTTAACTGCGAGCGTGCTTGTTGTTCAAAACCGGCTTTTGCACGCAGGCTATATTCTGTTGAGCTTGCGTCGACGATTTGATTGGCGAGCCAGCGATACTGTCCGTAAAAGACAGACAGCATGATGCCCGTAACCACGACGCCGAGGGCGAGCGAAATTAGGAGCAGTCTTGGAATCCGGTTGCCGATCATGTCGTAATTATTATACGGCTGGAAAAAGAGTCTTCAGTGTAGCATTTCGGTCGTATCGGACCCAAAACGGACCGGATTAATCTATTTTCCAACCTAACCGTCGCGTTTTTCAATAAATTCAAGGGGTTCGGTCTTACCTGTGGTCTTCATCACACCTTCGACCACGGCGCCCTCGGCCACGGCAATTGCTTCCGCGGTCACGGTGCCGGTGATTTTTGCGCTGGTGGTTATTTCGACCTTGTTGTTAGCGGTGATGTCACCTTCGACTTGTCCGGCAACTACGACGTTATCAGCGCGGATAGACCCCTGCCACAAGCCACTGTCGGCCAGCGAAACAGTGCCGCTGATATCGCAGTCGCCAGCAATTTCCCCATGAACCACAAAGTCCCCGTTACCGGCTATTTCACCCGTGATTTTACAGCCTTCGTTGATGAGTGTTGCTTTGCCCGATGTGTGATCGCGCAACCGTCTAAGTTTGGAATCGTTCATGCAATTTGAGCTCCGCCGACAAGAAAATTGAGATACGAGGAGAATACTAACCTATTTCAATTCAGCCTATTTCGAATTGGATTCGCTATAGCCATAACCAATAGTTTCAATTTTGACCAAAATACCGCCTTCGAACATCAGTCGACGCATCAGCTTGCGTGGCCCGAAGTTATAGATATATTCGGTCAAAACGACTTGCTCAATGAATTCGCCATAACCGGGGAAGCGCTCTACCGAGATTCCGGGCGAGATGCTACGGCGCACCGGAATGTATGTGCTTCGCGTCGTTACTCCAATATCGCGTACTGTGGTTGGAGCACCGCAGGCTTTTAGCACCTGGACTTCGTGCATGTTCTTCTTGACGATTTTTTGGCCACAGCGAAAACCAAACGCTGAGGTGCTGGTCAGCAGAAAGGCTGTGGCCACTATCGCGGAGAGAATCTGGTGTCGGTTTATATACATCATGTGCTATATCTCTTCTGCAGTTTAGACCATATCCCAAGGTCAGGTTTTGCGAAGCATAAATATGCACTAATTGCGCGTGTGCTGTGTTGTTATGGTAAAACCTAATGCAATTCTCATCGCGGTAATCAGGAAATACATTTGAAACCAAGTTTCGACAAGCGCATTAGCGATATTTCTGCCGCGGGTGGGAACCTGTTGTTCGGTGGTCTGAAGGGTATCGAAAAGGAATCGCTACGCATCGCAACCAACGGCAATCTCTCATTGCTGGATCATCCAATTGGTCTTGGGTCGGCGCTAACTAACCGTTACATCACCACTGATTTTTCGGAGGCTCTGCTGGAGTTCGTGAGTCCCGCGTTTGAAACGACCTGGGAAGCGCTGCATTTTGTTTGTGATGTTCATCAATTTACCTATGCACAGCTCGGCGAAGAAATGCTTTGGCCAGCGAGTATGCCGTGCCGAATTCCAGAAGATGACAAGATTCCGCTTGCCCGCTACGGCTCCTCCAACGTTGGTCAGATGAAAACGATTTACCGGCGAGGCCTGGGTTATCGTTATGGTCGTCAGATGCAAACGATTGCCGGCGTGCATTTCAACTACTCGGTACCCGAACATTTCTGGGGTCCCTTTCAGGAAATGTGCGGTAGCACACTGGATGTAGACCAATTTCGCTCTGAGCAGTACCTGGGATTAATCAGAAACTTCAAGCGAATGGGCTGGATAGTGCTTTATTTGTTTGGCGCGTCTCCCGCTGTATGTAAGTCATTTGCGGGCGGAAATCTGGCCGGAATGAAGTCATTCAATGATGAGACCTATTTCGAGCCATACGGCACTTCTCTGCGTATGAGCGATCTTGGCTACAGTAATCAAAATCAGTCGCGTATTAATATTTCACTGAACAGTCTTGATGGCTACGTGCGAGATCTCAGCAAAGCAATAGCGACCCCGGAACCATCGTACGAAAAAATTGGCGTGAAAGTGGATGGCCGCTATCGGCAATTGAACGCTAATTTGCTGCAAATCGAAAACGAATTCTATTCGCCTGTGCGGCCAAAGCGGGTTGCCGAGTCAGGCGAGAGACCGACTGCGGCGCTGCGGCGTGACGGTATTGAGTACGTTGAAATTCGATCGATGGATATCAATCTGTTCGACCCCTGCGGAATCAGTCAGAACGCAATGCGCTTCATGGAATCATTATTGCTCTATTGTTTATTGACGGATAGCCCGGCGTTTGACGACGCCGAGCTTCAAGAGATCACATCGAACCAGGCCGCTACCGCCAAGCGCGGCCGCGATCCCGAGCTTCGTCTATCGCGAAATGGGAAACCGGTTGCTGTACGGGAATGGGCGAATGAAATCATTGCTGGTGTACTGGCCGTCGCTACAGAAATCGATCGCCATGATGATGACGAGAGTTATGCAGCGGCGGTTCATCATATGCAGACGCTTATTGACGACCCTGATGCCACTCTTTCGGCGCGGATTCTTGCGGAGATGGAGGCGGCTGATACAGGTTTCTTCAGATTCGCATTTGAGATCGCGAAAAACCACCGTGATTATTTCGCATCTATCACCCAGCCGAACAAAGCGTCCCTGGAGCAATTTCGCCAGGAGGCAGAAGACTCGTTACAGCGCCAGCATGAAATTGAGACGGCCGACTCGATCAGCCTTGATGAGTATCTGGCAGATTATTTCCACTAGATGAATGCTGTCTAAAACGGTAATGCTTCGCCATGTTCAAAGGCGAAAGCCCGGTGTAATTGCTGCAAACGCTTGGTCATTTCGCCAGCTGCGCCAGCGCCGATAACGCGTCCATCTGCCATCAAGACCGGCGTAAGCTCCCCCATCGTTCCTGTGGTAAATGCCTCGTCCGCGGTATACAGCTCTGTCAGCGACAGATTGCGTTCACTTGCCGGAATACCTTCTTCGCTGCAAATACGCAAAATCATTTTTCGCGTAAGACCCGGTAAACAACTATCCGCATGCGGCGTAACAACCTCGCCGCTCTTAACCATAAAGATATTCGTGTCATTGGTTTCTGAGATGAAACCATTCACGTCCAGCATGACGGCGGCATCGGCACCCGCCACGTTGGCTTCGATGGCGGCCAGAATGTTGTTGAGCAAATTGTTGTGGTGAATCTTGGAATCAAGACATTCAGGCGTGTTGCGACGAGTTGATGCGGTAATAACGCTGATGCCATCATCGGAATACACCGGTGGTTTCCATTCAGCGAGTACGATTAGTGTGCAGCCGGATTGGTTGAAGCGCGGGTTCATACCTGACGTAATCTTTTCGCCGCGAGTCAGGGTAAGTCGAATATGGGCATTGTCGCGCATGCCATTCGCCTCGAGAGTTTTGAACAGCGCGGAGCGGACTTCATCGGAGGACGGTATCTCGGCAAACGCCAGAGCTTTTGCGGAGTTTTGCAAACGCTCCAGATGGCCACCGAGTTCGGCGATACGACCGTCATAGACTCGCAGGCCTTCCCAGACGGCGTCGCCGCCTTGTACAACACTGTCAAAAACCGAGACAGATGCTGCAGCTCTCGGTTTTAGCTCACCACTAACATAAACAAGAATGTCGGCATTTCGTGGGTCAGGCAGGTTCACTTTCTTTTCTCCGCTGAATCAGCGCGCAAGGCGTGTTCAAACAATTTTTCATAGAAGGGCATGCAGTCGTTTAGTAAAGCCTGCAAATGACTTGGAAAGGTCGATTTGGCGACAAACGGAGCGAACCCTGTGCTCTTGTGAACGGCATGATACCAGTGTGGTGCCCAAACCCCGTCTTCGGGACGAGGGCCAGCTTCCCACGTCAGCATGCTCGCCTCAAATGTTAGGCCGAGATGCAAGCAGAGGCTCTGTAAAACGGCAGCAGGATTGAGCAGCAATTCACGAGAATCCAGAACGATGGGACGCTGGCCAGCGTCAGACAGCTCTTTGAATAATTCCCATTGGCGCTGCAGACCCGTGTCCACCAAGCTTGCATGCGGCAATTGAATGGTCAGCGATGGCAGCATTGCACGCGGGTCGCGCACAAGAAAAATACTTTTCACAGAATTCAAGAAACCGAGGTCGAGGTCAACGAGATGATGTGCCATGTGTTTGATAAAAAAAGTATGGGACGAATCCAGAGCCTGTTGCTGCAAAAGATCGTGCATAACCGCATCGCCGTCGCAGTTCATCGCGTCCATAACCTCCTCGCGACCCGGATGATCCGCGCCGCTTACGCGCAGATAGTGTCCATACAACGGTTCATCGATAACTCGCACAGAAGACAGCTGCGCGAAACCATACATTAAGGCAGTCGATACATTTCTGGGGCCGGACCACAGGCAAATGGGCTTCGTCATGGTTGATCTAATCCTGCCATTGTGAAAAGGCTGTCGAATTGTACCGGGCTAACAAAACGTCGCAAATAACCATCACAGTCGAAAATGTCGGCAAATCAACGCGTTCGAGAGTCGATTGGTGTGCGGTCCGTCACAAAAAAGCCCGCACTCGTTGTTGCTGTAGCTGCAATTTAACTAAACTCGCCGTAATAGTCTGTAATTGGCAGATGAGACTTTCACGGTGAATTGCTTTGTTTAGGACATTCTTAGTCGGAATATTGCTGGGTATAGCCGCTACGGCGGGCGCCCTGTATGCGCTACCTCTCGTCGATCAACATCGTGAGGTTTCGTATATTTCTGTAGCCCCCAATGGCGGCAATCGCGAGTCGTTTCATATTAATATTCCCGTCGACCGGGTGATGGTCGGCGCTGCCGAACAGTCAACGGCATCGACAGCCGGTGTCGATTGGCCCGAAGACGAAATTCTAGCCGCGGCTAGTGCCGAAATGTTCAAGCTTCGCAATGAGCGCGGCGATGTTGTCGGCGTTGCGGCGCGCGCAGTTGCACGTGAAGATGATACTGATGTGATCGACTGGGTTCTGCATTTACCGGCGCGTGGAACGCTGTTCTTTAATATGCAGGCAGCACCGCAAGAAAGCGGAAGTCGCCTGGGAAGACTGCGGTCTGGAACTCAGGAGTTTGAGCCGCTCAGCGGTACAGTTGTCGAACGTTGGGTAGTGGATCAATCCGGCGATGAAGATGCGCCCGACGGTCGTATCGAATTGCTGGCAACTTACGTGGGTAAGCTGGAGCCGGTCGAATGAAGTATGTAATTGCATTGCTCCTTGGGCTGGTAACCGGTGCGTTCTTGTTCGCTGCTGGATTAATCTTTAACCCGTTTAGCGGTGAACGAGCACTTTCGCCGTTATCAGTGACGGATGCGCAGACTGTTACTCTGAGCTATTCGGCAGCGGCGTCAGATGCGATCGTTTTTACCAACGATGGCGAGTCATCCACAAAACCGTATCCCGAGAAAGTTTTACAGTTGTGGGAAGCGCCTATTCGACAAACCTGGGCGTTAGCAACTGTAATGCGAGATGCTCGTAATGAGACGGCGGGTTATGGAATCAAGCTGTCCTCGCTGTCGGAAAGTACCCGGCTACTTGCGGGACAGGCAACCGTCAACAGCGTTTGGTACGTCTATTTACCGGGACGTGGTGGACTGTTTATCGAGCAGACAGAGAATTATTGGGATTATATTCGCAATATTGTGTTGCCAGCTTATCGCAGCGCTGCTGATATCTGGAAAGGTACCTGGCGGGGAAATATGACGTCGGGACCCGGAGCACTGGGTACCGCGAAGGTCGTCGGCAGCAGCGGCGAGTTCGCAAATATGCAGACAGATGGCGTCGAGTCACTGGCCGTTAATGTTTGGCGTGTCGATAGTGGTCCGATTGCTGCCGATGGGACCTTATTGATTGAGTTGCCGAACCAGTCGACGCTTCCCGAAGAAGACACGCTATTAGAGCTAGACTGACAAGTCCTTGATTTGTGTCTCTTTGTGGCCGAGTTTTTCACGATCCACCGGCGTTCGGGCTGCGATTAGCGCTTTGGATTGCACAAATTCTTTTGGTGAATTCACCGCGTCCGCCGCGATCAGCCTACCGTCCTTAAGATACATACAGGCGAAGGACCGATCCGCTGGATTGCCCCGAATGACGACATCATCGTAGCCCTCGGACAGTCCTGCGATTTGTAATTTCAGGTCGTACTGATCAGACCAGAACCAGGGCACCTGGGCGTAATGCACTTCATGACCGCAAATATTACTGACGGCAGTCTTGGCTTGCTCGATAGCGTTATGTACCGACTCGAGACGCAGCTGCCGGTCGTAGATTGAATTCGGGTGTGTTGTGCAATCGCCGACGGCATATATATCCGGGTCGCTGCTCTGGCATTGGTCATTGACGACAATTCCATCGTCAACCTCAAGGCCAGCTTCAGCCGCAAGCTCCATGTTCGGCACGATACCGACGCCAATAACAACAAAATCAGATGGGATCAGGTCGCCATCCGCGGTTTCAAGCGACTCAATTCGTCCCTCACCGTGAAAAGCGACGATGCCGGTGGACAGGCGCAGTTTTACGCCTTGATTGGTGTGTTCGATCTGATAGAAATCCGAGATTTCAGGAGAGACAACGCGACTCATCACGCGATCGGCCATCTCTACGACCGTAACCGATAAGCCTTGTTGCCGAAGTACTGCAGCGACCTCCAGGCCAATGTAGCCAGCGCCGACGATCACGGCATTTTTCTTGTTCTGCATTTCTGCATGTATTCCATCAACGTCCGCAATGCTGCGCAGGTAATGAATGCCATCCAGATCAGCGCCTTCAATTTGCAGCCGCCTGACCCTTGAGCCCAGGGCAAGTATCAGTTTGTCGTAAGGGATACTTTCGCCGGTTTCGGTGCAGACTAATTTCCCGACACGGTCGATTTTGGAGACCCGCGTGTCGAGTTTTATTTCGATCTGCGGGTCTTCGTAAAAACTTGCTGGCTTGACGTATAAGCGCTCTGCGGGCAAATCGCCTGACAAGAATTTTTTCGATAATGGTGGTCGCTGGTAGGGCAAGTAGGATTCATCACCGATCAGCACAATTTGACCCGCAAATTTTTGCTGCTTGAGTGATGCCACGACTTGCCCGGCAGCATGCCCGGCACCGGCGATGACGATTCTGTCAGTCAAACGTTATCTCCAAATAAAACAAATCGGCGGCCGTTACGCGGGAACCAGCGGCCAGAGTATGGGTAGCAAGACCATCACGGTTATGAATACGACGATGGTTAATGGCACACCAACCTTCAGGTAATCCACAAATCGATATCCACCGGGTCCCATGACCAAAATATTGGCAGGGTGCGATATTGGGCTGGTAAAACTTGCTGATGCTGCCATGGCAACAGCCATCATTGCTGTTTCGGGTTGCACGCCCATATCGGACATCGCAGAAAGCACGATTGGCGACATCAAGACAACGAGGGCAGCGGTGGGAATGATCATCGTCGCCATTGCTGTAAGAATGTATAAGCCCATGATGACCGGCCAGGGCCCTGCGTCGCCGAGCAGGCTCATGACCTGGTTCGCAAGATAAGTAGCGGCACCGCTATCTTGCATGGCTGTTCCCAGCGGTAACATTCCGGCTATCAGAAAAATGGCGCGCCAGTCTATTGATCGATAAGCCTGCTCCATATTCAAGCAACCGGTAAGGACCATAATCGTGCCGCCAATGACAGCCGCCATAGAAATGGGTGCATAGCCCGCCATGACGGAACCGATGACCGCAGCCATGATCAATGCCGCAAGTGGCGCACGTCGAGTGTCTGGCGGCTCCTGACCTAGAGGCGTGAGAACCAGAAAGTCCGAGTCTGAGGATAAAAGCTGTAGACGATCACGCGGACCCAGTAGTAGCAGTGCATCACCGATCTGCAGGCGTTCATCCGCAAGCTCGGTTCCGATAGTCTCGCCTTCGCGCCAAATGCCGGCAAGTTCGATGCCGTAGCGCTCGCGAAAATTCAGTTCGCCGACCGTCTTGCCGGCCAGTGTCGATCTCGGATCCAACGTTGCATCCATCAATGTCAGTCGTTCCGATTCCATTGAACCGAGGTTTCCGGGGACCTTGGTATCGATCTCAAGCTCCTGCATACCGCGCAGAACGTCGAGATCAGTTTGTTGTCCTTCAATCAGTAATAAATCCCGGCCGAGCAGGATTTCGTCACCACGCGGCATAACCTTCAGTTCCCCATCGCGGAATATCGCGAGGACTCGAAAGTCGAATACATCGGCAAGACGACTTTTCCGCAAGCTTTCCTCAGCAAGATCACTGTCCTTCGGTACCTTGACAACGAACATGCGTTCATCGGTTTGATATCTCTCACGAAGTTGTTCTGGTGAGTAAATTTCGACATCCTGAAAGTCGGGAAACTTCTCAAGTTGCGCTACAGATTCAATTTCGCCCTGGACCAGAACTCTATCGCCTGGCCTGATAGGGACATAGGCCAGGTTGGTCAGACGATAGCGGCCTTTGCGAAGGATGCCTACGACAGCGACATCAAAGCGTGATCTAAACGCGGCATGCCGTATCAATTCAGAGACTACCGGTGAGCCGTCCGTAATGACGACAGACGCGTAGACAACTTTCGATGCCACCATGGATTTCAAAACAGAGGATTCGCGCTCGATGAGCAGGTCACTCCAACGTCGCAGCTCCCGAAACTGATCGACGCGACCTTGCACCAGCAGACCGTCGCCGCCGCGGATTACGGTTTGTCGGCGAGGAAGAGTTTCACTGCGACCATTGCGCAGCAGCGACAAGATGATCAGGCCCGTTGCCGCACCGATGCGAGTTTCCGCCAGCGTCTTGCCGACCAGCACCGAGTCCATCGGTACGTGCACCATGAATGTACGTTCCTGCAATTTGTACTGCGCGCGCAGACTACGCTGACTGACATGTTTAGCGCTTTTGGCACTTATGTTAGGCAATAAAAAGCGCCCGCCGATGACGACGAAAAGGACACCAATGACCATGACAGCGCCGCCCAATGACGTGAAGTCGAACAGCCCAAAGGGCTCGTAACCGCCGAGTACCAGGGATTCACTGATCAAGATGTTGGGCGGCGTGCCGATCAGGGTCATTAGGCCGCCGAGTAGTGTCGAATACGCGAGTGGCATAAGAAGTCTGGATGCGGCGACGCCCGTTCTGCGCGCAACTTCGACGACGACCGGCAACATCAGGGCAGCGACGCCAATGTTGTTCATGAATGCCGAGAGAACAGCTCCCGTTATCATGATGACAAAAATCAGTGTGACTTCTTTTCGACCGCCGATACGCATGACTTGCCGGCCGATAATATCCGCAATGCCGGTGCGGGTCAGGCCCTCGCTTAAGATAAACATTGCCCACACGGTGATGACGGCGCTGTTACTGAAGCCCGCGAATGCCTGATTGGCATCGATTTGCTGCGCGATGAAAAGTGAACCGAGGACCAGTAGCGCGACAACGTCCATGCGAACGATTTCGCTGATAAAAAGTATCAGCGACACAACCAATATGCCGAGGACCAGCGCTATGTCGACCGTCATGCAGTCATTCTTCGGTGTCTTGCAGGTTCAAAAATTTAGATTCAGCCCATTTATACACGACCTGACGTAACATAGTAACGAGTGCTGCACGGGCGGCGTAAGCAAATTGATGATGGCTAACACCGGTAATTACACGCTTAGGGCGAAAATGCGCTCACGCTCTCTGTCAATTCGCGGTATCGATTATCACATCAACGAATGGGGTGATGATGCTGCGCCTTTGTTCTTCTATCTGCACGGTTGGGCCGATACAGGATCGACGTTCCAGTTTGTTGTTGATGCTCTGGCCTCTGAATGGCGCGTAATTGCACCCGATTGGCGCGGATTTGGCCGCACCTCGCAGCGCAGCGAAGCGTATTGGTTTCCCGACTATTTGGCCGACTTACACGAGATTTTGAATCATTTCTCGAAAGACGCGCCCGCAAGACTGGTGGGTCACAGTATGGGGAGCAATGTTTGTTCACTGTACGCAGGCGCTATGCCAGAGCGCGTTAGTGCGCTGGTAAACGTTGAGGGCTTCGGCCTGCCGGACTCGGATCCAGGCGATGCACCGAGCCGATATCGGCAATGGCTGGAGGCCAGTCAGGAAGCACCGGTTTTTGCGACCTATACGGATTTTGAAAACCTGGCGGACAGGATCATAAAGCGCAACCCGGCGCTGGGTAAGGCGCAAGCTGACTTTGTTGCCCGCCAGTGGGCCTGCGAAGATGGCGGATTGGTGCGGCTGCGTGCCGACCCGAACCACAAGCTGCCCAATCCCGTGCTGTATCGCCGTGCCGAGGCTGAGGCGTGCTGGAGAAATATCCGCGCCAGCGTCCTTTTGGTGTGCGGCGAGCGCAGCCCGTTTAAACAGCAGTTCGGCGCGATCGATTCATTACCCTTCCCCAATAGCCAGCTCAGCACCATTGCGGGCGTCGGGCATATGATTCACTTTGAGGGGGCAGACCGCTTAGCCGCGCAGATAGAGTCGTTTTTTCAAAATACCTTGTAAATATATACAGTACTGTATAAAAATACAGACTTTTACAGGGGAAGGACTTGCGAGTCGCCGAACAATCGTTTGATTATCTGGAGATGCTGAATTCGGCGCAGCGGCAGGCAGCCGAAT
>Ga0316204_10010422_pt1 | contig 11978 bp, 13 predicted proteins | sample 6monrhotite_MG_2_FD_205661 | JGI IMG/M metagenome (GOLD analysis project Ga0316204, IMG submission 205661) | Microbial mat bacterial communities from mineral coupon in-situ incubated in ocean water Damariscotta River, Maine, United States -... | ecosystem: Environmental > Aquatic > Marine >...
AGCGGTCGCAGATCGACCTCGTTGTCGGCCCGCGAAACCTGTCAGATCACGTCGCCGAGCTTTCATTCGAGCCGCTGATTGATGAACGTATCGGCATCATCTGCCGGGTCGGGCATTCGTTGCTCAAAGAGGCCACGATCAGCCCGCGCGCGCTTGAGCGGCAATACTGGATCGCCCATTCGCGTGGCAGCACCCTGCGTCTGCAAACCGAGGGCGCGCTTGCCGCAATGGGCCTCGAACAGATCCGTGTCGCGGTTGAAACCGATTCCATCCGCTCAGTTCTTGAGATTGTCGAGTCCACGGATCTCCTTTCGACCCTGCCTCAAGAGACCACGCGCACCTACCTGCGCGAAAAACTGACCTTTCTGGACGTCGATCACCCGCAGTTTTCCAGGCCGATCGGCATCATTAAACGCGCGAACGCGTCACCCAACACCGTCGCCACCAAATTCGCCGAACTCCTGCGAACAGAGTAACCCGAGTCCGCCAACCAATGGTGACATCAAGGGAAATGCTGCGTGCCTGTCAGCCACTTCTCTGTTCGTAGCGACACGCTCACCGAAAGCGTCGGGTCTGACCGCCGCTATGATGCAGTTTTCCAAGGTAGCAGATCATCGACGCGGTTGATCTTGCAGTCCGGGATGCGTGCAAGGATGCGTGTCAGGTTCGTTTTGACGGATGTTTCATCAACAAAGACAACGCGTTCGGGCATTGCGCTGATCGCAGGAACACGATGAACCAACCAATCGGCGCGGGCGCGCTTTAGCGTCTGTCAATTTTTGCATGGCTCCAGTTCATTGAGTTCGGTGCCACCCTCCAGAACGGGTGCTGCAGTTTCGCGCTGTTCGTAAGTACACCAAAACTGGCGTTCATGACCTGCCCAAAGTACCGATACCGAGAGTTGGGATGTGTCGACGCCATGTGGTCCGCAAGTGGAATACCATAGCAGCCGCACGCCGCAATCACGAGGTCGGCATGGCACTGGTGGATAGCCTGCGTCACGTTCTTGCACAGCCGGTTGAAACGCTCCGACCAATTTTCCATTGGGCGGTAGGGCCAAATGGACATCGGCGCGTCCACTGTGGTGATACTCGTTACTGAAAAGCCAGCGTCGACCTCTTCCCAAAGCTTTTGCAAACGTCCATCGCGGTAAGACCGTGCGATTTCATCCGCATAGGCCCAGAAAGCTGCACATTGTCTTTTTTTGTGACCCTTCCTGGACTGCCGCTAAGAGGCGCTGCCAAAGCTCCCTGTCTTCGGCACCTATTTCGAGAACCGTGCCGTCGTGGTGCACAAGATCACGATCATAGAACTCTACCGCATTCTCAGTCAGCCCAACCGATCTCGCAAACCTATTGAACGGTTTAGAGAATAAGGGATCCGCTACCCTCATTATTTCAAAGTGCAACAGCGTCAATGTGTGCATGTTTCGAATGCAAAGCAGCCTTTCGTTCGTCCTTCGCCAAAGCGAACGGCCTTGTTCGAGCGGCAGTTGTAGCCCTTTGGGGCGTGCATTGAGGGGTTTTGCAACGGCGCTTGGATGTCGGAAAGGCGCAATGAGTCGGCAAGTCGGAAAAAGCTTCAGATACCCCTCCAATAGCCAGATCGTGCGCGGATCCTTGAAACCCCAGGTCGTCTTTCCGGCGAAGGGGCGCAGGATTTACAGTATCGTTGCTATTTCGTCGGCACTCCACTCGATCGGTCGTTCCGGCGGGGTTTTCCAATCGAATCTACGCGATGTAATCATGAATTCGTGAAAGTCACGAAGTTCCTCGTTCTCGCGATTGCCTTTTGCATTGTGTGGTGCGGCTGTGTTTACCTCACCCAAGTGCATTCCTGTGGCCTCCAAACTTCCGGTCACAAGTGATGTTCCACTCCGATGCATACCGAGAACGATAATCGGAGGTGACAGGTCATTTGCAGTACCACTTTCCAATTGCTGCCTCGCGTCCATAAGCGATGCCCTTGTCAACTTCGAAATTGTAACAAGGCAGCTGGTAGTCAGTCCCAACTGCCTGTTTAAACTCCTCTTGAGCCTTGGAGAAGTAACCCGCGTTCGATGTTGCCGCTCCGCCATGGACTTGATGAAATGTCGTCTCTCCCCACAGAAGGATGTTTCGGGCGTCGGGCCGTTCTACAAGCCGCTTGAAAATTTCTAGGTTGCACAGGCCGCCGCCTGATCGCACGAAGCGCGAGTTGTACCCGCCGGTCTCTTGCCACTGGGACCTTTGAAGTGCGAATGCGTTGCTCTCATTCTGAGTGAAGGCGTTGTTGTACTTGTGCGCTCCGGCCCAAACGCTGATCTCGTTTAGACGGTCAAGGTCTTGAGTCCAATTGACCGATTGCAAGAGTGTATCTTCTTGATCTGGGCCGTATCCAGATAGCGTAGACTTCATTTGCACGTCGCTCCCCAGATGGCGCGAACCGACATAAGTGAATGAGTTAGGCATGCGATTGAGTGCATCCAATGTCCTGCGCACTACGTAGGGGCTGAACATGCGCGCGCCGTCGATGCACACCATTACGAAACGGCCATTTGCCATGTGCGATATGCAATCATTGATCGCAAAGACAGGCGACGAGTGGCTGGCGTCCGTCGGTACACGAAACAGACGCACGTCGATTCCGGCAAAATCAACCCCGGCCAAAGACAGCGCGTGTTTGGCGCCGTTGTCGATGACAATCACTTCGTAATCGGCACTTGAAACCGCCTTTTGCAATGGCGGAAGCACAGACCGGAGGGTCCTCGGAGCCTCACGCTGCATGTCGTAAGTATTTATGACAATTGTTAACTCTCTCATCCAAACCGCGCAATCTTATGTGGAGATATGTTTCTTTCTGTCACTCTAGTGCCGCGCGCATCTGGCGTGAAGATGGGTAATCCCCCCATTTTTGGCAGAGCGCGTCAGTAGAATCTAAGCCGCTTTCAAACACCGTATCGGGGTCACGCCGCCGATCCCCATGTTTGGCCTTTCGTTGTCGTAAGTCCAGAGCCAGCGTGTGGCATGTACTTGGATCTCCTCGATGCTGAAGACGTGATATCGCCCGAGCCATTCCGTGCGGACAGTTCGATTGTGGCGTTCGACATAGGCATTCTGCTGTGGCTTGAGGCTTGCCGAATGCCTTGAGCAGATGCTCGAGTAGCTCCCACGCGGTCAAACATCTAGGACGCGGCTACCTTGGCTGTTGGGTCGAAACCAAAGCAACTCGGACACTGAAATGTCTAGCAGAAAACCGATAGGACGGATAACGTCGCTCCCAACAATGTTGAACGAGGCGGGTCCGCATGTAGCTCGTCCCGAACAGTTGTTCGAGGAGGTTGCAGTGAGAGAATTTTTTGCGCCTCCAATTGATGCATTCGTCAATTCACCGCGTGTTCGTCGTGCGTTTTATCGTGAAGTTGATCGGTTAGGTAGAAGGCGTGCTTTATGATCAACCTAGATGACGTGATCGTCGTTTCTCTGCCATTTGATCTCGACCGTCGCCGTTACATTGAAACGCATTTCGAAAGCATCGGGATACAATCATACCGCTACTTTGAAGCGATCCAGCAATCGTCACCTTTAGTGCGAACTGCCTATAAAACCGGAAGAGTGCTCGCCTATCCGGGATGTTTCCGGTGCGGACGAGACGAGTGCGATTGTCCCAACAATATTCTCATCCCGGCGCAAGTCGCCAACTGGCTGTCCTTCCAGGCGGTCTGGAAGTCTTTGCCACCTGATCCGGACCGCTATTTTTTGCTATGCGAGGACGATGTCGCATTCCACAAAAGCGCCCTGAACCTACTGGACGATATTCTTGATGGCTTCGTAAGAAGAAAAGAGCAAGTTCTGATCCGCCTGAGCGCTTCGGGCCAAGAGCCTTTTCGCGATCTGTCAGACAGCGACCTAAGAACAACTGAAAACGTGGTCATGAGCAACGCGGCCTACATCCTGAACGGAGCGCTCGCCGCCCGGCTGAGCCGAGAGGCATTCCACATCACTCATACGTCGGATGTTTGGTTACATAAGCATATGGCAAGCGACCCAAAAATTCAGGCTTTGACGATCGATCCACTGCTTGCGACCGATCTGTCGTACAACAAGGATTTTGCCCGGTTTGTGTCGCGCATCCATCCCAAGGGCATCGATTCAGTCGACGAACAGCGGAAGGCGCGTCACGTTATGCGCGTCAATTCGTTAGCTGAGTACAGGGCACTCCTTGCCACGTTTTTTGATCAATGATTGTGTGATGTCGAGACATCGTTCTCCCAATCAAAGGCCACTTCTTCCTTGTTAGAACAGATGCTTAAAGCTAACGATCAATCACGATTTGGCACACATGATGAATTGAAACATCCGCATCCCGCATGAATTAGCACGCTGATGCCCAAACAACACCCTGTCCAAGTTCAAACCGGCCTTTGCGAGAGGCCCGAGGCATACAGATGACCAGTATCGAAGACAGAAATCCCTCCTTGGTCTTTGTGCTTGGAATGCACCGTTCCGGCACCTCTGCTCTGGCCCGCGCGCTTAGTCTTGCCGGAATGCGGATACCGAATGACGTTCTGGCCGCGAACCAGGATAATCCCCTTGGGTATTGGGAGCCAAAATCAATTGTAGATTTCAATCAACGTTTGTTGCAAGAGTTTGATCGCCATTGGTCTGATCCAAAACCACTTCGGATCGGTTGGGCAATGGACGCAGCGCCGGGCCTGACGCCCCAGGACGCCGCAGCGTTGCTTCGCGGCGAGTTTGAAAACGCGCAAGCACAAGAGCCAACCGCCACTGTAGTCATCAAGGACCCAAGGCTGTCGCGAACCATTGCGCTATGGCGCGAGGCAGCGCAGCTTTGCCAAATCGACGCCGCGTGTATTATTCTCTTTCGCAATCCCTTCGATGTTTTTCAATCTCTTGAGAAAAGAGAGCGAATGACCAGAGAGCATGCGTTGCTACTATGGCAGAGCTACATGCTCGAAGCCGAGGCTGGGACTCGTGGGATCCGTCGAGCAGTCGTCAACTACGATGAGTTGATAAATGATTGGCGAACCACTTTGCGTCGGGCATTGGATGACATTGCTTGGCCTGAAGCGGCAAGCTTCGAAGAAAACGCACATCTGATCGATGCGTTTTTGGACAAGAAACACCGGCATCATTATTCCGGCAAACATCAATACTCGGATCAAGGGCAACCGGATGCGGACGTCGAAACCGCCTTTCGCCTGTTTTCGCAGCCGTTTACCCCGGAAACTGACGCCGAATTCGATCACTTGCAGAATCTGAGAATGGATGACTGGGCGCAACGCAGCCCTGGTGATCGTGGCTCGCGCTATCCTCGGCAATTACCGGGATGGTATGCCGAGCAAAGCCGAGAATTGGAAGCGCGTGGACGCCTTGGAGAGGCTATAGAGGCAGCCCGAAAAGCGGTTGCCTTGGCTCCGGATGTCATGCGGTTCCACTTCATCCTCGGTGACCTCCTGATCAAGGAGAACCAGCTTGAGGAAGGGGCTTCTTCTCTGAGATCGGCGATTGAAATAGACGGAACCCAGGCCCGGGTATTCCGGCTGCTGTGCAACGCGCTTGAAAGACTTGGCGACACGGCAGGGGCGATTGCGGCCGCCAAAGAGACCATTGCCTGCGGAGGACAAATCGCGGGTGACCACCATAAGCTTGGAGTACTTTTGATCCGATCGCGCCAATTCGAACAAGCTGTGCCCCTACTGAGGCAGGCAATTGCGCTCGATAAATCAAAGGCGATCTACCACCACGCGCTGAGCCGGGCCTTGTCGCGCCTCAATGAAACAGAGGCCTCCATCGAAGCTGCGACACGGGCTGCCGAACTTGCCCCTGGCAGAGCTAATTTCGCGTGTGACCTTGGTCTTTTGTTGCGCAAAGCCGGACGCTCGGGTGATGCAATTGCACAATTCAAGCGTGCCCTGGAATTGGACGAAAAACCGCTTCGGCATCACACCGCGCTGGCGAACGCACTAGTTGCGACCGGCGAAGTTGAACAGGCAATTGAAGCGTTCCAACGCGTCGCGGAAAGGGATGATTTCCACGTCGGCTTGTGCGATCAACTGGCAGAGCTTTGCGCCCGTACAAACCGCTGGCCTGAAGCGAAACGCATGTACGACAAAGCACTAGGCTTTAGAAGCCAGTTGTTCGGTTTTCGCTCGAACGCGTCGAATATCCAGCCCACAGAGGGTTCTGACCCAGCCGACAAGACCCGTCTGCAACACCTGCGCCTGATGTTGGCACGTCTGGGTGCGCAGCACCGGGCCGAAGAAATCACCCGTTTGTTGTGTGATGCTCAACCTACCCCTGAGGGCGAGCGGGAGTGGCCGCATGGCAACAAGCTGCCTCATCGCCAACTCAACGCTGTGGCGACAAGCACTGGCAATCGCCCCGAGACAACGTTGTCGATCATGATTCCAGTCTACGAGATTGAGCGAGAAGACTGGCTGCGCGCGGCCCTGGACGCTGTTTTGGCTCAAGACCGGGGCCCGAACTGGGCGGAAATCGTGGTGGTCGATGATGCATCGAAGTCCCAAACGGCCAAACACGTGGTGGAAAGCTATGGATCGCGTGTGCGCTACACTCGAAACCTCGCGAACCTTGGCCTCGTCGGCAATCACAATCGCTGCCTTTCAGAGGCGAAAGGAGAATTTGTCCATATCCTTCACCAGGATGACTGCATAAAGCCTGGTTTCTACGATGCGCTTTTAACCCCGATGCTTCGCGACCGTAGTATTGCCGCGGCCTTTTGCCAAACCGGTTACATTTCAGACGCATCGTCGACAGAAGGGTCGGAACCAGCCATTCAATCCAGGGGGATTCTCGAAGACTGGCACATCAAACTGTCAATTTACCGAATTCAGTTTCCGACAATGATTGTCCGACGCGCCGCGTATTCGGCTGTCGGTGGGTTTTCCCCTTCCCTAAAATTCGCGTTTGATTGGGATATGTGGAACCGGATCGCGGCATCGGGGCGAGTATGGTACGATCCAAGCCCTATGGCTCAATATCGCGTTCATGCCGCGTCGGCGACATCGTCATTTAGCATGACGGTTCGTGTTGCCGACGCCATGCAGGTTGTCGCCCACATGTTGAAACTCATTCCAGAGCATCAACGCCGGGCAACCGCAGAATTGGCAATGCACAAGTTTATCCTCAGGTATTGGACGTTGATCACTCAGGAACCGCACCACCAACATACACAGGACCGCAGCGATCTGATAAGCCTTCTGACAAGCGGGTGGACGACTCCGGAAGAACTGGAGCAGATCCATGAATTGGTGGGTTAATTGTGTCTGACAAGATTATCTTTGTGTTGATTTTCTTGCGCTGCGGTTTAGGTCATGTTGACAAAAGGCGGACCCAGAGGCGGATGGACGTGATGTCGATGAAGCCCAGAAAGCTTTCTGCGGTTTTGTCGTAGCGTGTTGCTACGCGTCGGGCATTCTTGAGCGTGTTGAAGCACCGTTCGACAAGGTTGCGCAGGGAATACAGAGAATGATCCACGCCGACGCGAATCTTGCGTGACTTGCGCATTGGAATTTGGGTTTGCACGTCCCGCGCCTCCATCTTTTCCCGAATGCTGTCAGCATCATAGCCTCTTTCTGCCAGCAAAACACTCGGCTCAGGAAGGTTGTCGACCATGACCAGATCGAACCCCAGGTGGTCGGACGTCTGACCCGCTGGGATCTCGGTTCTCATGGGCAGGCCTGCTGCATTGACGCGGAGATGGATCTTGGTCGTGAAGCCACCCCGAGAACGGCCAAAACTTTGTTGCGGAGTCCCCCTTTTGCGCCCGCTGCCCCCGCTCATTGATTGCGATGCAATCAACTGCCGGGCAATGGATGATGTGCGCGGATCACGGTGCCGTCGATCATTTGCAGGGCGTCCGGCACGGCCCCGCTATGGTTCAGGGCGTCCATGATCTCTTCCCATAGCCCTGCCAGTGTCCAGCGTCGGAACTGGCGATAAACGCTCGACCATTTGCCGAACTCTTCCGGCAGGTCCCGCCACGGGGCACCGGTCCGGGCGATCCAGAAAATCCCATCGAGAACAAGGCGGTGGTTGCTGGGTTTGCGTCCATTCGGTGCGCGGACGGCCCGAACGAAACGCTCAAAGAGCGCCCATTCTCTGTCCGACATGAGGTTTCTTGCCAAGCAGATCTCCATTGCAGATACCAGCTTGAATCACGATCAGAGGTCGGTGGGAATCCCTTTTGTCAACATGACCTAGACTCCAAACTGAGGTTGCCTCAGCCCCCAAGCAGTCAGTAATATGGAGTTGACGGGCAACCGCTTGCGCGCGGCATCATATTCAATATCAGGAAAGTTATGAACGGACCTTCGGCCAATTCGGATTGCTCAGCGATTGTCGCCGTCATCTGGGGTGACGCCTCGAGGGTTGCTGAACACTTTCACGCATTGAAACGCCCACCGGGTTTACCCGGCCTGTTGTTGTCGGCTCTGCCGCTGTCGTCGCCTGAGGCCACGTTCGAAGGCCTCGAACAACTCGCTGTGATCCCAACCTCAAACAGCAGCGACATCGAATTGATCACGTATTCGGTGCCCGGGTTGATCAGCCAAGGCGTTGCCCGCGCGCCGTTGATGGCACTTTACCCGACGCTAAAAGAAACAGGTCGGCTTTCACTGGCGAAGATCTCGCCCGCACAACTGGCCGAACGCGTACAGGCTCTCCCCGGACCTCTGGATTTGGTAATTGATGCGCCGGGATCCGAGAATGCGGTGCTGGACGCAGCCCATGAGGGGGCGTGGCTGGATCGAGTGCAATTGATACGTCTGCGCTGCGGTATTGAACAGTTCTTTGACGGTGCCTGGTCCGAAGCAAATTGTATTGATTGGCTGTCTCGTCGCCACTTTCGCACAGTTGGCCGCGACGATACTAATTCCAATTGGGTTGTGCTGACTTTCGAACAAGATCCGACAGCGCGCTCTCTTTCCGACGTGACGCAGGCGCTTCGCGCGAAGAGCGCAGAACTGAGCGAAGTGCGCGGTGAATTGGCTGAGCGTAACCTGAAGGCAGCGCGCTTGCAGGACGCGATTTCGGGAAAGATCAGCGCGTTGTTTGAACGCGACATCAAATTGACGCAGACTCTTGTGGCGCTGGCCAAGCGAGATACCGCGTTGGATGAGTCCAAGCACGCACTCAAAGATCTGCACCGAGAGCGTGAGGTGCAAGATGGCGAGGTTGAGCGACTGAGCAAGGATCTCGAACTTGCCATTGCAGACGCCGTCAAAACAAAGGGTTTGCTCGAACGCTCCGAAGCAATGCTGGATGAAACAAAGTCCGATCTCACGAATGCTGTGCTGATGCAAAAAATGGCGCAACAGGACTTGCTGGAGTTGAGAGGCCGGTACCAAATTGTTGAGGCGCAACATCGCATGCAGGCCGAACTTCTGCAAAAGTTGACGCCTTGCCTTCAGCAGGTCGCGCACCAGTTGGCATCATTGGTCGCTGTTGACGAAAACGCCCCACAGTCAATTCCCTTTGGACCAGCCGAGCCCACAGAAAAAAAGATACCCAGCAAGGACGTTCCGCTGAGGAAGGACTGGTCATGACTGACCCGATTCCAGCACGACAACTGCTGGACAGCCTGAACGATGCACTTGAACTGCTAAGCGAGTTTGATCGCCATCCGCCGATGCTCGATGATCGGATCGAACCACTTCCGAACTTGATCGAACAATGCGTAGATCTTGTCAGTCGCGCGCCGACACTCGAACCTATCCGCGTGGTCCATAGCCTGGCATGTACGGGTGGCACGCTGATCTGCAAGCTGCTTGCGACGTTGCCGAATACCATGCTGTTGAGCGAAATTGACCCGCTAAGCCGCGTTCAGATTGGCGACGCACGCAATCCCAGATTTGCACCCACCGACCTGATTTACGGTGCGCGTGTTGCCGCACGATCGCTGGACGACGCTGGTGCAATCCGTGTGTTCTCGGCGGGATTGCGGGCGCTGCATGTGTATACGCGTGAGACTGGACTGCACCTCGTCTTGCGCGACCACAACCATTCGCATTTCCACTCAACAACTGCGTTCGACACCCGTCCGACCCTGCGGACAATTGTGCAAGCGTTGGCCCCCGTGCGTTCCGTGGTGACGGTGCGCCATCCACTCGATTCCCTGCTCTCACTCGACAACAACGGCTGGCGTCAATTTGCCCCTTTCACACTCAGCGAATACGCCCGCCGGTATCTGGCTTTTCTTGATCGCCATCGTGGGATCAACGTTGTTCGCTACGAAGACCTGGTCGAAGACCCGGACGGCGTGCTGCGAGAAATATGCATTCAACTCGAACTGCCTTACACCGCAGAGGCGAAATTGCTTTTGCCGGAGATGGTCATGAGCGGCGACAGCGGACGCTCATCCAGCAAGATCGGCAAACGAGCACGGCGCGCAGTGCCGGACTGGTTGGCAACCGAGCTTCCCGGTTGCGCACCCTACGAAGAATTGTGTGTATTCCTTGGATATGATCCTGCAGTTTAGATGAAATGGCTTGTCAGGCCTGAAACGCGCTTCAGAATTTTCCCGAGATATCGCTGGGCGTATGGATCGGATTTTCGGTTCCGCAACCCGAAAACGGCAACGGGATCAGATGGGCGTTCATTTCGCAGGGCGTACCACAGGCACCATCAAGTCACTCGCTTTGCGCGGCCTTGGCTTCCGGATTTGTCCATTCAGTACTACAAGCGAATCGCTCCGTCATCCTACTCTTTCACGCGCTGCGACGCCTGCGGTCATACAAAGTACGATTTTTCTGGACGGGCACCCCATGCCTTCAATCAAGCAGCGGTCAGAGGTATTTTTCGCTGGCCAACCGATCTACAGCGATTCTTGTGTGATCGGTACAAGTTCATAACCGCACCATTGGCACCGCCTGCCTGACGCCTGTGCGATGATTTAAGACACGTGCTTAACGATGTCATTAACGACGTGTCTTATGTGGGGTCTTCGACGCGTGGTGAAATTCTTGGGTTGGAGCGGCGGTGCTTCTGGCGTGACGCGGACAAGCTCGAGATTGTCATGTCGGTTGGGGTCGGCGGGGCGAGTGTGACGCAGGTGGCTCAGAGCCATAAGGTGACGCGGCAGCAGATTTATGCTTGGCGGCATAAACCTTGGAAGCCCACAAGTGCCGGAGCTATCGCCCGCAACGAAGCGGTCAATGCGCCTCGATACCTGGGAAAGGCTCTTTGGCGACGGCTGGCCGGATACCACCGCCGGAGCCGCGTCGAGAGTGAGATGAACTGCATCAAACTGTTGGGGCAAGCCAAGTAGAAGTGGTGCCCAGGAGAGGACTCGAACCTCCACTTCCTTACGGAAACTAGCACCTGAAGCTAGCGCGTCTACCAATTCCGCCACCTGGGCAGGCTGCGTGAGCGGGTGAGTATCCCTGTGCCACAGGGCTGTCAACGGGGATCGTTGAAAAAAGCACGCCGCACACCAAGAATGAATCGCGGCACCGCGGCTATGTCGCGGGCCGGTGCCTGCTTTGGGCTTGTTCGCCCGTGGCCAGAGGGGTATTGACCTAAGCCAAGCGATGCACTTGCGGAGGGCGAAATGACGAAACTGGTCACGATCCTGGGCGGCTCTGGCTTTGTCGGGCGCTATGTCGCGCGGCGCATGGCGCAGGCCGGATGGCGCGTTCGTGTGGCGACCCGTCGCCCGAACGAGCGGCTCTTTGTGCGCACCTATGGCAATGTCGGGCAAGTCGAGCCCATTTTGTGCAACATTCGCGATGATGCCTCGGTGACGGCGGCAATTGCCGGTGCGGATGCAGTGGTGAACTGCTCGGGTATCCTGTTGGAAAGCGGCAAGAATACCTTTGACGCGGTGCAAGCCGAGGGTGCCGGGCGCGTGGCGCGGATCGCAGCCGAACACGGCGTTGCCAATCTGGTTCATATCTCGGCGATCGGGGCGGATGCGGCGTCAGACAGCGATTATGCCCGCACCAAGGGCGAAGGCGA
>Ga0316204_10010423_pt1 | contig 11978 bp, 7 predicted proteins | sample 6monrhotite_MG_2_FD_205661 | JGI IMG/M metagenome (GOLD analysis project Ga0316204, IMG submission 205661) | Microbial mat bacterial communities from mineral coupon in-situ incubated in ocean water Damariscotta River, Maine, United States -... | ecosystem: Environmental > Aquatic > Marine >...
TAAAACTGCTGAAAAAATTGCTGCAGTAAACCCTAATAAATAAAGAGCCATCATTGTTAATCCTTGTAAATTAAGAATTCCTAATACCTTTTGATTAGGAATAATTAAAGCAATTAATATGGCATAAACTGGCAAACGTGCTGAACAAGTTGTGAATGGAATTACTAAAATTGTTATTAGACGTTCTTTCCAATTCCCTATATTTCTTGAGGCCATAATTGCAGGAATGGCACAAGCAGTTCCTGATATTAAAGGAATAACACTTTTACCACTCATCCCAAACTTTCGCATAATCTTATCCATCAAAAATACCACTCTGCTCATGTAGCCGGTTTCTTCAAGAATAGCAATAAATGTAAATAAAATGGCAATTTGAGGTATGAATATAACTACGCCACCAATTCCCGGTATTATTCCTTCAGCAATTAAGCTTGTAAATGTTCCAGGTGGTAATACGGTTTCTAGCCATGAGCTTAAACTTGCAAAAGACTCATCAATTAAGTCCATTGGATAAGTTGCCCAATCAAAAATTCCTTGAAAAATAAATAGTAAGATGAGTGCAAAAATAACGTAACCAAAAATTTTATGGGTTAATACTCTATCTAAAACACCTCTTAAATCTGATGCTTTGGATTTATCAACAATAAAACTATCCTTTAATACTTCGTTTATAATTTGATATCTTAAAATAGTCTCTTTATGTTGATATTTTTTAATACAACCTATATCTTCTCTAAATTTTAAAACTAATGCCTTTTGGTTGGCATCCAAAAAATCGAACTCAGTATTCTGCGTAATTAATAACCAAGACTTATATAAAGGAAATTCAGGAAATGCGTTTTTTAAATTTGTAAAGTATTCTTTATCGATTCTATCTGTAATATTACTTACAGGAGTAGTATCTAATTTTTTATAGGATAAAATTGCAGTCTTTAATTCTTGAATACCAATTTTTTTTCTTGCACTTGCTAAAACAATTTTTGTATGCAAACTTTCTTCTAATTGGTTTACATCAATATTAATTCCTTTCCTATTCATTTGGTCTATCATATTAATAACCAAAATTGTAGGAATATTTAAATCCTTTAATTGCGTAAATAAAAGTAAGTTTCTTTTAATGTTTTCTATTTCGACTACAACAACTACAACATCAGGGAAACTTTCACTAGTTGAATTTAATAGTGTGTCTAAAACTAATGTTTCATCTAATGATGTTGGGTTAATACTGTAAGTACCCGGTAAATCTGTAATTTCAGCTTTTAACGTATCATTTAGTTTACAAATACCTTGCTTCTTTTCAACTGTAATTCCAGGATAATTTCCAACCTTTTGCTTTAAACCCGTAAGTTGATTAAATAATGAGGTTTTTCCCGTATTAGGATTCCCAATTAAAGCAACTTTTACAACCTTGTCATCACCCATCAATCAAATTATTACTTAACTATAGATATTTTTTCAGCAGTTTCTTTTCGTATAGCTAAATGACTTCCATTTACTTTTATGTATAAAGGGTCGTGCATAGGTGCTCTTTGGATTAGTTGTACTTCTATCCCCGGCAAACATCCCATCTCAAGTAATTTTAAAGGAATATTGTCTAAACAAAGTTTTTCTATAAAAGCCTTTTCTCCAATCTGTAAATTTGCAATAGTTTTAAACATTATTAAGACTGATTATAAATAGTTAGTGGGCAAATATACTAAATTAGAATCATTCTAAACAATGATAAATGTCACTAATCTTTATATTCACCTTGCAATATTCTAATATCTGCAATTAATCGCTGAATATCTTCATTATCAGTACCATCATAAAAACCTCGTATTTGTCTTTTTTTATCGACTAATACAAAATTTTCAGTATGAACAAAATCTTGCAAGCCTCCATCTCCTTCGTCTAAAACTGCAAAATAACTTTTACGAGCTAATTTATAAATGTGTTTTTTATCTCCTGTTGTAATATTCCATTTTGAATCAATTACACCTTTTTTATCTGCATAGGCGCGTAAAACAGAAATACTATCAATTACTGGAGTTACTGAATGTGATAAAAACATGATATCATCATCATTTATAAAGACATCTTGAAGTTTTCCAATATTATTTGTCATTACCGGGCAAATAGTCATACAACGTGTAAAGAAAAAATCAGCAACATATATTTTGTCTTTATAATTTTCCTGTGTAATTGTATCTCCATTTTGGTTGATTAATTTGAAATCTGCCACTTTATGATTTCTTCGTATATGAACCACACTTTCATCAACTAATTTTGGATTTACATCAGATGGGTTATAAATGGGTAATCTTTTTTCAGGAGTTAATAAGGTGTAAATAGCATAAATCATAAAAACCGAAAAAAAAGCCATAATGGCTAAGGTTGGAATTGATTTTTTAAAAAATTTTAAATCCATTGTAAACTAATTTGGAAAGCAAATTTAATACAATTCCCTTTTACAGGAACACTACTCCTCTAAAACTTTGTTAAAAGTAGAAGTTCGAATTATTTTCAGTTTTACAACTGTATTTAAAACCGTACATTTGTGCGATTTTATTTTTGAAAATATATGGAGATAGTTATAAAAGCCACACAGTTTATTTTAAGTTTATCGTTTTTAATTGTTTTGCATGAATTAGGACATTTTATTCCTGCAAAACTATTTAAAACTCGTGTTGAAAAATTTTATTTATTTTTTGACTATAAATTCTCTTTACTTAAGAAAAAAATAGGAGAAACAGAATATGGTATTGGTTGGATTCCATTGGGAGGTTATGTGAAAATTTCAGGTATGATTGATGAAAGTATGGATACCGAACAAATGAAACAACCTGCCCAATCGTGGGAATTTAGATCTAAACCAGCGTGGCAACGTTTAATTATTATGCTTGGTGGTGTAATTGTGAATTTTATTTTGGGAATTCTAATTTACATTATGATCACGTTTGTGTGGGGGTTAGACTATGTGAGTCCTGATGGTGTAAAAGAAGGCTTTTCAGTGCACGAATCTTTTAAAGAATATGGCTTTAAAGACGGTGATAAAATCACAAAATTTAATGGTGTTGAACCTTTAGATGTTACTGATGTAAATAAGCATTTATTTTTAAGAGATATTAATTCAATAGAAGTGATACATAAAGATGGTATTACCGAAACAATAAATATTCCAGAAAATATAGGTGAAATAATGTGGGAAAATGGTGTAATGAAACCTTTCTCTCCAATATCAACACCAATAATTGCACTAATTGAAGTTGACTCTCCAGCAGACAAAGCAGGTTTAAAAAAGGACGATAAAATTATTAGTGTAAATAATACTGCCGTTTCTTACTGGCATGAATTTACAAATTTAGTGTTGGGTGCTAATGGTGATCTAAATATTGCATTTGAAAGAGATGGAATTATGGATAATGTAACAATTACTCCAAGAGAAAACAAAACAATTGGAGTTCAGCAAAATGGTTTAAATGCAGTAACTATTGAGCATAAAGACTTTTCATTTTTAGAAAGTATTTCTACTGGAAATTCAATAGCTATTTGGACTTTAAAAGACTATATCACTCAATTTAAATATGTTTTCACTAAAAAAGGTGCAACTAGTATTGGTGGTTTTATAGCTATTGGAAATATATTCCCAGCAACTTGGAGCTGGCAAGCATTTTGGAGTATTACAGCCTTTTTATCTATCATGCTAGGGTTTATGAATTTACTACCAATTCCAGCATTAGATGGTGGACACGTAATGTTTACCTTATATGAAATGATTTCAGGCAGAAAACCTAACGATAAGTTTTTAGAATATGCGCAAATTACAGGCTTTTTAATTTTAATTGCCTTATTAATTCTTGCTAATGGGAATGATATTATAAAACTATTTTCATAACAAAACAAAAGGTATAAAAAAACTCCGAACGTAGGTTCGGAGTTTTTTTATACAATTATTTAAATTATTTTTTTGGTTTATCTCTGTTCATTTCAATCATATCAACACTTGTTGCTGGAGCATTTAAAAAATGTTTACTAAAATAATCTGCTTTTAACCAAAAGAAGTATTCGGTCATTGAACCATAACCGTGGCGTTGACCAGGCATTAGCATAAAATCAAAACGTTTATTTGCTTTAATTAAAGCATTTACCATTTTAATAGTTCCTCCTGGATGCACATTATTATCTATATCTCCAGTTGTTAACATTAAATTACCTTTTAAATTTCCAGCCAATTCCATGTTTTTATCAATGTCATATTTATAGGTAATTTTTCCTTCCTCATCTTTTTCTTCGTCAACTCCATGGTGCGTTTCACTCCACCAACTATTGTAAATTGTATTATCATGATTTCCTGAAGAAGAAACTGCAACTTTAAAAAAGTCAGGATAAACTAACATAGCAGCAGTCGACATAAATCCACCTCCGGAGTGACCAAATATTCCTACTTTATCAATATCTATAAAAGAATATTTATCAGCTAACAGCTCTGCTACATGTTTTTTATCAGCCAAACCATAATCTCTTAAATTTTTATATCCATAGGTATGGTACCATTTTGAACGTGCTGGGTGACCTCCTCTATTTCCCAAAGTGACTACTATAAAACCTACCTGCGCCAAACGATCAGTTCTATTCATTCTTATTGAAAAAGATTTATTAACTGCTTCTGTTTGAGGGCCTGGATATACATATTCAATTAATGGATAAACTTTTGTTGAATCAAAATCGTACGGTTTATACATCACTCCATAAATATCTGTAATTCCATCATCTGATTTCATTTTAAAAGGTTCAGGAAATTGGTATCCTGTTGCCATCAACTGAGATAAGTCAGCTTCTTCTAGTTTTAAAACTATCGACCCAGAACTATTTCGTAATTCCGACTTAGGAACTGTATTAACTCTAGAATAATTACTTACGAAATACTTATTTGAATCTGAAACGTTCACATTGGTATTGTAATCTCCAGAGTTTAAACTTCTAAGTCCTGCCCCATTTAATCCAATTTTATATAAATGAGCATAATAGGGATCTTCATTTTTATTTACTCCATTCGCTGTAAAATAAACTGCACGCTCTTTTTCATCAATACCTTCAAAAGTATCAATGTGGAATTCTCCACTTGTAACTTGCCTTTTCAAGTTCCCTTTAGAATCATATAAATAATAATGCCCCCATCCGTCTCTTTCAGACCAAAATAAAATTTCTGATTCATTATTAAACAAGATCATATCTTTCCCTCTTGTTTCTATATAAGTATTGGAATGTTCTTCAATTAAAGTTTCCACATCACCTGTATTGATATCAGCGACGTGGATATCTAATCTTTTTCTGTCTCTACTGATTGTATTAAAATATATATTCCCTTTTTTTGATACTAGCATTCGTGGTTTATGCTTAGAAGTATTACTTTTTTTGTATTTGTGAGCTAGTATATTTATACTTTGCTGCACAGTTGTATCTAATTTGACCTGTATCATTTCTTTTGAAGGAATATCAAAGACTACAATACTTGGCTTATAGAATTCTTGTTCACCTGCCATATGGTATTTGTAAGTTTCTAATGTTGGCCTTTTTCCATTAGAATTTATCACCCATAAATCTTTGATTTTTCTAGCATCTGTTTTTTCAAATACAAACTTTTTTGAATCGTGTGACCAATAACCCCTTATAGACTTTCTATCGTCCTTTATTTTTTCTTTTTCTTCATTATCTACACCATAAGAACCTCCCCCAAAGCCAAAATTTTCAACACCATCTGTTGTCCATTGATGCTCAACAATAGTACTATCTTTCTCATCTTTTACGGCTTTTAAAAAATTTTCTTTATCCATCCAATACAAGTTGAAATGTTTAGAAAATAATACTATGGTACTATCTGGAGAAATAGTAGCCCATTTCGCTTTTTGCTTTTCTTCTTTGGTATTATTAATTATGGTAAGACCATTACTTCCTAAAACATACTCAAAGTAATATACTTTTTTTTCCATTTCAGGTTTCTTCTTTTTTGCCTTTTTAGTTTTTGTAGAATCTTTACTTACCTCGGCTTTTTCATCTTTTTTAACCTCAACTTCTTCTGTTGAAGTAACTCTAAAACGAATAGCTGTTTCGTTGTTTACAAATTCAAAATTAAATTTTGGTAAATGTTTAGCGTCATATGGATCCTTCGTAATTTCTGTCAGCCATTTTGCCATTTTCACATTATCAAATAGCACTTTTTTGCTTTTGGTATCTGCATTTACCAAATAATAGTTAGAGCCTTCAGAAGTTTTGTATTGGTACCAAAATTTATTTCCATTTTTTAACCAATGAGGGTTTACCATCGTTGAGTGCACTAGCTTTGCCAAATTCTCAGGAGAATACTTTGCGGCTAGCCTATAATTTGGAATGGGTGTTTGCGTATTAGATTGTTCATTAAAGTAATGTTGAGCAGTAACAGATATTGAATTTGCAATAAATAACACTGCTATTAAAAAGTTTTTCATGATGTATTTGGTTAATTTTGGATTTAAAGATATAAAATTCTTTTACATTACTAAGCTCATAAATGATAGTATTTCAAATAAAAAAAATTACAAAAAAAGCCTCGTATAAACGAGGCTTTTAAATAGTATATTTTATAAAATTTTAGTCGGCAAGAATAATCACTTTATTTTCCTTCATTTCAATAGTACCACTTTTTATTGGTAAAGAATATTCTCCTTTATTATTGGAGAATTTACTTTCAAATTGTTCTTCAATAGTTATGTTTTCACCTTTAAATTTAACAACTCCATTAACAAGTAAAGATACAATTGGTGCGTGATTATTTAACATTTGAAATTCACCATTAATACCAGGTACTGATATTAAGTCAACATCTGTTTTTAATAAGGTTGCTTCGGGTGAAACTATTTCTAAAATCATATTTTTAAAATTGATGATTGATAATTGTCAATTGAATTATGCTTCTGCCAACATTTTTTCTCCAGCGTCAATAGCTTCTTGTACAGATCCTCTTAGATTAAATGCTGCTTCAGGATATTTATCCAATTCACCATCTAAAATCATATTAAAGCCTTTAATCGTATCTTTAATATCAACCAATACACCTGGTATTCCAGTAAATTGCTCAGCAACATGGAATGGTTGAGATAAGAAACGTTGCACTCTACGAGCTCTATGTACAGCAATTTTATCTTCTTCAGATAATTCTTCCATACCTAAAATAGCAATAATATCTTGTAATTCTTTATAACGTTGTAATAGTTCCTTAACACGTTGAGCACAATCGTAATGTTCGTCCCCAAGAATATCTGCAGTTAAAATTCTTGAAGTAGAATCTAATGGATCAACTGCTGGGTAAATACCTAGCTCAGAAATTTTACGAGAAAGTACCGTTGTTGCATCTAAATGCGCAAATGTTGTTGCTGGTGCTGGATCTGTTAAATCATCTGCAGGTACATATACCGCTTGTACCGATGTAATTGAACCGTTTTTTGTTGAAGTAATGCGTTCTTGCATTGCTCCCATTTCTGTAGCTAATGTTGGTTGGTAACCTACCGCAGAAGGCATACGTCCCAATAAGGCTGATACTTCCGAACCTGCTTGTGTAAAACGGAAAATATTGTCAACAAAGAACAATACATCTTTCCCTTGTCCATCACCAGCACCATCTCTAAAATATTCAGCAATAGTTAAACCTGATAAAGCAACACGTGCACGTGCTCCCGGTGGTTCGTTCATTTGACCGAAAACAAAAGTAGCTTTTGATTCTCTCATTCCTGCTTTGTCAACTTTAGACAAATCCCATCCACCATCTTCCATAGAGTGCATAAAATCATCACCATATTTAATAATACCTGATTCTAACATTTCTCTTAAAAGGTCATTTCCTTCACGAGTTCTTTCTCCAACACCTGCAAAAACAGATAAACCACCGTGACCTTTTGCTATATTGTTAATTAACTCCATTAACAATACTGTTTTACCAACACCTGCACCACCAAATAAACCAATTTTACCACCTTTTGCATATGGCTCAATTAAGTCAATTACTTTAATTCCTGTATATAAAACTTCGGTTGAAGTTGATAAATCTTCAAATTTTGGTGCTTGTCTATGAATTGGTAATCCATTTTTACCTTCCTTAGGTAAATTTCCTAACCCATCAATTGCATCACCAATTACATTAAATAAACGTCCGTAAATATCTTTTCCAACAGGTACTTGAATAGCATCTCCAGTAGCAACAACTTCAGTTCCTCTACTTAAACCATCTGTTGAATCCATTGATATTGTTCTAACAGTATCTTCCCCAATATGTGATTGAACCTCTAATACCAACAAAGAACCATCTTTTTTTGTAATCTCTAATGAGTCATACAATTTTGGAAGTTCAGCGCCAGATTCAAACTCAACGTCAATAACTGGACCAATAATTTGTGCAACTTTACCTGTAACTTTTGCCATTACTTTAACTATTTATTTTTTAGATATTTAACTTATTTAAAGTTATCCTTATTTTTAAAGGTGCAAAGATAGTTTTTTGATTTTATTTTAAAAAAAAATTAACCTTTTTTTTAATAAAAGAAACGCCCTAATAAATTAGGGCGTTTTAAAAATAACTATACTATATTTTGTTATGGATTAATCACCCAAGATATATAGTATTGTGATCCAATATTACCTACACCAGGAGCAACCATATATTCTTGTCCTCCTAGATTAGCTCCACCAATTTTAAATGTTGATTTAAATGATGGAATTGTATAATTAATTTGAGCATCTATAACAGTTCTTGCGTCAATAACAGCATCAGCAAATGTTGATTCCCATAGGTACTCATCACTCCATCTAACGTTGATATTAAATCCTAAATTTTCAGCTATAGCAGTATTTCCAATTGAAAACTTTACTTTATTTTCAGGTGTATTAAATCCAGCTTCATAATCAGGATCTGTAGCTTGGTCGAAGTCAAATTTCGCAAATGTATAACTTAAACCAAAGTCATAACTTCCAAATATCTTGGCTGTAGCACCTATACTTCCACCATAAGAAGCAATATCTGCTTCAGAATTGGTATATACTTGGAAAGGTTGATAATCACCATTGGCAACTGCAATTAAAGCTGCAGGTGTTGGACCTCCTAATTGGGCAGGTAATGGAATAATATCTGAAAAATCAACATTCCCATATAAAGGTGAAACTACCGTTTTATTTCCAATAAAATCTTGGTATTCATTATAATACGCACTTAAATCAAATGCTACTCTACCAAATCCAGCTCTATATCCAACTTCATAAGCCGTTACTCTTTCTGGTTGAACATATTCAAAATCAGCAACCTCTAATAAACCAGGGTTTACCGTACCCGTTGCTGCACTTGCACCAAAAGCCTGTAAAGAAGCCAATGTATAAGCATTTTCGTATGCTGCTCTACCACCTAATTGTACAGATGCTGGTAAACCAAGCATTTGAGCTGAAGAACTTGTTGAAATTGGATTTGAAAGATATCTGTCTAAATTATCTGGAGCAGAACCTACCAATATTGCTTGACCAGCATCTAAACCAATGTATTGATCTTGTGTGCTTGGATTTCTAAATCCAGTTTGAAATGACGCTCTTAAGTTACGCGTTTTCCCTTTACCTAAAGAATAAGAAACGGTAACTCTTGGCGAGTAATTCCCGTCAAAGTTTTTAGCTTTATCATAACGGATAGAACCTGTAAACTTTAATCGATCATCGATAAATTTCTTTTGTACTTGCATATAAGCTCCGTACTCATTATAGTCAATTGGCCCATCATAATCTGTAAAAATAGTACCACTAGAATTTAATGAAAACTGTCTCCATGAACCACCAACTTGGATATCTGCAAAATCAATCATATTACGAAAGTTATAATTTGCATCCCCATGGTATAATTTTGTTTGATCTTGAAATTTCGCTCCAGTTGTTAAATTAGGATCAGAAGCAACTGCATCTAACGCTGCCTTAAATTCTGGTGTTCCAGGTTGAAGTGTTACTGTTGCATCAGCATTTTGTCTTGCTAAACCATGAGCTGTATCAGCAGGTGCTCCACCCATAACGGCTTGTAAATAACCACCTACATAAGTTCCAAACCATGTTGAAGCATCAGCTCTATTCATATTAATACCTGCAAAACGCATATCATAAGAATCTCCTGCATCTTCATCCGTAGTATAGAATCTTACAAAGAAATCGTCATTTCTAACTTCAATTTTATGTTGTTGCATAAAAAAGTTTTTGATTGCATATCGGTTAGATCCTTGATAAATAGTATTTCCTTGCCCAAACTTTCCATTATAGATAATTTCTAAATCATCCTCAAAAGGCTTATAATGCAGCGCAACATCTACTTTTGCACTTTCAGCAATATTATCCCATAAATCAACTTCTTTATATCCAGTTCTACTAACTACTGTATTTGGAATTAAACCTGAGGCTCCTGGAGGTAATAAACCACCTGCTTCCATTGATTGCGCAACAGCATTAATGTCTGTTGCAACCTCATCTCCATAAATATTTGCTTGATCAAAAGCCGTTTGACCAGCAATAGAAGGAATTACTAAATCTGGATTCCCAGCACCTTGATCTACATATTGATTATAATCAGTTGCATACCATTCTGTACCTTTTAAGTACGAGAATGAAGCTTTAGCAGCAAATTTATCACTAAACCTATGCGCCATTCTAATTCCAACATCTGTAAAATTATTATCTCCTGCAGCTTCTTGTGATGTAAGTCCTGTTTTTACATAAACACTTACTCCTTCAGAGTTAAAAGGGTTTTTACTTGTCATAAATAAAATTCCATTGAATGCATTTGCACCATATAATGCAGAAGATGCTCCTGGAAGTAATTCTACTGAATTCACATCTAATTCAGACATTCCTAAAAGGTTTCCAAGGTTAAAGTTTAATGCTGGTGATGAGTTATCCATACCATCAACTAATTGCATAAAACGCGTATTAGCAAATGTTGCAAATCCCCTTGTATTAACAGATTTAAATGTTAAACTATTTGTGTTTACATCAACCCCTTTTAAATTCTCTAAACCATCGTAAAAACTTGGTGAAGAAGTATTTTTTATCGCTCTAATGTCCATTCTTTCAATGGTCACGGGAGATTCTAAAACACGTTCAGGCGTTCTTGAAGCAGATACAACTACTTCATCCAAAGCGGTTGCAGCTTCCTCCAACTCTACTTTTACGTTTTGATTGTTTTGAGTTATTTCAACTATTGTTGAAGAAAACCCAATTAACGATACCTCTATTTTAAAAGGTAATTCGTGATCTACTGTGAAAGAAAAATTTCCATCAAAATCAGTTGTGGTACCCATAGATTTTCCAACAACTTTTATGTTTGCTCCCGGAATTGGTTGCTCAGTTTTTGCCTCTGTAACAGATCCAGAAATTGTGGTTTGTGCCACCATAACTGTTCCTACAAAAAGTGCAAAAACAACACTTAATAATTTTCTCATAATATCCTTTGTAGTATTGATTAACATGGGCGCAAAATACAATTTTTTTCTAATTATCTTAAAAATTGAACTAAAAAAAAGCGTAAAGAGAAATTTTTACGCTTTTAAATTTATAATATGATATTTATCAGTCTGTTGTAAAATTCCAAATTTGTCCAATAGTTTGTCCTCCTTGGCCATCTTTAACCACCACATTCCAATAATAAGCTGTTGATGCTGATAATGTTGGTGAAACTAAACTTGCTGCTGTTTGATCTGAAGCAAATAGTGATAAACTCGCAGAGTCTGTACCAAAATAAACATCGTAGGTAAGCGTGTCTGTTGTATCAACATCACTTGCCGTCCACGCTAAAGTTACTGTAGGTTCTGTAACTACTGAATTCAATGTTGGTGCTGTAAGTGTTGGCGAAAATGGTAAGTGATTGGAAACTCCTTCTCCTTCAGTATAAAATTGATTTACCGATGAATATGCACTCGATAGGTTTTTGCTATCGGTAGCTTTCACTCGCC
>Ga0316204_10010424_pt1 | contig 11976 bp, 9 predicted proteins | sample 6monrhotite_MG_2_FD_205661 | JGI IMG/M metagenome (GOLD analysis project Ga0316204, IMG submission 205661) | Microbial mat bacterial communities from mineral coupon in-situ incubated in ocean water Damariscotta River, Maine, United States -... | ecosystem: Environmental > Aquatic > Marine >...
CTTCCATGCTGTGCGCAATGGATGATCTTGGCATATCAAGGCCAATTTTCCGCATGGCTATACGAAAACGATCACGGTCCTCTGCTTTATCAATAGCATCTTTATCGGCACCGATCATTTCTACGCCGTATTCCGCGAGTACACCTTCACGATCCAGATCCAGTGCACAGTTCAACGCAGTCTGGCCACCCATAGTTGGTAACAACGCATCAGGTCGCTCTTTCTCGATAATTTTAGCTACCGTCTTCCAGTTGATAGGCTCAATGTAAACCACATCAGCTGTTTCCGGGTCAGTCATGATTGTCGCAGGATTAGAGTTCACAAGGATAACCTTGTAACCTTCTTCGCGTAGAGATTTACAAGCTTGTGCGCCAGAATAATCAAACTCACACGCCTGACCTATAACAATAGGGCCAGCACCTATAATCAATATACTTTTTATGTCGGTTCTTTTTGGCATATGCGTGTCTTAATCTTGCTCTTTACGTTTTGTTTCTATTAGATCGATAAAATGATCAAACAAGGGCGCTACATCATGAGGCCCTGGGCTAGCTTCAGGATGTCCTTGAAAACTGAATGCGGGTATATCGGTACGATGCACACCCTGCAGCGAACCGTCAAACAAGGAACGATGCGTTGCTTGCAAGTTATCCGGCAAGCTTTCCTCATCTACTGCAAAACCATGATTTTGGCTACTAATCATCACGACTTTTGATGTTACATCCTGAACAGGATGATTCGCTCCATGATGGCCAAATTTCATTTTAATTGTTTTCGCACCGCTGGCTAATGACAATAATTGATGCCCGAGACATATACCGAATATCGGCAAACCAGTTTGAGTGAGCTCCTGAATGGCATTAATTGCATAAACACAGGGTTCAGGGTCACCCGGTCCATTGGATAAGAATAAACCATCCGGGTTTAAAGACATCACTTCTGACGCTGGCATTTGTGCGGGTACGACAGTTACCCTGCAACCTCTATCAACCAGCATTCTTAAAATATTACGTTTTACGCCATAATCATATGCAACCACGTGATAAGGCAATGCCTCGTCAATGGGATGCGGTGCATCTGGTAGCCCACCTTCTAGTGTCCAGCTACCTTGAACCCATTCATAAGGTTTTAATGTTGTGACATCTTTTGCAAGATCCATCCCTTTTAAACCGGGAAAGCGTTTAGCTTCTGCAATGGATGCATCGGCATCTATATTGTCACCCGCTACGATACAGCCACCTTGCGCACCTTTCTCACGTAAAATTCTTGTCAGGCGTCGAGTATCTATGCCCGCTATACCGACAACATTATTTTTTTGTAAATACTCTTCCAATGTTTGTTCTGAACGCCAATTACTCGCGATCAATGGCACATCACGCACAACTAAACCACTGGATACAATTTTGGAGGATTCTTCATCGTCATCGTTAGTGCCAACATTACCGATATGAGGATAGGTTAACGTAACAATTTGATTGCAATAAGAAGGGTCACTGAGAATTTCCTGGTAGCCGGTTAATGCGGTGTTAAAAACAACTTCACCTGTCGTTTGCCCGTCGATACCAATAGATTGCCCCCAAAACAGACTTCCATCTTCAAGTGCTAACAGGGCTGGCTTTCGCAAGGTAACCTCCAATAAACAGTCGCGCACAAAAAAGGAGGTTCCTTTTCGGCACCTCCCGCTTCAACAGTTGGCTAACCAACGTGCAGGTGACTTATTCTACTGAAAAGCTGATCAGGTTTAAAGCCCGAACTAGCCGAAAAGTGATAAATATTTGCTTTAGAGAGAGCGATTAGCTTCCAATAAGATAAAGAGTCCTAATACACTTAATCGGAGAAAATATTTTCATACATCAAAATAGCTGAATTACTAGGTAACACGCTGATTTTCAATAAGTAGGGCAATTGATTGGGGAAATAAAGTCTAACGCAACCCAAGCACATCCTGCATATCAAACAAACCTGAGTCTTTTTCCATGATATAAGCAGCCGCTCTAACAGCACCCTTGGCAAAATTCATCCGACTGGTCGCTTTATGAGTAATTTCAACACGCTCACCATCGTCTGCAAACATAACCGTGTGTTCACCCACTATGTCTCCAGCACGAATTGTTTCAAAACCAATGGTTTGCCGATCTCTTTCGCCGGTTCGGCCTTCCCTGCCGTATACCGCACATTCTTTTAGATCTCTGCCCAATACATCCGCAACGACTTCACCCATTCTTAAAGCAGTGCCTGATGGGGCATCAATTTTATGTCGATGGTGCGCTTCGATAATTTCGATATCAACATCATCACCCATCACGCGAGCAGCAAGATCAAGTAATTTAAAACAGAGATTAACACCCACGCTCATATTAGGAGCAAAAAGCACACCTGTTCGCTTGGCTGTCTCATCAATTACTATTTTTTGCTCATCTGTTAGACCCGTTGTACCAATAACTATTTTTTTGCCTGCATTTGCACAGAATGACAAATTAGCTACTGTTACTTCAGGTCGCGTGAAATCGATCAGAACATCAAAATCATCAGCCACTTTAGAAAGATCATCAACTAGTGATACGCCTAAATTACCTATTCCAGCTAGTTCACCTGCATCTGCGCCTAACAAACTACTGCCTGGAAATTCAATCGCCGCTGCCACGTTCATTCCATCAGCATTGTGACAAGCTTCAATGAGTGCCCGACCCATGCGGCCGGCTGCCCCGGCAATTGCGATTCGTATCATTTGATTCTCACTTTAGTTCTTATTTATTGCAATCACAGTATGGAGTATTTCATAAAAAAAGAGATACAGCAGGCAAAATACCACGCCAACAAAAAAATTAAAACTTCATCCCATCAAAGAATTTTTTTACACCACCTAACCAGGACTCAGAACGTGGATTATGACGATCCTTGTTCTCAACCAGTGTTTTCTCAAATTCTCGAAGCAGATCTTTTTGTTTAGAAGAAAGTTTAACGGGTGTTTCAACCTCTACTCTACACAATAAATCACCTCTTGAACCACCTTGTACTGGCTTGACTCCTTTGCCCCGTAATCTAAACATCTTACCGCTTTGTGTTTCAGCAGGAATTTTCAGTTTTACCTTGCCTTCAAGCGTCGGTACTTCCAACTCACCACCCAACGTAGCAGTAATAAAGCTGATTGGCATTTCACAATAAAGATTACTGTCTTCTCGATGGAATATTGCATGTTCACGTACATGTGTTTCTACATATAAGTCGCCTGGAGGTCCGCCAAATTCACCGGCCTCACCTTCGCCTGACAAACGAATACGGTTTCCTGTGTCCACTCCAGGCGGCACTTTCACAGATAATGTTTTAGTCTCTTGGATTCGACCTTCTCCATGACACTTATTGCATGGGTCAGAAATCATTTTGCCGTTACCACGACAGGTAGGACATGTTTGCTGTACTGAAAAAAAGCCCTGTTGCATACGCACCTGACCCTGACCTGCACATGTTGTACAAGTGGTCGGCGTTGTGCCTTTTTTAGCACCACTTCCACCGCACTCTTCACAAGCAGACATAACTGGCACACGAATTTTTACCGTTGTACCCGCTACAGCCTCTTCCAAATCAAGATCTAACTTATACCGTAAATCCGCACCACGATAGGCGCGATTACCACCTCGACCACCGCCGCCTCCGCCGCCAAAGATGTCACTAAAAACGTCTCCAAAAATATCACTGAAGTTACCTGCACCATGAGCACCGCCTCCGCCACCCATGGAAGCATCAACACCAGCATGTCCAAACTGATCATAAGCGGCACGCTTTTGTGCGTCAGACAATACGTCATACGCCTCTTTTGCCTCTTTGAATTTTACTTCGGATTCTTCTTTATTATCCTGATTACGATCCGGGTGGTGTTTCATGGCCATGCGTTTAAATGATTTTTTCAAATCCGCATCACTGACATTTTTTGCCACACCGAGTACTTCGTAATAATCACGTTTAGACATAATATTTTCGCTATTTAATCATTCTTAAAAGAGCGTTTGCTCTTTAAGTGTTTACACTAATTTTGTTTATCCAAATACGCAGATGGCAGCCAACAGAATGATCTGCGAGCTGCCACTGAGACACGAAGCTTTGTTACAAGCCTATTTGTCGTTTTTAACTTCCTCAAACTCAGCATCAACAACATCATCGCCAGCATCTGCATTTGCAGTTGCTTCTTCTGTTGCGGCACCCGCTTGACCAGTTTCAGCTTGTTGAGCATAAGCACGTTCAGCTAATTTACCTGCTACTTCACCCAATGCTTTAGTCTTGGCTTCAATATCATCTTTATTTTCGCCTTTCATAGCCTCTTGCAGATCTTTAATGGCCGCTTCAATCTTTTCTTTCTCGCCATCTTCCAGTTGATCAGCAAATTCAGTCAACGATTTATTGGTTGCATGAATCAGATTATCCGCCTGGTTTCTAACTTCAACCATCTCGTGGAATTTCTTATCTTCATCTGCGTGCGCTTCTGCATCTTGAACCATACGTTCGACTTCTTCATCTGATAAACCACTGGAGGCTTTAATAACAATGGATTGTTCTTTGCCAGTTGCTTTATCTTTAGCCGACACATTAAGAATACCATTTGCGTCAATATCCAGTGTCACTTCGATCTGTGGAGTACCACGTGGTGCTGGTGGTATATCCGACAGGTCAAAACGACCTAATGATTTATTCGCTGATGCCTGATCACGTTCACCTTGCAAGACATGTACAGTTACTGCGGACTGATTATCATCAGCAGTAGAAAATACTTGATTAGCTTTAGTTGGGATCGTTGTGTTCTTTTCGATCAACTTGGTCATGACACCACCCATGGTTTCTATGCCAAGAGATAGTGGCGTAACATCAAGTAACAATACATCTTTTACGTCGCCGCCTAAAACACCACCTTGAATAGCCGCACCAACTGCAACCGCTTCATCAGGATTCACGTCTTTGCGAGGTTCCTTACCGAAAAAGTCTTCTACTGCTTTCTGTACCATTGGCATACGTGTCTGGCCACCAACAAGAATAACGTCATCAATTTCTGATGCATTTAAACCCGCATCTGATAATGCTGCTTTTAATGGTGCAAGCGTACGCTTAATTAACTCTTCTACCAGTGATTCCAGCTTTGCACGCGTAATTTTGATATTCAGGTGTTTTGGGCCTGATGCGTCTGCTGTAATAAACGGTAGATTGATATCAGTCTGCTGGCTAGATGACAATTCAATCTTGGCTTTTTCTGCACCTTCTTTAAGACGCTGCAATGCCATTGGATCATTCTTCAGATCAATACCTTGATCTTTCTTGAACTCATCAACCAAATAATCAATCAATCGTTGGTCAAAGTCTTCACCACCCAGGAATGTATCACCATTGGTAGATAACACTTCGATTTGATGCTCACCATCAATTTCATTAATTTCAATAATAGAGATATCGAACGTACCACCACCCAGGTCGTATACGGCCAGTTTGCGGTCACCCTCTTTCTTATCCATGCCAAACGCTAATGCTGCTGCAGTTGGCTCATTAATAATACGTTTTACGTCCAGACCGGCGATCTTGCCTGCATCTTTAGTTGCCTGACGTTGAGAATCATTAAAGTAAGCAGGAACCGTGATAACAGCCTCTGTTACTTCTTCGCCCAAATAATCTTCAGCTGTTTTTTTCATTTTCTGCAAAATACGTGCTGAAATCTCAGGTGCTGCCATCTTATTACCGACCGCTTCTACCCAAGCATCACCATTTTCTGCCTTGATAATTTTATAAGGAACTAGGTCGATATCCTTCTGAACTTCCTTATCAGTAAACTGACGACCGATAAGTCGCTTTACAGCATAAAGCGTATTTTCAGGATTCGTGACCGCTTGACGCTTAGCTGACTGCCCAACCAATACTTCGTCGTCACCGGCAAAGGCAACAACAGATGGTGTGGTGCGATCTCCTTCGCTATTTTCAATAACTTTGGAAGTTCCATTTTCCATAACAGCTACACATGAGTTTGTGGTTCCCAAGTCAATGCCGATAATTTTTCCCATGATATAAAATCTCCAATAATCAATAACTTAATAAATTTGTTTAATTTCTTTCTGTATTACTGCAAAAGATGGGGCTATTCTTTTTATTTTCAAGCCTTATCATCAATATTACTGCCAGAATCTTGTTCTTTTTCGTCATATTCGCTATTAGCTTGGGCCATGGCCTTGGAAACGACCACCATCGCAGGACGAATTAACCTGCCATTCAACACATAACCTTTTTGAAAAACATTCATTACGGTATTGGGCGCAACATCGGCTGACTCAAGCATAGACATAGCTTGGTGCATTTCTGGATCAAATGGCTCGCCTTGAGGGTCAACTTCCTCAAGATTAAATTTTTTCATTGTGTCGGACATCATCTTCAACGTTAAATCCATGCCTTCAATAATACTCTCGACATTTACATTCTCACCCTGTGCTGCAGACATTCCCATCGCTAGGCTATCCCATACCGGCAGTACATCCTGAATGAATTTCTCCATGCCAAATTTATGTGCATTCTCAAGGTCACGAACATGTCGCTTACGCAGGTTTTCACTCTCCGCCTGTAAACGAAGAATCTCATTCCAGTGCTCATCAGCTTTATTTCGCGCATCTTCTAACAAAAGGTGAACATCTTCAGAACCATCAACCGGCTCATTAGATTCAGTCGTTACTTCATCGTCAGATGATATCTCTTCGTTTAATTCAGCCTGTTTTTCTTTATCAGACATGTACTTTCTCCACAAACTTAATGTATTTTATTAACTTTAATACTTGCCAGACAAATTAATATCCAGCGAATAACCAATAATCATGCACTCTATAATATATGGGGCAACCTTCTTCATCGATTTACCCTTGAATACGAATCCATAGTGAATATGAGGGTTATGATCTGGAATTCAAGACCGCACCAAGAACTTTTGCTGTCACATCGACAATCGGTATAATTCGGTCATATTGCATACGGGTGGGACCAATCACTCCTAACACCCCCAAAGACTGACCATCAATAGAATAGGAAGAGCTCACTACGCTGCAATCATCAAAAATCTTATACCCTGACTCCCGACCAATAAATATCTGGACTCCTTCAGTATTCACACACTGATCGAGCAAATTCAGTACTTCCTGCTTCTGGTTAAATGCATCAAATAGCTCTTTCAGCTTATCAACATTGCTAAGCTTATCAACACCCATCAGGTTTGACTGCCCTGCTAAAATATAATCTTCATCACTACTATCATCATTTAGTAAAGAGTCAGCCATTTCCATAGCCATATTCATTACCTGATTCATATTGTCTTTATCATGGCGCATTTGATTCACAAGTAACTGGCGAACCTGAGTAACTTCCATACCGGAGAAGCGCTCATTAAAATAGCTCGATAACAGCTGCAACTCTTCTAATTTGAAATCACGTTGCATATTCAGGATACGATTTTGAACCTCATCATCACTTGTCACCAAAATCGCGAGTACTTTTCTGTCTGTTAGCGGAATAAACTCAATTTGAGTCAATACAATTTGCTTCACTTTTGGTAAAGTCACCACACCGGCTAATTTGGTTACTCCTGATAAAAACTCTGAAACACTCACAGCAAGGTCATGTGGATTATTATTATCGTTTAACTGCTCCTGAAGTTCGTCAAAGAGCTGTTTATGCGCCACTGGCTGAGAATCAACCAGGCTATCAACAAAAAACCGATAGCCAAGAATAGTAGGAACACGTCCCGCTGATGTATGAGGTGATTCTATAAAACCTAAATCTTCAAGTTGCGACATAATATTTCTGATAGTGGCCGGGCTTACATCAATTTTGGCTGCTTGCGCAAGCGTCTTGGAGCCAACAGGGATCCCGTCCTCAATATAATGATTCACCAGCACCTTTAGCAGATGCTGAGCTCGTTCATTTAAGCCGTTTTCTGTGATTTTCTTTGGCATCTCGTTACTTTAAATGATTACGCTAATACTATATGTACAAACCATGTGATAGCTGGCAGTCTCTATGTTAGAGTGCCAATAATAAGCCATCATCTCTAACAATACAAAACATGTTAACAACTGGATTATGCTTTGCTGAAATCTTGCGACATGCTAAATTGAAGGGACATAAACAACAACATAAATCATGACTAGACAATTCAAGACAATCGGCATTATTGGTAAATCTCAAGACCCTGGCATTGTAAAAGCCATAGAAGAAATCAGCCAATTTTGCCAAAAAAGCAATCTAGATGTTTTTCTTGATGAATACACCGCAAGCCATATCGGTAACATCGGGCTGAAAACAGCAGAGCGTGACAGCCTTGGCTCGCAATGTGACCTAATTATTGTGGTCGGTGGTGACGGCACTATGCTCAGTGCAGCACGTACATTGTGCGAATATGAAATCCCTTTAATCGGTATCAATCTTGGCAGATTAGGCTTCCTAGCCGATATATCTCCCACAGAAGCAGAAGACAGACTGCAAGAAATACTCAATGGTGAATATGAAGTTGAAGAGCGCGTATTATTAAATGCGTCGATAATGCGCAATGGAAAAGTAATCGCTACTGGCAATGCATTAAACGATGTAGTTGTGCACAAATGGGAAGTCGCCCATATGATTGAGACTGACACATATATCAACGATGATTTTGTTCATACTCATCGCTCCGATGGCATCATTACATCAACACCGACAGGCTCGACAGCTTATGCACTTTCTGGTGGCGGGCCTATCATTCAACCCGGGCTCGATGCCTTGGTTATTGTTCCTATATGCCCTCACACGTTGAGTAATCGCCCTATTGCAATTAAGTCTGACAGTAAAATCAAAATCTCATTAAGCAATACGGGTAGACACAAAGGTCAAGTTACCTGTGACGGTCATATGTTACATGAACTGGAAATAGGCGATGAAGTTCATATTGAAACCGGAACGCGAAAATTAAAGTTACTCCACCCGAAGGGACATGACTATTTTCAGATATTAAGAGCCAAGCTGCATTGGGCTGAACATCCGTAATTCGTAGTTGCTTATCAAATCGATTTACAAGTGCTAAAAAAATTATAGTAATATTAAAATTATGCTAAATACCAACATATACAGAGTCACGCTTTAACCATGTTAAATCATATTCAAATTAGAAGTTTTGCTATCGTTGATGAGTTATCAATTGACTTCATCGAAGGCATGAGCGCATTAACCGGTGAAACAGGTGCAGGTAAATCCATTCTGCTTGATGCCATCAATCTCTGTCTTGGTGATCGAGCCGATAGCAATAATATACGTCATGGTGATGACCGCGCAGAAATAAGTGCCTTGTTCAAAATCAAAAAGAAAAGTACGGCTCATCAATGGTTATGTGAACAAGAAATGGATCAAGATGATGAATGTTTAATACGTCGTGTTATTAGTCGTGAGGGTCGTTCAAAAGGTTTTATTAACGGTAGTCCCGTACCCATGCAGTCATTAAAAGAACTAGGCGAAATGCTAGTCGATATTCATGGTCAACATGAACATCAGTCTTTACTCAAGCGTAATATTCAAAGACAGCTACTTGACGATTACGCAGGCAACAATGAATTATTACAAAATCTAAAAAAACACTACCGCTTATGGCGTCAGAAAAATGACCAACTCAATACACTAAAACAATCCGCCAGTGACCGACAGTCGAGACTTGAATTACTTCATTATCAAGTTAAAGAGCTCGATAAACTCGAATTACAGGCATCCGAATTTAATAGCTTGTCAGAAGAACAAAGCAAACTCGCCAATGCTGAAAAATTGCAAACGACCTCACAACAATGCCTACATGACCTATATGAAAAAGAACAAGGTAATATTCATCAATCTTTAAGTCATGTTTCTCGCTTGCTCGAAGAGTTAACTACGTCTGACCCATCGCTACAAAATATTGTTGGTATGCTTAATGATGCTTCAATTCAAATACAAGAATCAGGTGATGAGCTACGAAATTACGTAGAAAATATAGAACTTGACCCTACACGTCTCAATCAAATTGATGAACGCTTAAATTTGATACTTGATCTATCACGAAAACATCAAGTAAAACCAGATAAACTACCTTCTCTACACCTCCAGCTAACGCAAGAGCTTGAAAGCATTAACACGGCCGATCAAAGTCTCGAATTACTTGGAGACGAGTTGAAGCAACTAGAAGAGAAATATCGCAAGATCGCAAACCAGCTCAGTGAACAACGTATTAAAGCCGCTAAAAAATTAAATAAAAAAGTAACCGACACGATTCGTGAATTAGGTATGCCATCTATAGAATTTAAAGTGCACCTCGAGCAAATTAACAACAATGAACTAAACATTAATGGCTATGAAAAAATTGAATACATGATCTGCCCCAACCCTGGGCAACCCTTACAACCACTTCGAAAAACAGCATCAGGTGGTGAGCTTTCACGTATCAGTCTTGCAATTCAAACTGTGTTAGCCAATTCAACACACATACCAACACTTATTTATGATGAGGTTGACGCGGGTATTGGTGGACCAACTGCTGAAGTAGTTGGTAAAAAATTACGCGAGCTAGGTAATAACCGTCAAGTACTATGCGTTACTCATTTAGCCCAGGTTGCATCTCAAGCACATCATCATTTGCATGTTTCCAAGCAAATATCTAAAGACAATACCACGTCATCAATTACTCAATTAAATGATAAACAAAGAATCAATGAAACTGCACGCATGCTTGGTGGCATAGATATTACAGAACAAAGTCTTTCTCATGCCAAAGAAATGATAAATTCCGCACGAGCCGATAAAAAAACACCTCGCAAACAAGCTTAAATTCTGTGTAATTCTTAAACATGAAAAAACTAACTGGAAGCGAGTACATCGTACCTTGGGACAGAGCTTTTAATAGTGTACAAAGAATTAATCATATTAAAAGAAAAATATGCCATTCTATTTTATGAAACTTCGTCGTTGTAACTTCCGTATGTTTTCATAAAAGTATGGATCAATCTTAAAAGACTCGGCATACAAACTTGACTTGACCCAGTGATTATTTTCTTGTTTAAAAAAATCATACGTAACATTTTTACCTGATGCAGTAACCGTATATGAAAAATCTGGCGCCCTATTATCTGTTTTGGCAACATCGGTTACCTGTATTTTTTCAAGATAACTTATTAATAAATCAAGTTCACTCGTGTTCACTTCTTCTTCAGAAGTTAAATCAGCAAGCACCCAAACTCCTTTTTCTCTAATCAAGTTGAAATCTTTACCTGAGATTGTTTCTATAGGATCGTTTATTTGCAAGAGATTTTTATCCAGCCAATCCTTCTCAGTGACTGACAACAGGTGTAGCCCTAACTTAATATCATAAATATCAGCTTCAGATTTTTTTCTAACGTGAACCCTACTCAACCCGGACGAATCGCCAAAAAATAACTCTGTTTTGTCATTCTTACTTGAAAACAAGACGAGATGGCGACTATATTTATTTCCCTCTACATGAAACCGCTCAGCCGCAGATTTAGTTTTTGCAACTGGCCAGCCTACTTTAAGTACCTTGAGCTTAGTTAACAAATCATTCAAGAGATCTGCATTAGCAGGCAACCCTAGAAAACCTGGCAAATACCACTGACTGTCTTTTTTTTCTATCAAAACACGTTTATCACCATCACCAATACTGATTTTATCAATGTCGTTAATATTCTTAATGTCCAACAATACCTGTGAAACGCCATATGGCGTACTGTTTTCACCATCCTGTAATAACACTACAACAGCAAGTATTTGCATTATAAAAATTAATAACAAATATTTTATTTTATTTGTCACGTGTTCTCACCACTCAGCACGGACTTATAGTGATTTCGTTTTTTAATTAACGTAACGCGTCTAATCACCACTATTATCAATAAACCTAATAACACAAGGCCATAATTAATATACTCCCATTTTTTTTGATGAGACTGTGTCATCGGT
>Ga0316204_10010425_pt1 | contig 11975 bp, 10 predicted proteins | sample 6monrhotite_MG_2_FD_205661 | JGI IMG/M metagenome (GOLD analysis project Ga0316204, IMG submission 205661) | Microbial mat bacterial communities from mineral coupon in-situ incubated in ocean water Damariscotta River, Maine, United States -... | ecosystem: Environmental > Aquatic > Marine >...
ATAAAGGCTTGCGGGTAGCTGGTTACCGGTAATAACTTGTTGCCATAGGGTTGTATGTGACGCCAAAAATGCGAACCTGCTTTCTCTAATATACTCAGGAATTGCCACCAACCAGCAATATAAAGACCGAGCAGGATCATGAAAAATCCACTTAGCCAGGCGCCTATTTGCTGTGCATTTTGGTTAAATACCTCATCAGTTATTGCTCCGAGGCTCGCGACCAGTAAACCAGCCAGGACGTAGCTGCTTAAACGACCTGTGTTATAAAACAATAAAAAAGGGAGTGGTCGTCGTGGGCTTTTAATCCCCATGCTGAGTGTGCCAACAATTCCACCGCACATGCCCACGCAGTGTACGGAGCCTAGTAAGCCAGTAGCAAAGGCTGCAATAAGAGTGATTTCAGTTTGCATGATAAATACTAGTTGGTATTAAATTCAAGTTTGGTTTGTCCGGGATGTTGTAATTCGCCATTTAATCGCCACTGTGAAGTGGTTAACTGCACATACCACCGACCAGGAACTAATGTCTTTATGAGGCCGTGGTATCCCTTGTCTGCAGTGAGGACTAAATCTGTTTTTTGATCTTGTCCGGCCCGAGTGGCATGCAACAATTCAAGAGTAACCGTTGCAGGTAATTTACCGGCCTGAGTAGTGAGTTGGACTGAGACAACTCCTGTTGCTTGTTGAAAGTCGAACTTTCCACTTAAGCCAATGCGCTTAGCTTCAATATCACGTTCTAGAACGAGATTGATTTGTTTTCCATATTTATAATAGTCATCTTTTACCAGACCATCATCTGTTGTAATAGCAAGATAGATCATGGAAATGCCACCAAATACAGCGCTGAGTGGAATGACAATAAGCATCCATACTAGTGGTTGTCTATACCATGCTTTTTTTATTTCTATATCAATCATTAACGACGTCCTGCTGGTCCGAGGAAGCGCGCAGCTTCAGTGAGCTTTATATCGGTATTATCAATAGATGTAACAGATAACATGAACTCAGTGCTGCGTTTCTTTAGTTCATAAGGGTCAATCTGTACGCGTAAAGGGATATCCAATACTTCACCGGCATTAACCTGAATGGTTGTTGATTTTATAAGCATTTTCATACTATCAATACCTGCTACCGAGATCTGATAGCGGTGCGTCTTCTCATCTTTGTTAATAATCTGTAGAGAATAAATATTCTCAATAAGACCGGTGCTGGTTTCATTAAAGAGTCGAGTACGGTCACGAATAATATCGATCTCAAGTGGAATACGTGTTGCAATCGCATAAGCCAGACTGACACTCATTATGATTAAAGCCGTTGCGTAAACAAGAATACGGGGGCGAAAAAGACTCACATGCTTTCCTTGCAGCGCATTCTCCGTGGTATATTTTATCAGACCTCGTTCGTAACCCATTTTATCCATCACGCCATCACAAACATCAATACATGCTGAACAAGCAATGCACTGATATTGCAGGCCTTTACGAATATCAATCCCTGTAGGACAAACTTGTACGCATAGGGTGCAATCAATGCATGAACCTAGCCCTTTTTCATTCGGGTCTTCGTCACGCTTTCGTGAGCCGCGTGGCTCACCGCGGTTTTCATCGTATGAAATAATTAATGTATCACTGTCGAACATGGCACTTTGAAAACGTGCGTATGGACACATGTAAATACAAACTTGTTCACGCATAAAACCAGCATTACCCCAAGTGGCAAAGCTGTAGAAAATAATCCAGAACCATTCCCATGGTCCTAAAGATAGTTCAAGGATACGTGATGCAAGTTCGTCAATCGGGGTAAAATAACCTACAAAGGTGAAGCCGGTATAGGCCGCAAGGGCTAACCATAAGAAATGTTTAGTGGCCTTGATGCGAATTTTGTATGCATTCCAGGGCATTTTATCCAGCTTAATTTGTTTAGGGCGATCACCTTCAATCTTGCGAGCGATCCACATGAAGACTTCGGTCCAAACAGTTTGCGGGCATGCATAGCCACACCACAGTCTCCCAGCAATCGCAGTGAAAAAGAACAATGCGAAGGCGGCGATAATGAGTAGTACGGCAAAATAGAAAAAATCTTGTGGCCAGAAGGTAAGGCCAAAGATATGGAATTTACGATTGGGTAGATCAAATAGAACCGCTTGTCGATCGGCCCATTCCAGCCAAGGCACAATGTAATAGATACCGAGTAATATCAGGACACCGATGCTGCGCCACATTGCAAAGATACCACTAACCGCACGTGGATAAATTTTTTCAGCGCTAGCGTATAGCGAGCCGGACTGTTCGGTTTGGTTGGTTTTTTTCTTTGCCATTACTTCACAATTTAGTTATTTAATGTTGTAACAAATCCCTCCTTGTTTATAACAAAGAGGAGGGGAGTATCGGCGGAGAGAGGGTTCAGTTTTATTTTGGACTACATGGTTTGCGGAAGAAACAAGTCAATGCGCAAGACGATGTCGTTAATATCCAGAACAAAAAGAATCCGATAGAGTAAGCCCCTAGTCGGCTGATATCAGAAAAACGCGTTTCCTGAAGTAGCACGGCTGGGTCAAAGGCAGTAAAAAACAAGATGGTTGCAAGGCCTGCTGTTAAGAAGGCCGGCCAGAGAATTGAAACAGTCTTCTGACAAGTTGGCAATGTGTCGTCTGTCACTTCAATTCCCCATGCTGTTTAGAATGCCCCTAATCTTACTATAGGTTTACTCCTTACCGCCAGCTGACAAGCTGTAAACATAGGCTGTCAGTACGTGAATTTTTCCTTCATCAAGGAAATCCTTGTGGGCGGGCATGTTGCCTGCGCGTCCTTCGGCAATAGAAGCCATTACTGAGCGTTGTGAAGCCCCATAAAGCCAGACTTTATCAGTCAGATTTGGTCCACCAAGTACTTGATTACCTTTACCATCGGCAGCATGACATGCAACACAAAGTTGGGCATATTTCTGTTTGCCGGCAGCAACAGCAGTTGGATTCGTATCACGACCACCAAGGCTAAGGATGTATTCTGAAACATTGAATACGCCATCGTTGCCGAGGATTTGCCCCCATGCTGGCATGGCACCGTTACGACCATTAGCAATACTGGCCTTAATGTTCTCAGGTGTGCCACCATATAACCAATCGGTATCCGTTAGATTAGGAAAACCATGCGAACCTGCTGCATCTGAGCCATGGCAAAGTGCACAATAGTTATTAAATAAACGACGTCCTGTTTTTAATGCATTGCTATCGCCCGCAAGAGTAGTGATATTTTTTTCCAGGTATGAGGCGTAGATTGGGCCAAAGTTTTCGTCAGCACGAGTTAACTCGCGTTCGTATTGACCTTTCTGTGTCCAGCCTAGCAGACCTTGCCAAGCACCAAGCCCCGGGTATAGTGCAAGATAGCCAAGCGAAAAGACGATGGTGACGTAAAACATATTTTTCCACCAACTCGGCAGTGGATTATTTAGTTCTACTAAATCCTCATCCCAGACATGGCCGAGTGGTTTACCATCCAGTTGGGAGCCATCAGTCGGTTCTTTATCCATCCAGCGGACTAAAAGCCACATGGCAATAATACCAACAAAAGAAATTACGGCGATAAACCAAGGCCAAAAGTTATTTGTGAAATCAAACATGGTGTTTAGTACCTGATTGAGATTGTTTATTTACAGAAGATTTTTTGCTGTCATCCGATTCAAAGATAAGATTTTCTGCTTCATGGAACTCATCCGCACGTTTACTACTCCATGCCCAAATAACGATGCCAATAAACGTGACAAAAGCAACAATGGTCCACAACATTTGAATGCTATTCATATATTCCATGGCTTATCTCCTTGTCTTGATCGCAGTGCCAAGCACTTGTAGATAGGCAATCAGCGAATCCATCTCGGTTTTACCTTCAAGCGCTTTAGGTGCATTGGCAATTTGCTCATCTGTATAAGGATGACCAAGCGTTCTTAATACTTCCATTTTTTTACTAATGGTTTCCGCGTCAGCCGGGTTTTCTTCCAGCCATGGGTAGCCAGGCATAATAGATTCTGGAACCACATCGCGAGGATTATTTAGATGCACGCGATGCCACTCATCACTGTAACGACCACCAACCCGGTGCAAATCAGGACCAGTACGTTTTGAACCCCAAAGGAATGGACGATCATAAACGAATTCGCCCGCGACAGAGTAGTGACCATAACGTTCTGTTTCTGCGCGGAATGGACGAATCATTTGTGAATGACAAGCATTACAGGATTCGCGAATATAAATATCACGACCCGTTAATTGCAATGCATTATACGGTTCAAGTCCTTCAACTGCCGTTGTGGTGTGTTGCATAAAAAACAGCGGCACAATTTGTACTAAACCACCAACGCTAATGACTAATATCGCGAGGATAGCCAGTAGGCCAATGTTAGTTTCAATTTTTTCATGTCCTTTAGCCATGATAATTCTCCTTAATGCACTGCTGCTGGAGCAGTAACAGGTGCTTCAATGGGTTTAACGCCTGCGATAGTTTTCATGGTGTTGTAAAGCATAATGAACATACCGGACAAAAATAATAAACCGCCGAGGAATCGCACAATATAGAATGGGTGAGATGCCTGCACACTTTGAATAAAGCTATAGGTTAAGGTGCCGTCAGCGTTCACTGCCCGCCACATTAAGCCTTGTGTTACACCTGATACCCACATCGCAACGATGTACAAGGATATACCGAGCGTTGCTAGCCAGAAGTGCCATTCAATTAATTTTACACTGTGAATTTCACGACCATACATGCGTGGAATGAGGTAATACATAGCACCAATTGACACCATCGCAACCCAACCAAGCGCACCTGAATGTACGTGACCGATAGTCCAGTCAGTGTAATGCGATAGCGCATTAACTGTCTTGATAGCCATCATTGGACCTTCAAAAGTAGACATACCATAGAAGGAAATAGAAACAATCAAGAAGCGTAGAATAGGATCAGTACGGAGTTTTTCCCAGGCACCGGATAAAGTCATGATACCGTTGATCATGCCACCCCAGCTTGGTGCTAATAAGATGAGTGAAAATACCATGCCGAGTGATTGGGTCCAGTCAGGTAGTGCAGTGTAATGTAAATGATGTGGACCGGCCCAAATATACGTAAAGATGAGAGCCCAAAAATGCACAACGGACAAGCGGTAAGAGTAAACAGGGCGACCGGCCTGTTTGGGTACAAAGTAATACATGATGCCGAGGAAACCAGCAGTCAAAAAGAAACCGACTGCATTATGTCCATACCACCACTGAATCATTGCGTCCTGAACACCGGCGTAGGCAGAGTACGATTTAAACATTGAAATTGGCAGCGATGCACTGTTAACAAGGTGTAATATCGCAACAGTAATAATAAAAGCAGCAAAAAACCAGTTGGCAACATAAATATGGCGTACTTTACGTTTCACAATAGTGCCGATAAATACGACCGCATAACTAACCCAAACAATAGCAATTAAAATATCAATTGGCCATTCAAGTTCAGCATATTCCTTTGAAGAAGTAATGCCGAGAGGTAGCGTTATCGCAGCAGAAAGAATAACTAATTGCCAACCCCAAAATGTAAAAGCAGCAAGTTTGTCACTAAATATTCGAGTGTGACAAGTACGCTGAACAACATAATAAGACGTTGCAAATAATGCTGAACCACCAAAGGCGAAGATCACTGCATTGGTATGTAATGCACGTAGTCGACCGAATGAAAGATAAGGAAGATCAAAGTTAAGAATTGGCCATGCCATTTCCGCTGCTATGTAAACACCGACTAACATACCGACGATGCCCCAAATAATAGTCATGATCGCGAACTGTCGTACAACCTTATAGTTATACATTTCTTGCGTAGTAGTCATATGCCTACCTGTTTAATAATTAAAGTTAAATTTTTAGACTAAATGGAACGGTGAAATAAGACCGAAGCTACTAGTGAATACCGGCCCGATACCAAAACCCCATAACAATACGATTGTTGCTAATACGGCTACGAGCACAACCATTCCAACCGATAAAATAGCACTCGCGAATAGGAAGCCTTGCTCTTTGTTAACATTCATCATGGTAGGCAGTCCGGTGTAAAGCAGATAAATACTGTAGGCAAGAGCGGGCATTCCGACAATCATGTTTAACCAAAGGATTGGGTAAAGTGTCATTAGCCCCATTAGGAACATAGGGGTGGCTGAATAAGCCGCAAGTGCAATACCCTGAGGTAATGGTTGCTCTGTACCATAGGTTTTACCCATCCAATAGATCATCCAACCAATGCAGAACACAGCGGTGATCGTAGTGATAAAGGTTAGAATGGCAATGATCAGTGCGCTATCAGGGGTTAACTTAACAACTTCACTGGTTCCAATTGACCAACCGATCTGGGTAGTGCCAATAAAGCCGGAAATAGCGGGGATAGCAGCTAAAAATAGAACGTGTGTACAATAACATTTACCTATGGAACAGCGTTCTTTACGAATATTTTCCCATTCTTGGGCAGGATGGGCGAAAAGCCCCCATACGTGTGACAGAAACATGTTTAGTCCTCAGTCGATCGTTGAACTTACTTGTTTAGTGCTGCGATGTAGTCATCACAGTACAGAAATTTATCCACAGCACCAGAAACCACACAGTTTTTGATGTACATTAATTTAAATATTAGAACATTATAATATACTAACTATAATTGTTCAAAATTTGTTGACGAAAATATAAGATATTACTGATATAGCAACGTTGATCTGGATCAAGCTAATAGCAGCAAATAGCATTATTCGGCATGATAAGCTGGAAGAGGAAATGAAGCGGTATGACCGTAAGTGATTAAACTATATTGTAATAGAGTGTATTGAACGAGTATGCCATTAAGTAAATCGGGCTGTTTCCATTGCGGGCTACCTGTCCCGCCAGATAGCTATTATAAGGTGTTGATTCAGGGAGCAGAACGCGCCATGTGTTGCCCTGGCTGCCAAGCGGTAGCTGAGGCAATTGTCGATGGTGGCATGGAGGACTATTACCAGTACCGGACGGAACCGGCTGAACAAGGCCGTGAGCTGGTACCTGATTTTCTGCAACAAAGTCTTGCCTATGATCTTGATGCAGTGCAAGACAGTTTTGTTCGACACCATGCGAGTGAACAAGGTGATTTGCGAGAAGCCGATCTTATTCTTGAGGGTATTACCTGTGCGGCGTGTATTTGGCTAAATGAACGTCACATCGCGGCATTAGCAGGAGTGAAGAGTGTCGCAGTAAATTATTCGACACGCCGGGCCAGAATTGAATGGAATAACGATCAAATTAAATTAAGTGAAATCCTCGAAGCCATTAGCCGAATCGGTTATTTGGCTCATCCTTACGATCCTAGTAGACAACAACAATTACTCGAAGATGAACGCAAACAACAACTACGCCGCTTGGGTTTGGCTGGCGTATTGGGCATGCAAGTCATGATGATTGCTGTTGCGCTTTATCTCGGTGATTTCTTCGGCATGGAAGCGCAGTTTGAAAAATTCTTTTACTGGATTAGTTTGGGTTTGACCTTGCCGGTTATGTTGTATTCGGCACAACCTTTTTTCCGTGCCGCGCTCCGAGATATTAAACACGGTCAGGCTGGAATGGATGTACCCGTATCAATAGGCATCAGTGTCGCTTTTGCCGGCAGTATATGGAGCACATTTAATGGTCATGGCGAAGTTTATTATGACTCGGTAGTCATGTTTGTTTTCTTTTTATTAACGGGGCGATATTTTGAATTAGTAGCACGAAAACGATCGTCAGAAAGTGCCGATGCCTTGGTCCATGGCGTACCAGCAGTAGCGATGCGAGTAAGTGATAAAGATGAATCACTGATCACGGTTGCTGAACTAAAGGTTGGCGATACCGTCCGTGTTAAACCCGGTGAAACCTTTCCGGCCGATGGTATTGTCATCGAAGGACGCTCGAGTGTTGATGAATCATTATTGACTGGTGAGAGTATGCCTGTACCGGTAAAGATTGATGGCGCAGTTGTAGGCGGATCAATTAATGTCGAAAGCCCGTTACTGGTTAAGCTTGAGAGGATTGGTCAAGACACGGTGCTATCAGGTGTTTTACGTTTACTTGAACGAGCGCAAACAGAAAAGCCGCGTATAACTCAACTGGCTGATAAAACGGCGGCATGGTTTGTTTTAGCCGTATTAGTGATTGCGGTTAGTGTGGCAACGTATTGGTGGGCAGAAGGCGTCGCAGTTTGGTTACCCATCACGACTGCGGTGTTGGTGGTAACATGTCCCTGTGCTTTGTCATTGGCAACGCCTACGGCAGTAACCGCAGCGACGAGTCGTTTAACCGCGCAAGGTTTATTAACAACACGCGGACATGCGCTGGAGACCCTGGCAAAGGCAAGTCATTTTATATTCGACAAAACCGGCACCTTAACCGAAGGTAAACTTGAATTACTGTCAGTAGAAATACTTTCAGATGCATCAGAGACTGAATGCATGGCGTGGGCGGCTGCGTTAGAAGCAAGTTCTGAACATCCTGTTGCACAGGCATTGTGTCGAGCGGTAAAACAATCTACAACTGTTGCAACAGGCGTGGAAAATACGCCAGGTGCCGGGTTGATGGGAGAAATTTCGGCTAAGAAGTATTTCATTGGTACGCCAAATTATATTTCGCAACAAGTTGGTTTAACGATTCCCGAGCAACAACTACAAATATCGAGGAAACAAGGTCATACGGTTGTTGTTCTGGCAGATGAAAGCCAATGCCATGCATTATTTACTTTAGGCGATCGTTTGCGAGCAGATGCAGCCGAACTGGTTAGCCAACTTACCTTATCAGGTAAAGAGGTTGTTTTACTAAGTGGCGATCATCAACAAGCCGTTGCTAAGGTGGCCGCGCAAGTGGGTATAACTAATTGGCAGGCGGAATGCTTGCCAGAAGATAAACTCGCTTTTGTTAAAGACTTGCAAGCTAAAGGGGCCATTGTTGCGATGGTCGGTGACGGTATTAATGACGCACCAGTATTAGCTGCGGCACAGGTTTCGATTGCGATGGCGAGTGGTACACAATTGGCCGCAGCGAGCGCAGACATGTTATTGTTATCAAATGATTTGACTGCGATAAGTGAAGGTCGAACTACCGCACAACGCATGCTTTTAATCATTAAACAGAATTTAGTTTGGGCGATTGCTTATAATACATTGGCTTTACCTGCGGCGGCATTAGGTTATGTGGCGCCGTGGATGGCAGCAATTGGTATGTCAGCGAGTTCACTTTTTGTGGTTGCTAATGCATTAAGATTACTAAGGAAGTCGTCAAGTTAATTATGGAAATACTCTATTTACTTGTCCCCCTTGCGATGCTGCTGGTTGCCGCAATAGTGGTGGTTTTCTTTTGGGCGGTTCGGTCAGGTCAGTTTGATGATCTGGAGGGGCCAGCACATCGTATTATTATGGATGATGATCGATCAGAGGAAACCAAGAAAAAGGATTTAGATAAAAATAGCTAAGTCACAAGAGGTGGCCTGTCTCCTTCGATGATTTTACTGCGTAAAATCGAGGCGTCGACAGTCCACCTCTTGTGACGAACTGCATACGTTATGCGAATAACGCTGTCAGTAATTAGATGACAGCGAATTACGAATAGGCCGCAGGCCGCTTGTTGAGCGGGCAGCTAATTACTGACAGAGTTTAGTTGTGTTATTCAACAACGATATCCATCTTCCAACTACGTTCTTGATTGGCTGCAATTTTTACCAGACCCGGTTTATCAGAAAAATCACCAGTAAAATCTGTCGCACTGGAATGACCTTGCCACGGTTCAATACAAACAAACCCCGCACCCGGGACACTCCATATTCCCAAGTGAGGGAAGTCGTCAAATTTAACCGTGATGCTTGGGCCATGTTCGCCAGAATAAGAAACTTCACGGCTATAGTGTTCAGTGAAAATCATTGCATCGGGTTCAAATAAACTATCATCTAATGTGAAGCTATTATTTTCTTCAGCCCAAGGCCACGGGAATGTTTCTTTTTTGACTAAACCCGCATCAAGACGGTTGATGTCACAGGTTTCAGTTTCTGTGAATTCAATATGATGATTATCTCTGGATTTATTGCCAGGCAGTGGCCATACAAAAGCAGGGTGCGCGCCAACCGAGCAGGGCAATATTTCGTCACCGGTATTTTTTATGTTGTAGGTAATGGAAAGACAATCGTCTTGTAGTGAAAATAGTACTCGAAACTCAAAATGAAATGGATATTGTTCTAATGTCTTTTCATTATCACGGAGTAGAAAAATACATTCCGATTCGCTTGCCTGTTCAATCTCAAATGGCATGTCACGGGCAAAGCCATGCTGTGTCATACGATAGTCTTTGTTTTTATGTGTCAGGGTATCGTTAGGTAAACGGCCAACAATAGGGAACAGATGGGGGGCATGTCGACTCCAGTAAGTTGAATCTGCCTGCCAAATCAATTCATTGCCATCGGCCATTTTAAAGGAATGCATTTCAGCACCCTGAGTGCTAATAATCGCAGTAAGAGAGTTGCTCTTGAGAGTGTGGCTGTCCATTAGTATTCCCTGATTTATATCATTTTTATTGTGGTCGAGAAATGCTATCACAGAGCTGGTTTTTATGCATAATGGGTAAATGTGTAACAACCATTGCCAGTGAAGGCGGATACCATGCATAAACTCCCAAGTAATCCTTCTCTTTATGAGATCAATACCCGTGTTTGGATGCGTCAATTTGATAAGGGGTCGCAGCGTGCCACATTGAAAGATGTGCCGGATAGCTACTGGGCAGCCTTGCAGGATAAAGGCATGCATATTGTCTGGCTGATGGGTGTATGGCGGATCAATGCGAATGACTTGCATGAAAATGATTTGTCAGAGGATCTTCGCAAAGGCTATGACCAGGCACTACCGGACTGGACAGAGGCCGATGTGATTGGCTCGCCTTACGCCATTGATGAATATATTGCTGCGCAAGATCTGGGTGGGCCTGAGGCGTTAGCGGCAGTTCGAAAACAGTTAGCAAAGTTTAATCTGCGTTTAATGCTCGATTTTGTGCCAAACCATTTTAGTCGGACGAGTTGTTTACTGGCAAAACAGCCGAATGTCTTTATTCAGTCAGGCAATGAAAGCGATCGTCCAGATAGTTATAACCCGGAACTATTTTTTGTTGATCCCAAAACCAAAAAAGAATTTGCCCATGGACGTGATCCATTCTTTGCTCCGTGGTGGGATACCGTACAAGTTAATTATGCAGCAGTCGAAGCGCGGCAATACATGAGCAGTGTTCTAAAATCGATTGCAGAGCAATGCGATGGCGTTCGTTGTGATATGGCCATGCTGGTGATGAATGATATCTTCAAACAAACATGGCAGCCGCAAATTGCCATGCAAATGCCAGAGACAGAGTTTTGGGTTAATACCATTAATGAAGTCAAGGCAGTCCATGCGGATTTTATTTTCATGGCCGAGGCATATTGGGATAAGGAATGGGCATTGCAACAACAAGGATTTGATTACACCTATGATAAGCGTCTGACAGATCGTCTCGAAGAGGGTGATATACAAGCAGTGCAGGGGCATCTGCATGCCAATAGAGATTTTCAAAGAAGTTCAGTTCGGTTTCTGGAAAATCATGATGAACCCCGAGCCGTAGCAAGTATTGGTAAGCCCGCATCCATGGCGGCTGCCGTGTTGATTTCATCGCTGCCCGGTATGCATTTTTACTATGATGGTCAGTTTGAAGGTAAGGCGGTTAGATTGCCGGTGCAGTTAGGCAGAGAACAAATAGAAGCCATTGATCTTGAGGTGCAAACATTCTATCAACAGTTACTCTGTGTCGTAAATGATCCCGTTATACATTCAGGTGAATGGACATTGTTAACACCGGTTATGGCCTGGGATGGCAATGATTCATTTCAGAATATATTAGCGTGGCAGTGGCAACACAATGAAACGACTAAAATCATCGTTATTAACTTTTCC
>Ga0316204_10010426_pt1 | contig 11974 bp, 11 predicted proteins | sample 6monrhotite_MG_2_FD_205661 | JGI IMG/M metagenome (GOLD analysis project Ga0316204, IMG submission 205661) | Microbial mat bacterial communities from mineral coupon in-situ incubated in ocean water Damariscotta River, Maine, United States -... | ecosystem: Environmental > Aquatic > Marine >...
CTAAAAGATCCAGTACTAAGATTGCAGTATATGTTAAGCCTGAAAGGCATTGATATGAATGGTGAGACGGATACTACAATGGATGGTGCCTTTTTAATGGATCAGATGGAGCTGCGTGAAAAAATATCTGATGTAAGAACACAGTCAGACCCATTAGATGAACTCGATGCAATTGCAAAAACATTAAAAACAACATCGAAAAACTTGATTGCAGAGTTTGATCATAGCTTTCAAGACGATGCATTAGACAAAAGCCGAGAAGTTGTACGTAAGCTTCAATTTATTAATAAAGCTCAGAAAGAAGTTGCTGAGTTATCTGAACAAATAGAAGACGAATTACTATAATGGCTTTATTGCAAATATCAGAACCGGGTCAATCAACAAAACCGCATGAACACAAATTTGCGATTGGTATTGATTTGGGTACAACTAATTCATTAGTTGCCTCGGTGCGAAGTGGTCAGGCCGATACCTTACCTGATGTTAATGGGCAGCATATCTTACCATCGGTTGTTCAATACACGACAGATTCAATATTAGTTGGTAAGCAAGCAAAAGATAATCAGGTTGCAGATTCACAAAATACAATATCCTCAATTAAGCGATTAATGGGGCGCGGTATTAGTGATTTGAAACTGCTCGGCGATAATTTACCGTATGCTTTTTCAGAAACAGACTCAGTAGTTCCCAGAATTAAAACTGCAGCTGGAGATAAAACTGCAGTTGAAATATCGGCTGATATTTTAAAGGTACTTAAACTTCGTGGTGAGCAAACACTGGGCGATAAGCTAGAAGGTGCAGTTATAACTGTGCCTGCTTATTTTGATGATCCTCAGCGCCAGGCGACTAAAGATGCTGCCAAGTTAGCGGGTATTAATGTATTACGTTTGCTTAATGAGCCAACAGCTGCAGCTGTTGCATATGGTCTTGATAGCGGTGCAGAAGGTATTGTTGCTGTTTATGATTTAGGTGGCGGCACGTTTGATGTTTCTATCATGCAACTTAAACAAGGTGTGTTTGAAGTTTTGTCTACCGGTGGTGATAGTGCTCTTGGTGGCGATGACTTTGACTATGCAATTGCAGAATGGGTAATTGCTCAGGCGGGTTTAAATGCCAACGATTTAAGTGCTGGCACTTTGCGTTTAGTTTTACAAGAGGCTTGTGCTGCAAAAGAAAATTTGAGCGAACAAGATCAATCTGAAATAACAATTAAGTTTGATGAGTCTCAAACCTGGTTTGGCACTTTAACGCGTGATATTTTTCATGATTTAATAGATCCAATGATTAAAAAAACTTTAATGTCTTGTCGTCGTGCATTACGTGATGCAGATATTGAAAAAGATCAAGTTATGGATGTTGTAATGGTCGGTGGTTCTACCCGAACATTGCGCGTGCGTGAATTAGTGGGTGAGTTTTTTGATACGCAGCCACGAGTTGATATTGATCCCGATCGTGTTGTTGCTATCGGTGCTGCAATTCAGGCAAATGCCTTAGCAGGTAATGATCCGGATGGTAATTTATTGTTAATGGATGTTTTGCCATTGTCACTAGGTATAGAAACAATGGGTGGTCTAGCTGAAAAAATTATTCAGCGTAATACACCTATTCCTGTATCAAGAGCGCAGGACTTTACAACTTATAAAGATGGGCAGACAGCAATGGCTGTTCATATCGTACAAGGCGAGCGTGAATTAATTGATGATTGTCGCTCATTGGCGCGATTTGAATTGAGAGGTTTTCCTCCCCATGTTGCCGGTGCTGCAAGAATACGAGTGACTTTCCAGGTAGATGCGGACGGACTTTTGAGTGTTACAGCGAAAGAAGAGAACTCTGGTGTTGAAGCCAGTGTTGAAGTGAAACCATCTTATGGCTTACAGGATTCAGAAATTGAATCGATGCTTAAAGCCTCTATGGAATTTGCCGGTGAAGATAAGGATGCACGTAGTCTTCGAGAGCAACAGGTTGAAGCAGATCGTGTTTTAGAAGCCATAGATTCTGCCATGGCTGATGATGCGGATGAGATGTTAAGTGAAGATGAAAAAGCGCTCATTCTTGAGGCGCGTGGGAAATTACAAGCCGCGCGTCATCAAGCTAAAGATACGCAAGAGCTGAAAGCGGTCATGGCTCATTTAGAAAAGGCCAGTGCCGAATATGTAGCAAGAAGAATGAATGCAAGTGTGCAGAAAACCATGGCCGGTCATAAGGTCGAAGAATTCAATAACGATTAGTTTCAAAACTTACTAATCGTAGATTTAACTTAAACTAGAGAAGAGAGCGAGCAATGCCGCAAATTATATTTTTACCCCATGAGGGGTTATGTCCTGAAGGTGCTGTTTTTGAGGCCAAGTCAGGCGAAACTATTTGTGATGCAGCCCTGCGTAACGATATAGACATTGAACATGCCTGTGAGAAATCATGTGCTTGCACAACCTGTCACGTATATGTCCGCGAAGGTGGTGATTCTCTAAATGAGAATACAGAAGATGAAGACGATATGCTTGATAAGGCATGGGGTCTTGATCCAGACTCACGCTTAAGCTGTCAAACTGTTGTAGCAGATGCAGACCTGGTTGTTGAAATGCCTAAGTACACGATAAATATGGTGTCTGAAAACCATTAATGAATGAGGTAATACCATGACTCTTAAATGGATAGATACGCTGGATATAGCGATTGCGTTAGATGAAAAACACCCAAATCAGGATCCGCAATATGTTCGATTCACCGATCTTCATCAGTGGGTATGTGATTTAGAAGAGTTTGATGATGCGCCTGATGCTTCAAGTGAGAAGATTCTAGAAGCTATTCAGATGTCCTGGATTGACGAAAAAGACTAATGTTTTAATTTGTCAGTGGCTGTTTGTTATAGAAAACCAAAATCGGGCTGCTAAAACAGCCCGATTTTTATATAAATACCTGAAAAGCAGACTGTTTCTCATAAAAACCCTACTAATAAATGCCTTACTTTGACTGAATGGTTTATAATCAGTCTCTTATTTTTAATCATATTTTTGGATTGTTTTGTAATGTCTCTAGAACGTACTATCTCTATTATTAAGCCTGATGCAGTTGCTAAAAATGTTATCGGTGAAATTTACAGCATATTTGAGCAGGCTGGTCTGCGCATTGTTGCCTCAAAAATGATGCACCTAAGCCGTGAAAAAGCTGAAGGTTTCTACGCTGTACACAAAGAACGCCCATTCTTTAATGATCTTGTAGAATTCATGATTTCTGGCCCAGTTATGGTTCAGGTGCTTGAAGGTGAAAATGCTATCACTAAAAATCGTGATGTAATGGGTGCAACTAACCCTAAAGATGCAGCGCCTGATACTATTCGCGGTAAATTCGCAGAATCTATCGATGAAAATGCAGTTCACGGTTCAGATGCACCTGAAACAGCTAAAGTGGAAATTGAATATTTCTTTAGTGCTGAGGAACTTTGTGACCGCACCCGTTAATTTTCCTCATATCGAGAAAACAAACCTGCTCGGTTTAAACCGGCAGGACATGGAGGCCTTCTTCGCCAAACTTGGCGAGAAGGCCTTTCGTGCTTCTCAGATCACCAAATGGATTCATCAGCTGAATGTTACTGATTTTGATCAGATGACAAATATCAGCAAAGTATTACGCGAGCAGCTTAAAGAAAAAGCCTGTATTACTTCTCTAAAAGTTGATACTGACCAGTTATCTAACGATGGCACAAGAAAATGGTTGCTAGAGTTGCCGGATGGTAATCGAATTGAATCAGTGTTTATACCAGAAGATGATCGAGGCACATTGTGTATCTCATCTCAGGTAGGTTGTGCATTAGATTGTAGTTTTTGTTCGACGGGTCGTCAGGGGTTTAGCCGTAACTTAACAGTGGCCGAAATTGTTTCTCAAGTATGGATAGCTAATAACTTACTTGAAGAAGAAATGAAGCCGGGCCGTAAAATCACCAATGTTGTTTTTATGGGAATGGGTGAGCCACTCTTAAATTTTGATAACGTTATGAAAGCCATCGATGTAATGATGGACGATTTTGCATATGGTTTAAGCAAAAGACGCATAACGGTAAGTACTGCGGGTGTAGTGCCTGCAATGGAGCGCCTGGCAGAACGCCATGATGTTCAGTTAGCAATATCTTTGCATGCAACGCGTGATGAGTTACGTGATGATATAGTGCCAATTAATAAAAAATATAATTTAGAAAAACTAATAGAAGCTTGTCATAAATTTATGGAACAGCGATCACCTCGATCACGCTTGACCATAGAATATGTAATGCTTGCAGGTGCAAATGACTCTAAACAAGATGCGGAAGAGCTGATAAAAGTGCTGGACGGTTTATCAGTGTTAATTAACTTAATACCTTTTAACCCATTTCCTGGTTCGGGCTACAAAACCTCATCAAATAACGCAGTACATCGTTTTCAAGATGTATTAATGGCCGCAGGTTTAATTACGGTTATTCGAAAAACACGCGGTGAAGATATAGATGCAGCCTGTGGACAATTGGCCGGTAAAATAGAAGATAAAAGTCGTAGAGATAGAAAGTTCGTGAAACCAAGACTTGGAATGAATTCATGATTAAAATTAAGTATGGCTTAATAGTATTGTTAATGACTACGCTGGTAGCTTGCGGTGGTAAATCTGTAAAACAGATAGAAGAGGCCAAAAAAGATAAAAATGCAGCTGTGGTTAATGTCCAATTAGCGTCAGGTTATATTCGTCGTGGTGATCTTGAGATTGCCGAAGAAAAATTATTAAAGGCAATTGAACATGATGATAAATATGTTCCTGCCTATACAACCATGGCCGTTTTGAAAACTATGATTGGCGAAGTTGTAGAAGCTGAAAATTATTACCTTGATGCATTAGATCTGGATCCTAGAAACCCTGAGTTACATAATAATTATGGCACGTTCTTATGTGATACAGGTAAGCTCGATGAGGCATTTAAGGAGTTTGATATTGCATTGAAAAATCAATTTTATAACACACCTGAAGCAGCACATGCCAATTTAGGTTACTGTATGTTGCAGGCGAAAAATCCCAATTTCAAAAAAGCTGAAAAACACTTAAGAGCCGGCTTAAAAGTTAACCCAAATTTATCAAGTGCTTTACTTGCAATGGGAGAGCTAGGTATCCGTTCAAATAAGTTTTTGATGGCTCGTGCATATATGCAACGATATCATGCGCAAAATAAACCTACTGCTTATAGCTTGTGGCTGCAAATTCAGGCTGAAAATGCATTAGGTGATAAAGTTAATTTCATAAAATTATCACAAAAATTATTAGATGCTTTTCCAGAATCACCTGAAGCAGAAAAAGTAATGGAGTTATCTTACAAATGACAGAAGTAACTGATTCTTCGACTGATCAAGAAAGTGATGTTGACGCATTGTTGCATAATGTAGAGTTTGGTTTGCCTTTAAGGGAAGCGCGAGAAAAAGCTGGCTTATCTCTTTTGGACGTAGCTCAATCACTTCTGATTCCAGAAGAGATTGTAGGCGCAATTGAAAATTCACAGATTGAAAAGTTACCGTCGTCGACATTTGTGATTGGTTATATTCGCAGTTATGCGCGGATGTTAAATATCTCGGCTGATGGTGTTATTGAGTCTTACAATAAATCTATACCAATTGAAAATCAGGTGCCAGTCATATCATTCTTACCAGCAGAGCAAAAAGATACAGGTAATAAGACTGCAACGGTAATGATTGTATTAATAGTTATATTGCTTAGCTTAGCTTGGTGGTTTCAACTCGATAAGTCTACTGATATAGATAAAGCATATATTCAAAATGACGCAACTGATATTGTTGATCAGAGTGATATGATTCATGAGGATGAACTGATTACTGTTGATGCCGAAGATTTGTTTGTAGATTCCAATTCAAGTCTGCAACAAGATTTGTCTGAAACTTCACAGCTTGCAGATACAAAGTCACTTAATGAAGTTGTTGATTTACCAGTAGCTAAGCTAGATAAGTTAGTGCTTAGCGCAAATGGCGAATCATGGTGTGAAGTTTTTGATGCAACGGGTAAACGCCTTTTTTATCAATTAATTAAAGAAGATGAAGAAGAAGTAGTTTATGGTAAAGCACCATTTAAAGTGTTCTTAGGTAATGCATCTAAAATAAATATCGAAGCAAATGATAAAACAGTTAATTTTTCCCACTTAGTAGTGGCTAATAAAAACGTTGCCAACTTTGTTGTTTCTGCGAACTCGGAAGTAACGGCTAGTACTCGTTAAAAATAATATGTCTAATAAAATTCAAAGTATTCGAGGAATGCATGACATTCTTCCAGAGCAATCACCACTGTGGCAGTTTTTTGAAACGACAGTAAAAGATCTTTTAAAAAGTTATGCATACAGTGAAATACGTATGCCAGTAGTTGAATCTACAGATCTATTTTGTCGTTCGATTGGTGAAGTTACCGATATTGTAGAGAAGGAAATGTACACCTTTGCAGATCGTAATGGAGATAGCTTAACATTGCGCCCCGAAGGTACGGCTAGTTGTGTAAGGTCTTGTATACAACATGGCTTATTGCACAACCAGCAGCAGCATCTGTGGTATGCGGGTCCTATGTTTCGACATGAACGCCCACAAAAAGGTCGTTATCGTCAGTTTCACCAAATTGGTGTTGAAACCTTTGGTATAGATACCCCTGATGTAGATGCAGAATTAATTTTCATTTCTGCGCGATTATGGAAATTGTTAGGATTAAAGAATATTCGACTTGAGTTGAATACTTTAGGTACTTCTGAATCAAGAAATAAATATAGAGGCGTATTAGTTGACTATTTGACTAGCCACAAAGAGCTTCTTGATGAGGATTCGTTGCGTCGCTTAGAGAGTAACCCTCTGCGTGTACTAGATAGCAAAAACCCAGCTATGCAGGAGATGATTGAAGCTGCGCCAAAATTAATGGATTATTTGGACAATGAATCGAAAGATCACTTTGAAACATTGAAATCAATTCTTGATGCAGCTGGTGTTGAATATAATATTAATCCGCGTCTAGTGCGTGGCCTGGATTATTATTGTAAAACCGTTTTTGAATGGGTAACTGATGATCTGGGTGCTCAGGGTACAGTTTGTGCTGGTGGTCGATATGATGGACTAGTAGAGCAACTCGGAGGTAAGCCTACACCTGCAGCAGGTTTTGCAATGGGTATAGAGCGCTTATTGTCTCTCTTAGAAGATTCTGGTAAAAATGTGAGTAGTGCGCCGGATGTGTTCGTTATTTTACAAGGCGAACAAGCGCAACTTAAAGGTATGTCACTTGTCGAATTGGTGCGTGATGCAGTTCCTAATCTAGTACTGCAAACAAATTGTGGTGGCGGTTCATTTAAAAGCCAAATGAAAAAAGCAAATAAGTCAGAGGCATTAGTAGCGATATTACTTGGTGAAGATGAAGTAGCTAATGGAACCGTTAGTGTCAAATTTTTACGAGAAGATAAAGAGCAGTTATTAATAAAACAATCGCAATTGGCGGATGTATTAAAAACAATCTAATTTAGTATAAATAAAAATCGAATTGGTTGAGAGAATTATGGATTTTGAAACAGAAGAACAACAATTAGAAGCCATTAAAACATGGTGGAAAGAAAATTCAAATATGATTATTGGTGGAATTGCAGTAGGAGTATCTGCAATTTTTGGATGGCAGTATTATCAAACTGAATCAGTAGTACATGCAGAAAAAGCAAGTGTGCTTTATGAGCAAGTTGTTGGTAGCTTGGAGAGTCCTACAGCCATCAATGAGCAAATGGCTAGAGTGAATTCACTGCAAGCTGAATACTCAGATACTCCATATGCTGGATTAGCTGCATTATTGTTAGCGAAGCAGCAATTAGCTGATGGTCAATTCACTAAAGCCCAACAACAGTTGGAATGGCTGGTGACTAATGCTCGTCAGGATGAAGTTAAAATTTTAGCTAAAATTCGCCTGGCTCGATTACTGTCAAACCAGCAGCAGATTGATAAAGCATTAGATATTTTGAGTGAAACTTATCCTGATAGCTTCAAGGCTATGGTCTATGAATTAAAAGGTGACGTATTACTATTAAAAGGTGATATAGCGCAGGCAAGAGCGGCATACCTGCTGGCTATGTCTACAGCCTCAACTCCAAGCCGTTGGTTGCAGCAAAAGATAGATGATATTAATTTGCCTGAAAATTTAACAATAACTGATAAGTCAGAACCATCAGCATGATTCGTTATTTAATTACGTTAGTCTCTTTTCTATTCGTATTGTCATGTTCTAACTCTGACAATGCAGAGCCTCCAGCCGAACTTGTTGATTTTGAAGAGAGCATAAAGATTGAACAGTTGTGGAGTGTTAATGCAGGCAGTGGTGATGATCAACAATATTTAAAGCTATTTCCATTAATCGCAGGTGAAAAAATTATTGTTGCAGATCGTGATGGAGATGTAACTGCTTTTGATATTAAAACTGGTAAAGAACTCTGGCAAATAGATCTTAATTTGATCTTAAGTGGAGGAGTAGGTGGTGACATAAACCACCTTGTAGTTACTAGCCGAAATGGACATGTCATTATGCTCGATGGTAATGGCAAATTATTATGGAAGATAGACGCTACATCTGAAGTGTTAATGCCTGCTCAAATTTCTGGGGATTTTGTAATCATTCGCTCAGTTGATGGTCGTTTATCAGCGTTAGATATTGATAGCGGTACTGAAAAATGGACATATAAAAGGGATGTACCTGCTTTAAGTCTACGCGGTAACAGTACGCCAATTATTACCAAAGGCTATGTGTTTAGTGGCCTTGATAGTGGCAGATTAGTCGCATTAGATCTAATTACGGGTAATGCGGTATTTGATATACCAATTGCTACACCTACTGGCCGCTCGGAACTAGAGAGACTAATTGATATAGACGGCACAGCAGTCGTAAAAGATGACACTTTGTACATGGCAAGTTATCAGGGCAGAGTGGTTTCTTTAGATATACGTCGTGGTCAGCTTAATTGGAGCCGCAAGACATCTACTTACAGTGGTGTTGAATATGCGTCTTCAAGCTTATTTCTTGCAGATGATAAAGATCACTTGTGGGCATATGATGTGGCTAATGGGGCAACCATGTGGAAACAGGAAAAATTATCAGCACGTAATATTACCAGACCAGTTGCTATGAAAAATACAATACTAGTCGCTGACTTTGAAGGGTATATTCACTGGTTGTCACAATTTGATGGGCATTTTTTGGCTAGGGTCGATACTGATGGTTCTGGTGTGATCGTGCCTCCTATCGTACATAATGATGTTGTATATGTCTTAACGAGAGATGGTGAGCTTTCCGCATACACTATCCAGTAAGATCAATACACCTGTATATTGATTATAGTACTCCAGCAACAGTAGAAAAATAATTATAAATAAAGGATTGGTATGCGTACTAAAAGAGTTAGCGTCTTAGAGGTTTCTATTTGGATAACTCTGGTGATATTTATACTGCTTGCTTTTAGTCCATACATAATAGGCTTTAAAGCTAAGAATGATTACACTCACTTAATCAATCAGATGTCAGAGATATCTCACCTAGATTTGCAAGTTTCAAATTATAGTCAGGGTTTTTATTCTTCTCGCGCTACACTATCGCTCAACCTTCCCGACTATTCTGAAACAATATTGTTTAAAGAAGAAATAGTACATGGACCAATCTACCTAGGTTTAATTAGTCAGGGTAAGTCACCTTTTATAGCTGCTGTTATTAATGGCCAGTTAGATGTTGAGTCAGTTTCCCTTGCCAATTTCAAGAAATTATTGTCAGGCACTAAGCCTATTTTATATCAGCACCTAGTTGATTTTAACGGCAATATTGATAGCCAGGCATATGTGCCAGCTATGAAAACATTAATTAATGATGATGCGAATTCTATTCATTTCGAGTCTTCAGGCGCAATTTATACTCAGTTCATTTCATCAGAAAATGGTAGCGTAAAAGGTGAACTGAATGTGCCATCATTCAAGATTAATGAAAATACCTTTGATATGGTTCTAAAAGATACTGTCGTTAGCTTTTCGGGCAAAAAAGGTCTTAACCAATTGATGATTGGTGACTCAGTAGTTTCAATTGGTCGCTTAAATATTGATTCTGCTGAGGAACAATTTGCAGTAAGAAAACTTATTGTTCATTCATTAAGTTCGGAAGAAGGTCGCTTTATTAATACTGGGGCACAAATAAGTGCCCGTGAGATATTGGCATCCAACCAAAAGTTTGGGCCTGTTGCAATGAATGTTAGTCTTAATGGATTAGATGTAACTAGTCTGTTGCAGATTGAAAAGTTGCAGGCCTCACTTGAAGAGCAAAAAACTCAAGGTATTTCAGATGAAAAAATTAATAGCTTAATGATCAGTCAATTAGCAGAAATAATACCTACGCTGATAAAAAATGCAGAAGCTAATATTAATCCTTTAAGTCTTAATAGTGAGCTAGGACGTTTAGAAGCCGACATGCAATTCAGTATGAATGGAATAGCGGGGAATACTCCCATAGATCCAATGCTTCTACTCGATGCAATAAAATTTGATTTAAACATCTCTGTAGATGAGCCGTTAATCAGGAAGTTATTTACCTGGTATCTGGAAAATTCGCAAGACGATAATTTGTCTTCCGTGTCGACGGTTACCACTAATGTAAATGACCATATTTTAATGTCAAAAAAAGTTGATGATAACTTACAGGCTCTAATGGACATTAACTGGATAGTGAAAGATGAGAGTGTCTATCTGTCTAAAATTAGTATGCAACAGGGGGAGTTATTGGTTAACGATATTTCCGTTGATGCTTTGCAGCAGATAATGTCTTCAGTGAGTGGTGAATAAGGCTCGCCAGCTCACTAGTTTCAGAGTCATAACTATCGCTAGTCTTACTCTAATACGATAAAATGCACTACATTTAGGCTGGAATGGCCTTTTTTTGTTTTTCTTTAAGCTTCTGTCTGGAAATAATATGTTACCCGTAATCGCACTTGTTGGTCGCCCAAATGTTGGTAAGTCAACACTCTTTAATGTGATGACCAAGAGCCGTGATGCTCTTGTAGCAGATTTTTCTGGCTTAACCCGAGACCGTAAATATGGTCATGCCTCATATGAAGACAAAAGCTATATTCTTATAGATACAGGCGGTTTAAGTGGCGAGTCTGAAGAATTAGATGAGCAAATGGCCAAACAGACCTTGCTGGCGATAGAAGAGTCGAACCTTGTTCTTTTTCTAGTTGATGGAAGAGGTGGCATAACCGCCGCGGATGAATCTATTGCCAAGCAGATAAGACGCATGGGCAAAAACATGCAACTGGTTATTAATAAAACCGACGGTATAGATATAGACCAGGCTCAAGCTGATTTTGCCTCACTCGGTTTTGCTGAATCTCACCCAATTGCAGCTGCGCATAAACGCGGTGTTACATCATTAATAGAAAACGTACTGTCAGACTGGCCTGAATGGGAAGATGAAGACCAGAACAATCGGGGTATTAAGGTTGCGATTGTAGGTAAGCCCAATGTTGGTAAGTCTACCTTGGTTAACAGAATGCTGGGTGAAGAGCGAGTTGTTGCAATGGACATGCCTGGTACCACGCGTGACAGTATTTATATTCCTTTTGAGCATGGTGGCCGTGAATATACCTTAATTGATACAGCGGGTGTACGTCGACAAAGAAGTGTTAAGGAAAATATTGAAAAATTTAGTGTTATTAAAACACTACAGTCTATTGATCATTCAAATGTAACGCTCATCATGATCGATGCCAGAGAAGGTATCAGTGATCAGGATTTACATCTACTTGGTTACGCCATTGACTCAGGTCGTGGGCTCGTTATCGCTATCAACAAGTGGGATGGAATGAGTGAATACGACAAGGATTGTATAAAGGAAGATTTGCAACGTAGATTAAGCTTTGTGCAATTTGCAGACATCTTTTTTATCTCGGCATTGCATGGTTCCGGGGTTGGTG
>Ga0316204_10010427_pt1 | contig 11974 bp, 10 predicted proteins | sample 6monrhotite_MG_2_FD_205661 | JGI IMG/M metagenome (GOLD analysis project Ga0316204, IMG submission 205661) | Microbial mat bacterial communities from mineral coupon in-situ incubated in ocean water Damariscotta River, Maine, United States -... | ecosystem: Environmental > Aquatic > Marine >...
ATCGCGACGTCTCTACGCTTGATCTGGCCTTGATCCATAATCTGACCCGGTAAAATCGCTTTGACAAAGACGGCAATTACGTCCGGTGTTCTACGGATTTGGTTCCCCTTGTATTGTTGGCCCTTGGGGCCTCGGGGTTTCTTGGTGAACCCCTACCAGTTGACCCTGGACAAGATCAATGTCGCATAATTGAGGGTAGGGAAGTACCCGGTCTACTACGGGGTTAGTGACTGGAACGCCCGAGGGAAAACCCTTGGTCCAGGCCCAGACGGGTCGCCAATTGTACAAGATGGGCGCTCGAACCCGCTTCGGTCTTCTGCATGAGGTTAGCGCGATGGTATTCTACGGTCTTAGGAGAAATCCCCAGGCTGGTGGCAATCGTTTTGTTCGGCTGGCCTTCGCAAACAAGCGCCAATACCTCGCGTTCCCGGCGCGTTAGTGTGTCAAACCGCAAAGCAGCGCTTGCGAGGTCAGGGTCGGCCGGAATTGCGGAAACAGGTTCTGGTTCCTTTGCGCCGCGCCGTTGACGCGCAATCGCGATTGAAATCACAAGAGCTGCCAGTGCCACAAGCGCAAGCGCCAGCGTAGCATAAAGCAACAAAGATTGCTGTGTCGTTGCTGCACCAGCCAATTGGGGATCACCACGGTTCCGATACGCGGTGACAAGCTTGCGAACGTCCTCGTAAGACAGAGGTGCTGACCAGATGTTCTTTAGGTTGAACAGTGTCGCGACCTCAGGGTCCTGGGTGTTCAAAAGCGCCTTAAGAATTTCTTCGCACAGGGTTTTGTCGCTGCCGGGCAGGGCGGTGAAAGGCCACTCAGGGTACAGATGGCCGGTGATCCGATGTGGGTATTCGAGCTGTGAATTCCCTTGCAGAACCGAGATATCCTCAAGAGAGATACGACCCTCGGCGGCCATTTTCTCAATCAACCCGCTGCGCACAACACCGACATCGACATCTCGGCTTAAGACAGCATTTACGATAGCGTCCTGAGGAAACCCCAGAAACCGGATCGCGGCCAGATCGTTGAAAAGGTCAAAGTTTTGCGCGTCAAGTTCACGCCAAGCCATCTGGAAGCCGCCAAAGGCGCTCGGGCTGACAGCCGCAAGCCGCTTGCCGTTCAGGTCGTCAATCGTATCAATGCCAGCATCTTTTCTGGTGAAAATGACCGTCCCGAAATGAAGTAAGCCTTCAGCTTTACCGGGCAAAGGGCGCTCGCGTGTGGCCAATGCACTGAGGTCGTATTCCTCGGCCAGAGTCACATAGTTCCCCGGATTGGTGATCAGGAAATCCAGCTCTTTGGCGGATATTTTTTCGGGGGCTGATACAAGTGTGACCGGTACAAGGTCAAAGTGCCAGCCGTCGATTTGCGCGCTCAGATAATCAGTCAGGGGCTTCCATTCAGCCTCGGCAGCGTCCACGCCTCGAAAAGCCAGAACGCCGACACGCGCGACCTTATCCTGCGCGAATGCCGGTATCACAAAAGACATTGCGCTGAGAAGCGCGGCTGTAATCAAGGTCGAAAAGCACCGCAATGTCCAACCCCCTCCCCAAGGGCAGGTCCGAGTGAGACCTGACGCTAACACAGGCGCATGACGGCGCAAAGGTGACATTCTTGCTGGTTGAAATTATTTTACCAGTTGATAAAAAAAATATCTTGTGTAAGTTTTCCGGAAAACAACTGCAGGGGATGTCATCATGCCGAATGACCAATTTACGCCGGGGATAGCTGCTGGGCGGTTGTCCGCAGAAGAGATTGCCGGGAATTTTCAGGATTTGCATCCGCCATTAAATGATCACGAGGCACTGGTGGCGTCGGATCGCTGCTATTTTTGTTATGACGCACCCTGTATGGAGGCCTGTCCGACCACAATCGACATCCCTTTGTTCGTTCGTCAGATATCGACCGGGACGCCCGAAGCGGCCGCGCGGACGATTTTTGCGCAAAACATCCTTGGTGGCATGTGCGCGCGGGTCTGCCCGACGGAAACACTTTGCGAAGAGGTTTGTGTGCGCGAAGTGGCGGAAGGCAAGCCCGTGCTGATCGGACAATTGCAGCGGTACGCGACAGATCGGTTGATGGCGGCGGGCGGGCACCCGTTTGCGCGTGCGGCAGAAACCGGGAAATCCGTGGCAGTTGTTGGGGCCGGGCCAGCAGGGTTGTCCTGCGCGCATCGCTTGGCCATGAACGGCCATACGGTGACGATCTATGACGCGCGACCCAAAGGTGGTGGTCTGAACGAGTACGGCATTGCAGCCTACAAAACGCCGGGCGGATTTGCGCAGGCCGAGCTTGACTGGTTATTGGAGATCGGGGGGATCACCGTAACCTATGGTGAGGCGCTGGGCGCAGGGCTGAGCCTTGAAAGCTTACAGGCAGGTCATGATGCGGTCTTTTTGGGGATCGGTCTGGCAGGCGTGAATGCACTGGCCTTGGATGGCGGCGACCGGGACGGGGTTTGTGATGCGGTCGACTGGATCTCAGATATGCGACAATCGGCGGACAAGATGGACGTGCCCGTTGGGCGAAATGTTGTGGTGATCGGTGGCGGCATGACGGCGGTGGATGCGGCGGTTCAGTCAAAACTGCTGGGCGCTGACACTGTGACTATGGCTTATCGCCGTGACAAGGCGGCAATGGCCGCGTCTGAGTTTGAGCAGGATTTGGCGACGAGCAAAGGTGTTCGGATTCTCTACAATGCGGCTCCGAAAGGAGTGACGGCAACAGGTGTGGTGTTCGCGCGGACTGAAACCACGGACGGTTTGCTGGTGGCAACCGACGAAAGTTTTGAAATTGCGGCCGATCAGGTGCTGAAGGCGATCGGGCAGACGCTTGCCGGGGCGCCTGATGTGCTGGCTCTTGAGGGACGTAAGATCAAGATCAGCGCAACCGGGCGAACCTCGGTTGATGGTATCTGGGCCGGAGGTGATTGTGCCTCGGGTGGGGATGACCTGACAGTGACGGCTGTCGCTGAAGGGCGCGATGCCGCCGAAGATATTCATGCCGCGCTGTCGGCATAGGGGAGGATAGGATCATGGCAGACCTGACAACGAATTTTATCGGGATCAAATCCCCCAACCCGTTCTGGCTGGCGAGCGCGCCACCAACGGACAAGGAATACAACGTCAGGCGGGCGTTTGAGGCCGGTTGGGGCGGCGTCGTCTGGAAGACGCTGGGTGAAGACGGCCCACCGGTGGTGAATGTTAACGGCCCACGTTATGGCGCGATATTTGGGGCAGACCGGCGGTTGCTGGGGCTGAACAACATCGAGCTGATCACGGATCGGCCTTTGCAGATCAATCTGGACGAAATCACCCGGGTCAAGAAGGATTACCCTGACCGGGCCGTGGTGGTGTCGCTGATGGTGCCCTGTGAAGAGGGACCGTGGCGTGACATTGTGCGTAAGGTTGAAGACACCGGCGCTGATGGGGTTGAGCTGAATTTCGGCTGTCCACATGGAATGGCGGAACGGGGTATGGGCTCGGCCGTGGGACAGGTTCCTGAATATATTCAGATGGTGACGGAGTGGGTGAAGCAGTATTCTGATTTACCTTGCATCGTGAAGCTGACGCCAAACATCACCGACATCCGAATGCCTGCAGAAGCGGCGATGCGAGGTGGGGCGGATGCGGTCAGTCTGATCAACACGATTAATTCGATCACCTCGGTCAATCTGGATTTGTTTGCACCTGAGCCGACTCTGGATGGTGTGGGCGCGCATGGCGGTTATTGCGGACCTGCAGTGAAGCCGATTGCGCTGAACATGGTGGCGCAAATCAAGCGCAATGCAGAGACGGCGGATTTGCCTGTCAGCGGCATTGGCGGGGTCACGACCTGGCGCGATGCTGCAGAATTCATAGCGCTTGGGGCGGGCAATGTGCAGGTTTGCACGGCGGCCATGACGTATGGGTTTGATGTGGTGAAAGAGATGATCTCGGGTCTTTCGCAGTGGATGGATGAAAAAGGTCACGCCAGTGTTGAATCGATCGTTGGGCGGGCGGTGCCCAACTGTCGCGACTGGCAGGATTTGAACCTGAATTATGTGACCAAGGCCAAGATTGATCAGGACGCCTGTATCAAGTGTGGTCGCTGTTTTGCAGCTTGCGAAGACACATCGCACCAGGCGATTTTCGATCAGATCGACGGGGTGCGTGGGTTTGAAGTGAATGATGCGGAATGCGTGGCCTGCAATCTTTGCGTCAACGTCTGCCCGGTTGATGGCTGCATTACGATGGTCGAATTGGAACAGGGTGAGGTTGATCCGCGGACCGGCAAGATTGTTGAGGGATACGCCAACTGGCAGACCCATCCGAACAATCCGGCGGCGAAAGCGGCCGAGTAGATTTGTCCCGCGCGTAACGCGCAAGGACGGTGGCTGGAGAGGGCTGTCTGCCCCCTCCAGACCTTCCCCGAGAGTATTTCTGAAACCGTGATTGTGGTGGGCAGGTGACTTGGCCGTTGCCGCCCCTTTTCCTGAGGGAGACTTCCGGTTAGCAATGAGATGTCAGCTTGGGTGGGAAAAACATGGATTATACAGGCAATCTTGCTTTTTCAGTAAACGCGGTCTCGGATACTGAGGCATCTGGTGAAATGGTGATCAGTGCGGGGATGCTGAATCCGTTTGGGACTGTACACGCAGGTGCGCTTGTTTGGTTCGCCGATGTTATAGCGACGTCGTTGGTTTTGGCTGGGCGAAATCCAGAGGCAGGGATGCAGGGGTTTCCTTTGGCGGTCAATCTTAACACGCAATTGATGTCTAATCGTCGTGAAGGCGTTTTGTCTGCAAGGGCTCAATATGTAAAGCGCGGGCGACAGGTGTCCACTGTTCGCACTGTTGTGATGGGCGATGACGGAAAAGTGCTGATCGAGCTGACATCAACCCATATCGCCGCGACCTAGATGGACCCTCTGGGATTTGCACTGCTTTTTGTGGCGGCATTATTTGCAGGCGCATTGAATGCCGTTGCCGGGGGGGCCACGTTCTTTACCTTTCCGGCATTGATGTTTGTGGGTCTGTCGCCAATGGCGGCGAACGCGACGAATTTTGTGGCACTGGTGCCTGCTAACATTGCGGCCCTTCCGGCCTTTCATTCTGAACTTAAGTCTATTGGTCGCGATCTGATTGGCCTGTTGGTGATCGCAGCACTTGGAGGGTTTAGCGGGGCCTTGCTGTTGCTGGGGCTTGGGGGCGGAGTTTTCGCGGCGGCTGTGCCTTACTTAATGCTGGTCGCGACGGTCTTGTTTGCAGGCGCGCCCCATGTGCGAAAAATCCTAGACCGACGCGGTCGCAAACCGGCGAACACCCCTTTGGCGGCCGTGTTGTTGTTTGGCTATGCGGTTTATGGTGGGTATTTCGGGGCTGGTCTGGGGCAGATCATGTTGGCGGCTTTGATCCTATACGGCTATGACGATTTTCATGTTGCCAATGCGCTTAAAAACGCAGTGATTTCTGCGATCAGCCTCGTCGCAGTTGTCGTTTACGGGCTGACTGGGGCGGTTGCCTGGCCCGAGGCGAGCGTGATGATGATCGGCGCTGCCATCGGGGGATATCTGGGAGGGAAGATATCGTTGCGCATTCCACAAGTGGCTTTGCGGTGGGCGGTGATCGGGTTCGGGGTATTTCTGACGCTATACTATTTTGTTTACGGGGCCTGAGCCGGGTAGCAACTAGCTTTGACCGCAGACCTACGGGGGAACTTTGAGCGATCCAACTGTGGGCTTTCCCTTTCAGATGGTGCGGTCTACCAAAGGTGACACGCGTTGGAGCAAGGATGATGCCGGTGAACCTGACAGCAGATCAATGGCGTGGGCATCTGGCGATGCTGGGTTTTGCGGCTTTGATCGCCGGATCGTTCAGCCTTGGTTCGATTGTCGCCAACGAGATCGCGCCACCTGCCATCACAACGGTAAGGTTTGTGATGGCCGCTGTGGTGATGGGGCTGTTTGCCCTGGCAGGCCGGGGTTTTCGCCGGGAACATTTTAGGGCTCCCTGGCGGTATTTGGTACTGGGCGGGCTTTTGGCGTTCTACTTTGTCTTGATGTTCGAAGGATTGAAAACTGCAAATCCTGTATCTGCAGCTGCGGTTTTCACCTTAGTGCCGATGATGGCCGCCGGGTTTGGCTATGTTCTGCTGCGACAGATAACAACGCCGAGGATTGCGTTGGCGTTGAGTATTGCGGCGCTGGGGGCGCTGTGGGTGATCTTCCGGGGCGATTTCGGCGCGTTGTCTTCTCTGGATATTGGCCGGGGCGAAGCGATCTATTTTGTCGGCTGCGTCGGTCACGCAATCTATGCGCCGATGGTGCGCAAGCTAAACCGTGGTGAAAGTGCGGTGATCTTTACTTTTGGCACATTGGTTGCCGGGTCGATCCTGCTGGGTATTGTTGGGTTTCGTGATCTGGTGGCGACAGACTGGAACAGTTTGCCGGGAATCGTCTGGATCACGCTTGGTTATCTCGTCGTGTTTTCAACAGCGGCATCGTTTGTACTGCTGCAATATGCGACACTGCGTTTGCCGTCGTCCAAGGTGATGGCGTACTCTTATCTGACACCTGTGGGTGTGATCCTGTGGGAGGCCGCGTTTGGCAACGGGTTACCTGCGCCATGGGTTTTTCTTGGGGTCGCCGCGACGATCGTGGCGTTGGGTGTTTTGCTTAAGGAAGAAGCAGTTTCGTGAACATCGTGGTCAGATGCAGAGCCGCGTCTTTGAACCTGTCTTTGTCCCGGCCTCCCAAAACACCACTGATTTGCACATCAAAATCGGCGTAATGCTGAGTGGTTGCCCAGATAGAGAAAATCAGATGATAAGGATCGACAGTGGCAATCCGACCTGCGTCGCACCAGCCCTGAATGACTTGGGCTTTCTCGTCCACAAGGTCTTTTAGCGGTCCGGTAATCTGGTCGCTGATCAGCGGGGCCCCTTGTAGCATTTCATTGGCGAAAAGGCGGCTTTCGCGGGGATAGTCCCGAGCCATTTCCAGCTTGCGCGTGACGTAACTTGTGATCTCGGCAATCGGTTCACCGTCGTCATTCAGCGTCTTCAGGGGATCAAGCCAGGTGTCGAGAAGCCGTTCAAGCAAGTGGGCGTGGATCGCGCCTTTGCCATCAAAGTAATAGAGGAGGTTCGGTTTGGACAGTCGCGCTTCGGTGGCGATTTGGTCGATGGTCGAGCCGCGAAATCCGTATGTTGAAAAGACTTCAAGCGCCGCGCTGAGGATTTGCTCGGTTTTTTCTTTCTGGATACGGGTCTGAGTCTTGGCTGCTGCTGCTCTGGCCACGGGACTGTCTCCGTCTTGTTTCTGACCGTTAGGTCAAATCAGGAAAGCATGAAAGCAGACGTGGCGCAAGTTTAACGACCCAATCCAATCGATCGGGCCGCATTAATTCTTCCTTTTAACGGAAAATCAGTAGGGACCGTAATAGGCGCGTGCCTGTGCCTGAGACAGCAACATCCGGCGATCTTCATCCCAGAGCTGCAGTTTAATGCAGGCGAGGCTTTCCCCGAACGTCATCCGCTGAGATTCGGCCAGGATCGGTTGGTCGCGCAGCACTTCGGTCAGGCGGTAAAACGGGATACGGTTATAAAGATGATGCACATGGTGAATGCCGATATTGCCGGTCAGCCACTGAACCGCTTTGGGCAACACATAGTAGGAACTGCCGTGCAGAGCGGCCTCGTGGAGCTGCCACTCATCGTCATGATCCCATTGTGTGGTCTCAAACTGATGCTGCACATAGAACAACCAAAGGCCGATAACCGAGCCGATAAAGGTTGTTGGTATGAAAATCAGCAGGATCGGGAACAAGCCGCCGAAATAGATAATCAGGCCGACGGTCAGAGCGAGAATGATATTGGTGCTCATTGCGCTGGTCCAATATTTCGATCCAGCATTCATCAGGCCGACGGGCAGGCGGTTTTGGAGGTAAAATATGTATGCTGGGCCGAGGATGAACAGAATGAACGGGTTGCGGTACAGACGGTACATCAGCCGACCCCAAGTGTTCAGGTCACGGTATTCACGAACAGTCAGCGTGTGGAGGTCGCCCATGCCACGTTTGTCCAAATTGCCAGCGTTGGAATGGTGCACCGCGTGGGTGCGCCGCCAGACATCGTAAGGCGTCAGGGTCAGGATGCCAAGAAATCGGCCGATCCAGTCGCCGACAGCCTTGTTACGGAAAAACGCGCGGTGACCGCAATCGTGCTGGATGATGAACAGGCGAACTAAGAAGACGCCGTTGACCAATGCGATTGCCAGGGCAAGCCAGTAACTGATGGACAGGGTCCACCAGGCGACGCCCCAAAGTACGAAGAACGGAACCAGTGTTACCAAAAGTTCAAAGATGCTGCGCCCGGCGCTTGGATCACGATATCGCGCCAGAATTTTAATCCAGTCGCGTGCGTTTTCAGGTGCCGTTACGTTAGTGTCTTCGGTTGCTTCGAGGGTCATAGAATACTGCTCTTGTGCGTTTTTTTAAGTTGGCTGCGACAAAGCATGAAAATAGAGAAAACACCAGAGTAATCCTGCCTTCCGCTAGGGGAATGCAGGCGACAAACCGCCTTTTTGTGGCTAAATGGCCGTTTTCAGCCCGATCCCGGTCAGAATGATCCGTTTGACAGAGGCTTTGGCCTCGTCCCACTGGGCATCGTCAAGCGGCTGACCGCTGTTCAGAGTCTCGATCTGATGGCCGAAATCGGCGTAATGTTGCGTGGTCGCCCAGAGCATATATAGCAGGTGCCGGGGGTTGACGTTGTCCATGCGCCCTTCGTCGATCCAGCGTTGAATGACTTTCATTCGGCCTTCGGTCCATTCTGCCAGAGTGGTTTCAAGGTAATCCTGAATAACCGGGGCGCGGTGCATGACCTCAGAGGCCCAGACTTTGGAGCCAGCTGGATGCGCGCGGCTGATCTCCATTTTGGCGTCAATATAGGCCCCGATCCCCTCGGCGGGGCCTTCGGCTGAGTCAAACACATCTGCGGCCCGCAACCAGAACTGAAAAATATTCTGAACGACCTGGCGATAGAGCGCCTCTTTCGTCGGGAAATAGTAATGCAGGTTTGCCTTGGGCAGGCCAGCCATATCCGCGATCAGTTGCATGGTTGCCCCACCGAATCCGGCCTCGGCAAAGACTTTTTCGGCCGCCTCAAGGATAAGCTTTTCCTGCGCCTCGCGACGCTGTTTTTTGCTTTGCGGCTTGTGGGCGATGTTCATAGCGCTTTGATTCAGATTTTTCTTGACCAGTTGGTCAGGTTGTGGTCCGGTAATCTTGACCATATGGTCAGATACAGCATTGACGCAAGAGGCTTCCTGAAGGGCCCGGACGTCACCAGGGGGAAAGACACATGCCAGCGCCCAGCGATAATATGAAGATCAACAGCGACCGTTTGTGGGACACGCTGATGGAAATGGCCAAGATCGGCCCGGGCGTGGCGGGCGGCAATAATCGCCAGACGCTGACAGATGAAGACGGCGAAGGCCGCAATCTGTTTAAGAAATGGTGCGAGGACGCAGGCTGCACAATGGGCCTCGACCAAATGGGAAACATGTTTGCGCGGCGCGAGGGGTCGGACCCTGACGCGCTGCCGGTTTATGTGGGCAGTCATCTGGATACCCAACCAACGGGTGGGAAGTATGACGGCGTACTCGGGGTGCTTGGGGGGCTTGAGATCATCCGCTCCCTGAATGATCTTGGGATTAAAACCAAGCACCCCATCGTTGCAACCAACTGGACCAACGAGGAAGGCACGCGGTACGCACCGCCAATGCTGGCCTCGGGCGTGTTCGGTGGTCAGCATACGCAGGACTGGGCGTATAATCTGGAAGATGCCGAAGGTAAAAAGTTCGGGGACGAGCTTTCGCGGATCGGCTGGCGCGGCGATGAAGAGGTTGGCGCCCGCAAGATGCACGCGTTCTTTGAGCTGCATATCGAACAGGGGCCGATTTTAGAGGCCGAAGGCAAGGACATTGGCGTCGTCACCCACGGGCAGGGACTTTCGTGGACGCAAGTGACGGTGACGGGCAAAGACAGTCACACCGGGTCGACCCCAATGCCGATGCGCAAGAACGCTGGCCTTGGCATGGCGCGGATGCTGGAACTGGTCGACCAGATCGCATGGTCACACAAGCCCGATGCTGTGGGGGCTGCGGGGCATATCGACGTTTACCCGAACTCGCGCAACGTGATCCCAGGTAAGGTGGTGTTCACGGTCGATTTCCGCTCGCCGGTTTTGGCGACGATCAAAGATATGGAAGACAAATTCCGCCTTGGGGCCGCTGATATTGCTGGCGCGATGGGGCTGGGTATTGCGTTTGAAAAGGTCGGCGGGTTTGATCCGGTGGCGTTTGATGAAGGCTGTGTATCAGCGGTGCGGAACGCGGCTGATCGGCTGGGCCTGTCGCATCGCAATATCATCTCAGGCGCTGGGCATGACGCCTGCTGGATCAACGGTGTGGCACCAACGGCGATGGTGATGTGCCCTTGTGTGGATGGGCTTTCGCATAACGAGGCCGAGGATATATCGCAGGAATGGGCTGCAGCTGGAGCAAATGTGCTGTTTCACGCGGTGGTGGAGACGGCGGGGATTGTGGAGTGAGGATTGTTCAAGTCGGTACAGAAGAAGAAGCAGAAAAAGTTGAATTCATCGATGGTAGACCTAAAAAATTTCGGTGTATGCCATTCGATAGGCCGCGCGGCACAGACGGCAAGAAATTAAATACCGTGGATGTTGAGGCGCACTTTGACCGTATTCAAGATGTTGCAGAGTTTCTTGTTAAAAACCCTGGATCGGGAGTTCGCATGAAACCGAGTGGTTCAGTGTTTTACAAATCACTTTCAATTATTCTGAGCTAATATCAGACTGGGAGAAAACAACATGACCAAAGTCATCAAAAACGGCACCGTCTGCACTGCAGACCGCACATGGAAAGCTGACGTTCTGATCGAGGGCGAGACGATCAAGCAGATCGGTGAAAACCTGTCGGGCGACGAATATATCGATGCCGAGGGCGCCTATGTGATCCCCGGCGGCATCGACCCGCACACCCACCTGGAAATGCCTTTCATGGGCACGACGGCCGCTGAAACCTTTGAAACCGGCACATGGGCGGCAGCCGCTGGTGGCACCACGATGATCGTGGATTTCTGCCTGCCGGGGGCAGATGGCTCCATCAAGAACGCGATCAACGAATGGCACCGCAAGTCCGCGCCGCAGATTTGCGGCGATGTCGGCTATCATATGGCGATCACCGGTTGGAACGAAAACGTCTTTGAGGAAATGGAAGACGCCGTCAAAATGGGCGTCAACTCGTTCAAGCATTTCATGGCCTACAAGGGTGCCCTGATGATCGAGGACGACGAAATGTTCGCCTCGTTCAAGCGCTGCGCAGAACTCGGCGCGTTGCCGATGGTGCATGCAGAAAACGGTGATCTGGTCGCCGAACTGCAAGAGAAATATTTCAACGAGGGCATCACCGGGCCCGAGGGGCACGCATATAGTCGCCCTCCGGAACTGGAAGGCGAAGCCGCCAACCGCGCGATCACCATTGCCGACACGGCGGGTGTGCCTTTGTACATCGTGCACGTATCCTGCGAGCAAACTCACGAGGCGATCCGGCGAGCCCGGCAAAAAGGCATGCGGGTTTATGGCGAGCCGCTGATCCAGTTCCTGACGCTCGATGAAAGTGAATATTTCAACAAAGATTGGGACCACGCCGCACGGCGGGTGATGTCACCACCGTTCCGCAGCAAGGACCATCAGGACTCGCTTTGGGCAGGTTTGCAGGCCGGGTCATTGCAGGTTGTGGCAACCGACCACGCTGCGTTCAACACCGACCAGAAACGCGCCGGGCGGAACGATTTCAGGATCATTCCAAACGGGTCCAACGGGCTAGAGGAACGTCTGGCCGTGCTTTGGACCGAAGGGGTGGAAACCGGTCGTCTGACGCCGAATGAATTTGTCGCGGCAACTTCGAC
>Ga0316204_10010428_pt1 | contig 11973 bp, 8 predicted proteins | sample 6monrhotite_MG_2_FD_205661 | JGI IMG/M metagenome (GOLD analysis project Ga0316204, IMG submission 205661) | Microbial mat bacterial communities from mineral coupon in-situ incubated in ocean water Damariscotta River, Maine, United States -... | ecosystem: Environmental > Aquatic > Marine >...
TCTCGTTATGCATTGTGCTCATTACTTGATGAAGTAGTCCTTAATACTCCATGGGGTGGGAATAGTATTTGGAGTACACAGGGAATGTTAATTACTTTTCATAAAGAATCATGGGGGGGTGAAAAGTTTTTTCAGGTTTTAAGTAATATTATTTCTCAGCCTGGAACGTATTTAAATTTGCTTGAACTTTTTTATTATTGTTTGAGTCTGGGGTTTGAAGGTAAATACAAACTACAGGATCTTGGACAAAATAAGCTTTACGATATAAGAGAAAACCTTTATCAGGTGATTCAACGGCAGAAGGGTGATTTTGAACCAGGTTTGTCTCTACAATGGCGAGGCATAACTGACAAACGCAATGTTCTCGCACGTTATATTCCTTTGTGGGTTGTCGCCTTAGTTGTAGCCGCAATTTTGAGCATTATTTATGTTGGATTCTTATATTCTGTCAATCTAAACTCAGGGAGTCAGATTGGCAAACAGTATCAAATTAGTGATGCATTAAATGTACAACCGCCAGCCATTAAAATCGTAAAGCCTGTCGTGAGTATTCCTGAGGTTCCTGAAGTTCCTGTAACACCCGTTATTGATAAAGTGAGGCAGTTTTTGGCCCCAGAAATTGCTGAGAAGCAAGTGGCGGTGATTGATGAAAATGGTAAATCAATTATTCGTATTTTAGCGAAAAACTTTTTTGAATCTGGTAGAGCCAATATTCAAGATAAATATTTACCACTAATGAAAAAAATAAATCAGGCTTTGGAAATAGTCGAAGGACAAATTACAGTGGTAGGCCATACCGATAATATCCCAATTTTCACGGTCCGTTTTCCATCTAACTGGGTATTGTCTCAAGCTAGAGCACAGTCTGTTGCCAATATACTGCTTAGCAATGAAAAGCATCAAGATAGAGTGCTTGCAGAGGGCCGAGCTGATACTCAGAGTTTGGTACCAAACGATTCTGCAAAAAACAGAGCAATCAATCGCCGAGTAGAAATTAATTTTTAAGGACTGGATGTGAATAAGATAATCAACTTCTTTAAAAACAAATGGGTTATCCAATTTTTAGGAATTACTGCCCTGTGTTTGTTGATATGGTTCGTCGGTCCATTAATGACCGTTTTGGAAGCGGTGATTACCCGGGTTGTTGTGATCCTTGTTATTGTTTTACTCTGGTTTGCTATTGCGCTGTTGATTCAGGTGAGAACCAGCAGAGCTAATGAAAAAATGGTTGATGACCTGGCTGATGCTGAGAGTAATGATAAGAGTCCAACGGATCGTTACGCGGATCAGGAAATTGGTGAATTACAAAACAATTTTGATTCAGCATTACTCACTCTAAAAAAGTCCAGCTGTAAAACCAGTCAGGGTAAGCACTATCTATATGATCTACCCTGGTACATTATTATTGGTCCTCCAGGTTCAGGAAAAACAACTGCGTTAATTAATTCCGGACTTGAATTTCCTTTGGCCGATCGTTTTGGTAAAAATGCAGTGCAAGGGGTTGGTGGCACTCGAAATTGTGACTGGTGGTTTACTGATCAGGCGGTTATGTTAGATACCGCTGGTCGTTATACCACGCAGGATAGCCATGAGCTTGTAGACAAAGCGGCCTGGTTTGGTTTTCTGGATTTGTTAAAAAAACATAGACCCAGAAGACCGCTCAATGGTGTATTGATTACCATGAGCTTGTCCGATTTGTTGCGTTTAACGGCAGAAGAAAGAAGTTTGCATGCTAAAGCAATCAGGCAGAGAATTGAGGAATTAACAGAACGAATGGGTATTCGCATTCCTCTTTATATGATGTTTACCAAAACCGATTTAATCGCAGGATTTACCGATTTTTTTGCTGATTTTAGTAAAGACGAAAGAAGCCAGGTCTGGGGCGTTACTTTTACAGAACAGCAAGGCGATACAGTCGACAATATTTCGCAAATAGGCAAACATTATGATGATTTGTTATCACGTTTAAATCAGAGCGTCAATTCACGGATGCAAGATGAGCGCGATTTAAACCGGCGTAATCTGATATTTGGTTTTCCTCAACGCATTTCCATGTTAAAAGCTCCTTTGATAAGTTTTCTGGAAGAATGTTTTGCTGTTAACCGTTATCAAAGTGCACCGTTATTGCGGGGTGTTTATTTCACCAGTGGTACACAGGAAGGGACACCTATTGACCGTTTAATGGGTATTCTGGCCAATACTTTTAAACTGGACCGTTCAACAGCGCCAATATTTAGCGGTAAAGGCAAAAGTTATTTTATTACTAGTTTGCTAAATAAGGTTATTTTTGCCGAATCAGAATTAGTGGGCTTGAATAAAAAAGTTGAAAAAAGACGTAATATTTTACAACAAATTTTCTATGCCACGGCACTGTTGTTAACCATTACCTTTACAGGGCTTTGGGCAAATAGTTATATACAAAACCAGAGTTTACTGGGCCAATTTTCTGAAAAATCTGACGCCTTTATTGCTTCGGCACAGCACGAGATAAAAAAACCGATAGATTTTCTTGATTTATTGAAAAAAATGAATGATTTACGTGCCGTGCGTGATGTTTACCCAGAAAGTGATATACCCTGGTCTAACCGTTTAGGTTTGTATCAAGGGGATAAACTCAGATCATTAGCAGCATCCAATTATGAAAAACAGTTAAAAAATCATTTTTTACCAATGATTAAAAACAGACTGGAACAAAGAATGTTGGGTGATGAATCAAACAATAACGAAATTCTTTATCAATTATTACGTGTTTATCTTATGTTAGGTGATTCCGATAAAGTCGATATAAATGTTATTCGTCCCTGGGTAAAAGTCGATTGGGAGACGACGTTCTCTGCCGCTGATCAGCAACAATTGATGCAACATTTTGATTCATTATTAGAATTAGAGCTTCCAGTGCAGACTCTGGATGAGTCTTTAATAACAGAAGCACGAAATATTCTGACTCAAATTCCGGTAGCCCAACAAGTCTACATAAGGATAAAAACAGAGGCACTGCAAAATCATGATAATGATTTTATTTTAGGCAATGAATTAGGTGCTTCAGGAGAAAGAGTCTTTACGACGGTTAACGGCTCATTGGCGAGTTCGGTCATTCCTGGATTATTCACTTACAAAGGCTTTCATCAAGTGTTTTTAAATGAAAGCAAGGATTTAGCCAAACAAACTGTTGAGCAACGATGGGTATTAGGTAAAGACAGTTATGCTGGTGGCACGGACGTCAAACAATTAGAAAGCAAATTGTTTAATTATTATTATGCTGATTATATTAAATATTGGGATGATTTGTTATCCAGTTTACAAATTAGACCATCAGCAAATATTAACCAATCGGTTGAAATACTTGAAATCGTTTCTGGATATGATTCACCTTTACGAAAACTTTTAGCTGCTGTTGAAAGGGAAACCTCATTAACCAGAGTTGAATCAGTTGACCCCCTGGATAAATTGAAACAAGGTGCTGAATCTGTCGCTAGTAATGCCAGAATGAAGAAATTATTGAATGCAGCAAAAAGTGTTGGTGGCGACTCATTAGTAGTCGATAAAACAGGAAAAGCAGTTGAAGGTCATTTTTCAAGATTAAATGAGTTAAGTAAGAAAAGCAGTGCTGGCGCAGCACCTATCGATCAAATTATTGCTGATTTGAGTGCTTTATATGGCAAGATGGCGGACTTGGGTAGCACTTCCAGTGGTCAAGCCGCTGTCGATATGGCTAAAGGTTCGGGAGGTGCGGATATAATTGCCAAAATCCAACGCCAATCCGCTCGTCTGCCAGAACCAATGAATGTTCTGGTTAAAGAGATGGCTTCTGGTAATCAGGGATTGATTATGGGAGGAGTTAGAACTCAATTGGACAGAATGCTTAAAACGGATGTTAGTCTATTGTGTAAAAGTAGCATTGATGGTCGTTATCCAATAGCTAAAGATAGTCGGGTTGATATTACATTAAACGATTTTGGACGTTTTTTCTCAAAAGGTGGCGTAATGGATCAGTTTTTTCAAACGCATCTGGAAGCGTTTGTCGATACTTCACGTCGGCAGTGGAAAGTTATTTCACAAAATAATAAGACAGTCGGTATATCAGCATCAACATTAAGACAGTTTCAATATGCAGCTAAAATCAGAGATATATTTTTTCAATCAGGAGGGCAGTCGCCTCAAGTCCAGTTTGAATTAAAGCCTGTGTTTTTAGACGCAACAGCGTCTAAATTCTGGATGAATATTGAAGGTCAGCAGACTAATTATCGCCATGGTCCTACTCGTTCGACAAGTTTCACCTGGCCAGGCACCAGTCCTGGATTGGTTCGATTTGGATTTGAAACATTAGACGGTAAACAGATAAGTGGTTCCGAAGATGGTGCCTGGGCGTGGTTTAAATTGTTGGATAAGATGAAAGTAAGCGAATCAACAGGGAGTGCTTATATTATTACATTTGAATTAGAAGGATTAACTGCAAAATACGAATTGCGTGCCAATAGTGTGCTCAATCCATTTTCGTTTACCGAATTATCAAATTTCCAATGTCCGAACAGAATTTAACTAAATCAATGAGTTTAGAAACTGGCTTTTATGGAAAGTTACCGTCTTTGGGAGATTTTGCTTCCCGACGTTTGCAGAAGGATTTTATTATATCCTGGGACGGTTGGCTGCAAAGTTCTTTGGCGGCAAGTCAGGAAGTCCTGGGAGAACAATGGTTAAAATATTATTTGATAAGCCCTATCTGGCGTTTTGCTTTGTCCCCTGGTTTGTGTGGTAAGGATGCATGGCTAGGCATTGTTATGCCAAGTGTTGATAGAGTTGGACGTTATTTTCCCTTAACTATTGCAAGTAAAGTTAATGCAAATACGTCACTAATACATTCTTTTTCACAGGCCAGCAATTGGTTTGAAGAATTGGAAACAGCCGCAATAGAGGCATTGGAAAATAATTTAGCGATTGAAACATTTGACGAGATGGTTAGAAATATTGCACCTTGTGAATCAATAATAAAAAATACGAATTTAAAGCATTTTGACAACCAATCAATGGAAAAATCGACTATTTATCTGGGGTTTGAACATTCAGATATGAGTATTGAACAGATGTTCCCTGATATAACATCTCAATTGTTGGCGACTTATTTACCTGGACATAGTTTATGGTGTACCACAGGTTCTGAAGAAATAAATCCAGCCTTTTTAGTTGTCAATGGCTTACCTCACGCAACGACCTATGTCGGAATGATAATGGGGCAGTTTCAGCAAACAGATGTTGTTGTCACTCAACCAATAATTCCACAAACTAGTGAGCCATCAGAAAACAGGATTCTGGATGACCATAATGTTATAAATAAAGAAGATATTAATGACATCACTCCAGTTAATAATAACCTTATTAATACAGTAGATATTAATGATATAAATACAGTAGATACTGGTGATATAAATTCTGTAGATATTAATGATATAAATGCAGTAGATATTAATGATATAAATCAAGTTGATAATAACGTTGCAACCAATGTGCAGGAACTAAGTTCTAATGCTATTTCATCGACACCTGAGCAGCGAGCTATGCAAGTTGCCTGGGAATCATTTTCCAGAACTGATACCGGAAAAGTGAGAAAACTAAATGAAGATTCTATTCTGGATCGACCTGATCTGGGTTTATGGGTTGTTGCTGATGGAATGGGTGGGCATCAAGCGGGTGATGTAGCAAGTAGAAAGATAATAAATACATTAAATGAATTAAACTTTTCTAATTCTTTGGATTTAGCAATTACTGAAGTAAAAGCTGCTTTGCAATTAGTCAATAATGAATTAAAAGAGTTAGCAGCCAGGATGGATGGTCATCAAATTGTTGGTAGTACGGTGGTCACATTAATTGCTGGGGAATCACATTTTGCTTATTTATGGGCAGGTGATAGTCGCTTGTATCGTCTGCGGGATAAACAATTATTACAGCTGACCATTGATCATTGTAGTGAACAGGAAGAAATTACAGATGTACTAAATCTTGGCTCAACTACTGAGCTTAAGCAAAATAATATTATAACTCGCGCAGTAGGTGCTTACGAAGAACTGGAGCTGGATAATCAAATTGTTGAAGTTCAATCAGGTGATATATTTCTGCTCAGTAGCGACGGTCTGGATAAGGAACTAAGCTTTCAGCAAATAGAACAGGTATTAATCGAAAATAAATGTAGTCAATGTGTGGATATTTTGCTCGAACAGGTATTGACCTTAGGCGCCAGAGATAATGTGAGTATTATTGTTGTTGAAATTAAATAATGGACTATTATTGTAAAGGAGTTAATTAACGTGGCAATTGATATTGAAAAATATTTAACGGAAATAGAACCTGATAATGTCTGTGGAGAAGACCTGGAGTATGATGCCGAATTTATAGCATTTGAGCAGGCGGTTCAGGGAAAAGAAGAGCAAAGCATGGGGGATTCTGTTATTGAAGCAGAGCCACCTAACTGGCGTGAAGTTATAAAACTTGCTGATCAATTATTAACCAGAACCCGTGATATACGTGTTTTCGTTAATTATCTAAGAGCCTTGACTGAAACAAAGGGAATTCCAGGTTTGGGTGATGGTCTGCGTCTATTAACAACAGTTATAGAAAAATATTGGGAAAGTATACACCCGCAACTGGATGCAGATGATAATAATGATCCAACTGAACGCATAAATATTTTAATGACATTGTGTGACTTTGAATCATTCCTTAAACCACTACATACAATACCACTGGTAGAATCAAGGTCATTAGGTCGATTTAACTTAAGAGATATTCAAATTGCCAATGGCAGTGTGGACTATAAATCAGAGGAAGATAATGAAATACCCAGCTTGGCAGCTATTGATGGCGCATTTCAGGACTGTGAAACAGACGAACTTAAGGTGTTGGCTCAGTCTGCATCAGAAGCACTTGCCGATCTTGATCAGCTGGAATCATTTATTACCGAACGAGTCGGTGTAAATGATGCAGCCAGTTTTTCTGAATTTAGAGCTGTTCTAAAAGAAATTAATACGGTATATTCTGGACAGGTAGAGAGATTAGGTTTAAGTGAAAACCAAGACGTTGGTGAAAAAAGTGATGAAGGTGATGAAGGCACTGAGCAGTCAGGCGTAGCAAAAGTCGTTAAATCTGCGCCACCAGGCATAAATAATAATCAGGATGTAATTAAAGCATTAAACTTAATTGCAGCTTATTATAGAAAAAAAGAGCCTTCTAGTCCGATACCTTTGCTGTTAGATCGCATTATCGGTTTGGTAGGAAAGGACTTTATGGCAGTTTTGCAGGATTTGGCTCCCAATGGTGTTGAGCAAGTTGAGTTTTTATGTGGTTCATCTGGTAACAATAATGAATAACTATTTTATAAAAATAATTATCTGTAAAGGAGAATACAATGGCGGAAAGTAGTCAGAAATTTATCGCACGAAATCGTGCACCTAGAGTTCAAATCGAATACGATGTTGAACTGTATGGTGCAGAAAAAAAAGTTCAGTTGCCTTTTGTTATGGGCGTCATGGCTGATTTATCAGGAAAGCCCGCAGATCCTTTAGCACCTGTTGGTGAACGCAAAATGCTTGAAATCGATGTTGATAATTTCGATGAACGTTTAAAGGGAATGAAACCACGGACCGCATTTAATGTACCAAATACCTTAACAGGCGAAGGCAATTTGAGTGTTGATGTCACTTTTGAAAGTATGGATGATTTTTCTCCAGCGGCAGTTGCCAGTAAAGTGGATGGTTTAAAGCAGTTACTTGAAGCCAGATCTCAATTATCTAATTTAATGACCTATATGGATGGTAAAACAGGTGCGGAAGAATTGATTTCAAAGGCAATCAGTGACCCTGCTTTGCTGCAATCATTAGCATCGGCACCTAAACCGAAAGACGATTCAGCTGACGATGATAAATCTGGTGAAGGAGAATAAAAAATGGCCGAACAAGAATCTTCAGAAGTACAAGCGGAAGGGCAGGTTGTTGAAACCAGTGATTTTTCTTCATTATTGAATAAAGAGTTTAAGCCTAAAACTGAAAGAGCTAAGGAAGAAGTCGAAAATGCGGTTGCAACCCTGGCAGAGTTTGTTTTAAAGGATGCTACCATTGTTTCAGATGATGCTTTAGATTCAATTCAGGCGTTGATCGGCCAGATTGATCAGAAACTGAGTGAGCAGGTTAATTTGATCATGCACCATGAGGATTTTCAAAAGCTTGAAGGGGCGTGGAGAGGCTTGCATCATTTGGTGAATAATACTGAAACCGATGAAATGCTTAAAATTAGAGTGTTGAATATTTCCAAAAATGAACTGGGCAAAACTCTGAAGAAGTTTAAAGGTACAGCATGGGATCAAAGTCCTTTATTCAAAAAGTTGTATGAAGAGGAATACGGTACTTTTGGTGGTGAACCTTTTGGTTGTTTAGTAGGCGATTTCCACTTTGACCATTCTCCTCAAGATGTCGAGCTTTTGACTCAGGTTTCAAAAATTTCAGCCGCCTCACATGCGCCGTTTATTACGGGACTGGCTCCGACAACACTGCAAATGGAATCGTGGAGTGAGCTGGCCAATCCACGTGATTTAACAAAAATCTTTTCAACACCTGAATATGCCTCCTGGCGTTCATTAAGAGAATCAGATGATGCTAAATATTTAGGCCTGGCTATGCCACGATTTCTTTCACGCTTACCCTATGGTGCAGCCACGGACCCGGTGGAAGAATTTGATTTTGAAGAAGATACTGAAGCTGCAAACAGTGCCAATTACACATGGTCTAATGCAGCTTATGCAATGGCAACCAATATTAATCGTTCCTTTAAGCTTTATGGTTGGTGTTCGCAAATCAGGGGCATCGAATCAGGTGGTGCAGTAGAAGGCTTGCCTGTTCATACTTTCCCAACCGATGATGGTGGTGTGGACATGAAATGCCCTACTGAAATTGCCATTACTGACCGTCGAGAAGCTGAACTGGCTAAAGCTGGATTTATGCCCTTATTGCATAAAAAGAATTCAGATTTTGCTGCGTTTATTGGTGCTCAGTCATTGCATAAGCCAGCTGAATATGATGATCCGGATGCAACAGCCAATGCTAATCTGGCCGCTCGCTTGCCTTACCTGTTTGCTACCTGTCGTTTTGCCCATTATCTGAAATGTATCGTACGTGATAAAGTCGGTTCTTTTAAAGAACGTCAGGATATGGAATCGTGGTTAAACACCTGGATTAGCCAGTATGTGTTAGCGAATCCTTCAGTAGCTTCTGAAAAAGATAAAGCCAGACGTCCCTTGGCAGGAGCTGAAGTCGTTGTTGAGGAGGTTGAAGGTAACCCCGGTTATTATCAATCAAAGTTTTTCCTCAGACCGCATTATCAGTTAGAAGGTTTGACTGTTTCATTGCGCTTAACTTCAAAATTGCCTTCACAAAAAGGCTAGTTTTAAAATCGAAAGTTGGAACATTAGTGAATGTTCTTTTTTTATATTATGTTTAGGAGAATAAAATGATTTTATTGAATTTCGCTACAGCAATTAAAGGAGATAGTACTGTCGAGAAGCACGCTGACTGGATTACTGTTGACAGTATGCAGTTTGGTGTGGGGCGTGCGATTTCTTCAAGTGGCGGCGGTACCGATCGCGAGACCAGCAATCCTTCTTTTTCAGAAGTCACTTTATCCAAATCCATGGATAAAGCATCCACTGAATTAATGATGCAGGCTGCCTGCGGAAAGAGTTTGGGCACGGCCACTATTCATTTTATTCAAACCGGTGGTGCTGATACAAAAGGGCAGCATTACCTGGAATATAAATTGGAAGAAGCCATTATTAGCTCTTATAGCGTATCCAGTGGTGGTGAGAGACCGTCTGAAAGTATTTCGATTAATTTTAATGGCTTTAAACAGACCTATAACACCTTTAAAGATGGAAAAACTGCAGAGAAAGGTGAAGAAAAAGGCTGGGATTTATCGAAAAACGAAGCATTCTAAGTCATTTTTTACTGGTGGAGGGCTTTATGTCCTCCGTTTTACATTGAAAACTAAGGTGACTAAATGGATATTTCGGAACTCATTAATCTGGGAGACCTTACTGAAGCGCTTAACGCAGTTCAACAGAATGTGCGGAAAAACCCCGCTGATGCTAAACAAAGGGTTTTACTTTTTCAGTTACAGGTAATATTAGGTCTATGGGATAAGGCCAGAACACAATTGGATGTGCTAAAGGACCTGGATAACATGGCACAGTTTATGGTGCAAACTTATCAGCAGGTTTTGTTGTGCGAGGGAATACGCAAAGAGGTATTTTCTGGTAAAAGAGCACCGATGGTGTTTGGTGAGCCAGAGTCATGGATGGCTTTATTGTTGGAAGCCTTACGTGTGGAAAATGATGGTCAGTTTGATTCAGCGAAGGCATTACGTGCAGAAGCTTTAGATGAAGCCACCGTTGTTTCAGGGGCAATTGATAATGAACCTTTTGAATGGATTGCAGATGCAGACAGTCGTATAGGTCCCATGTTAGAGGCTGTGGTCAATGGACATTATTACTGGATTCCCTTCCATCGTCTGTCATTAATACAATTAACCCCTCCGGAAGATCTACGAGATTTTGCATGGATTCCTGCTCAGTTTGTTTGGGCAAATGGTGGTGAAGCTTTTGGTTTTATTCCCAGCCGCTATTCAGGATCAGAAAACTCGGCAGATAGTGCTATTCAATTATCCAGAAAAACGGAATGGGAAGAGATTTCGACTGATACTTATAAAGGGTATGGTCAAAGGATGTTTACCACTGATAAAAATGATTATCCTTTGCTAGATATCAGAGAAATTAAATTTAATCCAATTACAGAATAATTGAGTGCTATGGCTGAATTAACGCAAAAAGAACGTCTACAGCCCTCGTTACTGGACAGGTTGACTGATGATGAACCACATAGTCAGCAGGAATCCAGAGAAAAGCGAGTATTGTCTATGCATAGATTAAGGCAATTAGTGCTTCGTGATGTTTCGTGGTTATTAAATACGGATTCGTTCGAATCTGTTGCTGATCTATCTGCTTACCCAGAAGTCGCAAAGTCAGTTTTGAATTTTGGAATAAAAGATTTAGCGGGAAGAACGATTGCAGGTGCCAGTTTGCCTGAAATTGAAAAAGGTCTTAAATTAGCAATCAATACTTATGAACCACGTATTTTACCCAACACTTTAAATATACAGGTTTTATCATCCGAGGAAATGAACAACCAGGCGTTAAGCTTTGATATTGAAGCCAATTTATGGGCTCAACCCCTACCTTTGCATCTCTATTTACGGACAGAAATTGATACGATAACCGGTGATGTGAATTTACGTGATATGAACGGCTGATAATGGATCCCAAACTACTAAGCTACTACAACACTGAATTACACCATTTACGAGAAATGGGTGGGGAATTTGCCAAAGAATTTCCAAAAATTGCTTCACGTCTGGGCATGGATGGTTTTGAATGCGCAGATCCTTATGTTGAAAGATTACTGGAAGGCTTTGCCTTTTTAGCTGCCAGAGTGCAATTAAAGGTAGATGCCGAGTTTCCAAGGTTTACTCAGCATTTGCTGGATATGATTTATCCAAATTATAATGAACCTGTGCCATCCATGACAGTTGTACAGTTTCAGCCTGACCTGGCAGAAGGTTCGCTTGCTGAAGGATTTAAGATCGAGCGACAGTCACCTTTGCGCAGCCAAATAGCCAAAGGTGAGCAAACGGCATGTGAATACAGAACAGCTCATGAAGTTGAATTGTGGCCACTTGAGATTATTGAAGCTGAATATCTTCCAAGTCTAGGTGCGGTTGCTAATTTGGGGGTGCCCAGTTTACCGGATTTAAAAGCGGGGATACGGTTACGTTTAAGGACAACGGCCGGACTTAAGTTTAATGAACTCAGTCTAAATTCATTACCTGTGTATTTACGAGGCGTTGGTGAATTACCTATGCATTTGTATGAGCAGTTAATCG
>Ga0316204_10010430_pt1 | contig 11971 bp, 15 predicted proteins | sample 6monrhotite_MG_2_FD_205661 | JGI IMG/M metagenome (GOLD analysis project Ga0316204, IMG submission 205661) | Microbial mat bacterial communities from mineral coupon in-situ incubated in ocean water Damariscotta River, Maine, United States -... | ecosystem: Environmental > Aquatic > Marine >...
CGACCACGCCGACCAATCATAATCTCAGCCATCATAATCGGGACACCAATAACAGCAATACAAAGAAGATAGACTAAAACAAAAGCACCACCACCATTTTCACCAGCTATATAAGGAAATTTCCAAATATTACCCAAACCAACAGCCGAACCGGTAGCAGCCAAAATAAAGGCCCACCGTGAAGACCACTCACCATGAATTGAGGTGCGTTTGCGTGCCATTTGAATCCTCCAACCTTATTTTTTCTTTCATTTTGCGCGAAAAAGGCAATAACCTCAAGACTATACCTTATATGTATGTATTTCTGATGCGAGTCTCCGTTATAATTACGGCCTATGGCAGCTAAAAAGAAAAAAAAACCAGCCAGCAATACCATTGCGCTCAATAAGAAGTCACGACATGATTTTCTACTTGGAGAACGGTTCGAAGCAGGCTTGGTATTAGAAGGTTGGGAGGTTAAATCTCTCAGAGAAAACCGTGTTCAGATGAGCGACAGCTATGTCATGCTTATGAAAGGCGAAGCCTATTTAGTCGGCTGTTTAATCACGCCTTTACATACAGCTTCTACTCATAAAACGACCGACCCAACCCGTTTGCGCAAATTATTACTGCATAGCAATGAATTAAGCCGCCTGGTTGGTGCTGTAGAACGTAAAGGCTACACCATTGTTCCTACCGCCATGTATTGGAAAAATTACCACGCAAAGCTGGAAATATCCCTCGCAAAAGGCAAACAAGACCACGATAAACGCGCAACTGAAAAAGATCGTGACTGGCAGCGTAATAAACGCCGCATATTGAAAAAAAGTTAAACAACTGAACTTATTTAGCCAAATACTTACTAATAAAGTAATCGTTTATAGAGTAAAATAAACGCGTAGCGAATCGAATGATGCTACACAATCTCTTTGGGGGCGACCTGGATTCGACGTGGGTCACAAAACCGGAGGTGCATGTCGAGGTGCAAATTCCTCGTTAATCTGTTTGCAAAACTTATAGTTGCCAACGACGACAACTACGCTCTAGCTGCTTAAACACCAGCCTTAGAGCCTTCGGCCTGATATGTGCTTATACGTTCAGATAACCGGAGTCACCCTATATAAGATCGCGCTGAAACACGTCCGGGGTGGACGCGCTAAAACTTAACGGAATCGCTGTTAGACGGCCCCGCCCACCGGGTTGCTAGGAGTTAAATATAATAGGTGTGGATAAGCATGTAGAACCGAGGGCGGAGGTCTTGCGGACGGGGGTTCGATTCCCCCCGCCTCCACCAAATAAATAAAACCACCTTCGGGTGGTTTTTTTATATGCGCTTTAAAAAAATGCGTTACTAAATTCTAAGTGTTATTTCGTATAGCAGACTCAATCATTTGTACTTTGTTTTTCCATTCATCATCTAGAGTTTTCCCGTCAGCCATCATTTGCATTAGACCAAAAGCTAGTTCACGATTTTCAGGAGTCATATCTTTAAGCTTACCTAACATATACATGTGTCCACCTTTGGGGATATCTAATGTTTTCATAAGCGCAAATAATAATAAGGATTGACCTGAATGAGGTGCAGCATTTATAACTTCATAAACTTTATTTAATACTTCAGTCGACATTTTCGTATCCTATATTTTAGCTATATTGGTTTTTAGCCATTGTTAATTTTTGTTTAATCTCTTCTCGTAATTGTTCAGGTTTTAATACTTCAACATCAGCTTAATAGATATCAGAGAGCAATTAACTCTAATATTAGAAACTATTGCTCTCTGACCCTGATTTATTTTTACGTTTCCAGACTAGTGCTTTATCAGCTCTCGCCAATTCGGCCCGTCAACAAAAACCTTCCTATTATCATAAGCGATACGATGTGTACCATGGCAGCGAGCACATGCCTGTACAGCCAGTGTGCCCAGCGCTCTCCCTTGTTCCTTTCGTGTTCCCGTGGCCAGACTCTGTTCCAGGTTCGCTATTGTTTTTATCATTTTTATATCGGGATATACCCTGGTATCTTTTTTATGGCACTGCACACAGGTTTCACCCTGTAACTTGATGCCATGCTTGAGTTCAGACAAGGAAGATAACGCAACTTCCCGCTTGCCATCTTCAGAGGCAATTTTTATTTGGTTCACCTGTCGGCTTAGTGCTTTCATATGCTTTTTATATACGACGGGTTGACTAAGCTTAACCGACGAAAAATCTGGCGCACGGTACATTATCGCAACAGTGCTCCGGTAATCCCGGTGGCAGGAGTCACAGGTTGTATTTAAATCATCAAGTGCAAGGGACACACTCTTTTGATCCCGGTCTTTAACGCTTACTTGTAACCGGGTTAATGCTTCCACATCTAGTTTTTTATTCCACTCGGGAACCATCTCACTTATTTCAAGATAATGTTTGCTTAACTGCGCAGTCCATTTATCTAAAAGTTCATACTCATTGCTGGTGGAATAAAGTTTGACTGCCTGCATTTCACGGCGGATTTTAAACATATTATGCAGCCATTTCTGTCGTTTATTCTCCGGCTTGTACCACTTCGCCAATGACGCTGGTGGTGTTTTATGTAAATTAACCTTGTCTTTATGGATGTAAACAACGGCACCCACTACCGCAAGAAGCAAGCACTGTAGAAAAATAAAATATGTCCATCTCATGAAAATAAATCACTCCTAATTAAAACCATGCGCAATTCACGGGGTCAGGCCATACACCTTACATTCACACAATGTGAAATGTAAGGTTTGCCCCCCGACCTTTTCACACCAGTTACTTCATTCATTTCAAATACAAATGATTACTGGTGTCCGACCCTATTGTGACACCTGCATTAAATCTTTTTTTAAATTTAATAAATAATTTGCTTTCCGAGCGCCATAACCTCGCAGAAACCCAAGCATAATTCGATTGTTGTTTACTGATGCTCTTACCTTATATATACGCCCACGTTTACTATAGGAGGCGGTAATATTATAAGGTTCGACCTTTTCAATATGGTACAACCGAGCATTAAACACTCCTAACATTAAGGAGGCAAACTCATCAGGCTCCAATTTTCGATAAGGGATGTGAATAATCTGTTCCTTTATTCCTTCCTTCATAATTTCAACAATATCGTTATATTTATTACGTTCAGCAACATCAATAGCAGAACGACCTTTTTTATTTTCTAAACTAGGATCCGCACCATGAAACAATAATAATTGCACAACATTGGTATGCCCATTCTTAGCTGCCTTTAGAAGTGCGGTAGCTCCTCCCTTCTTACCAGTGGCATTTGTATCAACACCTTCATCGAGTAATTGCTTAATTGCTTCAATATCACCGGCTTTTGCCGCGTGCCGAAGATCTTTACCCATATCGGCATCAATCGTCATGCTTATAAGCATCATTGATATTAGTAAAAGCCTGGATAATATTTTATTACATTTCATATTGAGACTCTCTCTATTAACAAACTCTCGATGTCAGGTCTTACAATTTACATCATAAATTGAAATGTGAAATGCAAGACCTGACCCTGTCATTCTCTTCTATGATTTTCTTAAAAAATCTCTATTTATACAACTCTTTAACTTGCTCAATCTTCTGTATTATTTCTTCCCGAAGCAACTCAGGCTTCAACACCTCAACATCCGGCCCAAACCGTAATATGTCTTGTATCAACTCACGCTGATCGCGATAGGGTAATTCAAGTAGATAAGAGCCATCAAATTCGAACTGGCCATTTTGATCGGGGTGCCATTGTTCTTCTGCTACCCATTTTGCGACTGATTCGTTGAATTTTAATACAGCGGTTTTATTCGGCTTGCCGCTGAAGATGCCATAGGCTGTTGAGAAGTGTTCTTTTAAAGTTGCATCATCTATTTCTAATGCTTTTGCATTGATAAGGCGGCTATATTCAATACGGTCGATGGCGAAGGTTCTTAGTTGTTCGCGCATTTGACACCATGCGTCTATATACCAATTGTCTCGATAGTGAACTAAGCGTTGTGGTGATAGGGTTCGTTCGGTTGGTTTGTTTCGGTCGCGGCCTGCGTATTTTATGTTTAGCTGTTTACGCATGAGTAAGCTACTTGCAACGACACTAAAATGTTTTGGGCTGGGTTTGCGTGCGGCCATTTTAAGGATGCGAATGCGTTTTTCTAAATCAGCTTTGTTTGATGTATTGGCTTGCATAGATTCAGATTGAATGAGTGATTCGAGTTTTTCTTTTATGGGGGCAATGTGGGATTCAAGTAAACCGGGCCCTACTTCGGATAACAATTGATATGATGCAAACAAACCGTATAACTCGGATGCGTTAAACCATAAGCCGGGTAATTCGTAATCTTGTTCGGTTGTTTTATCGTAGAAGTAGCCTTTAGACTCTGTATCGTATTTTATGGGTGCATCTAAATACAATCGCATGTCTTTTATAATATGTTCGATGGCATCAGCCGTACATTCTAATGCTGTTTGAATTTGTGGTTTTGTTATGGGTGCATCGGCTGCTGTGAGCAATGCGTGTAATTTATAGACTCGGTCGAACTTATCCATTATGCACCTTTAATTTATTCGCCTTAATATAAATTTGTCTCAATCTAATAACAACGTAACTGTTGTATCACCCGATGTTTTATTAATATCGAGTTGTACTTCACAGTATTCGTTTTGTACATCGACTGGACTGGGATCGTCTGAACAATTACAGCCTGCCACTACGCCGGTATAAAAAATCCCTACTTTTGCCACTATGTTATTTTCTGAATCAAACGAGTTTAAAATAATGGCTTTAATATTATCGTCTAATGCGATATTGCTTGCCGATAAACCTTTTTGTAACGGCAGTTGATCAACACTCAATTTTTGAACTTCAAGTTTAAGGCTATCTGCAAATGTTGGTGTTCCCCACTCCGTTATTATTTTATTTAAGTTAATCATTTCAACCACAAGGCTTTGTTACAACTTAAAGTGAATCATCTGGGTTATGCAACATAGAAACGTCTTTTATTAAAACATCATTGGGTGGCATTTGAAGGTAATATTTTTTTTCTTTTAAAGAGGCGATAACATCTTCTACATTAACTCGCGCAAGCTTACGTTCTGGAGTCAGTTCTAAATCGATAACTTTAACCAGCTCACCGGTTAAAGCTACTAAATCTGGTGATAAATCTTTTAGCATTTGCTCTTGATCGTCTTGATGTGGCAGGTAGAGGTACATTTCTTCTTTACGGCTACAGCGGAAAACAACACATTGCATCTTTTAAGCTCCATTTTAAGCTGCCATTATTGATGGCTGGGGGAATAATAAATTTTATCGTAGATTGAACTAAAAGCCGAGTTATTCGGTTAATTCTTGAGGATGTTAACCGACTTTGGTTCTGTAATGCAGACTTCTCGGCACATTGCACAGCCGGTACAGAGTTCTTGATTAATTGTTGGGCGTTCCATACTCCATTGCAGGGCACCTTCTATGATGCAAGCCGATGCACAGACACCACATTCGGGGCCTTGGTAAGGCAGGCAGGCAGCTTCATCTATTACAACTTTGGCTAGTTTGGGTTGAGGAGCGGCTAATGTTTCTTCTGGATTATCGTCTGTATCAATAATAGGTATCTTGAGGGCATTGGTTTCGCAGGCATTAACACAGGGCCAATCTTCACAAAGATGACAACCTTTGTTAAGTAAATCTAATGCGGGGGTATTCATTACTTCTGCGCCGTTATTAGGCGAGAGTGGAAATACAATCTCATGTGGGCAGGCTTTAATGCAGGCATCGCAGCGGGTGCATGCTAAAAGGAACTCAATCTCAGGAATAGCAAATGGAGGACGTATCCAACGAGAGGCACGTTCGGCTACTTTTTTATCAACCACTTCTACCGCTTTTTCTGCGACACGGCCAAAACTTTTTTTGAAAAAATCTCTTCTATCCATATTATTTATTGTTTACCACTCGCCTTCGACCATGTCTTTATGGCAATCGCTGCAGGGGCGTTTTGTTTTCTTAAACCCTTCGTGCAACTTACCATCTTTATCAAAGTCTTTTGCAATTTTATGCGCAATACCCATGTGACAATCAATACAGGTCATTTTATTGTCTAGTGCGCGTTTATGTTTCTTTTGTGAATTACTTTTTTGTTTATTCAAAGCCATATAATTAAAACTGTGGCAGTTTCGGCATTCGCGTGAATCCGTACGTTTCATTGTATCCCATACATGCTCAGCAAGTTGCAAGCGCTTGGCTTCGAATTTTTCTTTTGTATTTACGCTTCCTAAAATCTTGTGGAATAACTCATTGGTAGCACCTACTTTACGCACCACTTTATGCCACCAATCCTTTGGCACATGACAATCCGGACAGGTTGCACGAATACCTGTTCTGTTTTTGTAATGTATTGTTGTTTTGTATTCTTGATACACCGTTGTTTTCATTTCATGACATGAAATACAAAACGATTCGGTATTGGTTAATTCCATACTAGTATTGAATGCACCCCAAAATAAAATGCCCAAGGTAAATACACTAAAAAAAACCCCGATCGGGCAATGCGCACTGAGACTACAATAACTTTGTAAATATTTTTTGAATTTATTTATCATAGTATTAACAAACCTACATACGCATAATCATTGGCTGCATTAACAACCATAAATTAACCATGCTAAAAAAAGAAATAAAAATCACCATTGGCAGGTAAACGATACGAGATAATGATGGACCTGAATATTGTTGAATACGTTGGCGTAATATTTTTAATGCCAACCAAAAGCCGAATACAATCAAACCCGCTTGTAGGGCAAATACAATGTTGTCATCGATAATTGGATTCATATGACGCATATGCACTTCATGCATAGATAATGGCTGGGTATCCGTACCGAATGGATTTAAAACAACAGACCAGAAACCCTGGCTCTCGCGAACCAAGTGACTTAAGTTATGTGCGATATGATAAGCAAAGGCTAACGGCAAGACACTTAATGCCATTGATGAAAACACACGTTGCCAGGGTTCAGCCTTACCAATAATTTTATGCAGCCACGAAATACAGGCGCTATAAATTACAATAGGTACAATCATCGCAACCGCCATACCGATACTAAAACTTGTTAGTATGCGACCAGAGTCTCCGATTGTATAAGCAAGTTCGCGCATCCATTCTTCCCAGTACGGCATCATGGTAAAACCATGAAAAATGGTTAATGATAATAAACCTAAAATAAACCAGGATTCATCCCAATGTGGTCGTGATGAATACGTTATTTCATCACCTACATTACGAATCTGCCAGCTTATATTTTGATGAGGGCAACTCTGAGTACAGGAACCGCATGAAGTACAATAAGTATTTTGTTTTAAACTACCCATCACAAGATGTGTTGGGCATGGTTCAATATCTTGAGTTCCGTTATAACATTCAAGTGTTTTACAAGTTACACACACGTCATTATTAATTGGACGTAAAGCTATTGGCGCAATACCACCATAAGCACCTAATGTTCTACCGACTGCGCAAAAATATCGACAAAAGGCTTTACGCTCATAAACTGCGAGTGAGATAGTTGCTAACACTACAATAAGTAACGCCAACAATGCCGTTGCATAAGGGCTTGTTGTTACACCATAACCAAGTTCCAACCATGTTAATACCACGAACATCATCAAAGCCGGCCAGATATTACGAATGACTTTAGGTACTTTTATATTAAGGCTCGATAACTCACCGCCCCTTTTCCATAAACGTCGACGTACAAGCCAGGTTGCAATGGCATCCCATGGACAGATTGCACACCATGCTGAACCTACAAAAAATACACTAATAACAACACCCGACCACCACAATGTCCAGGTTAAGGTGGTTGCAATATTTCGTTCCGCAACTTGAGTACCAAATAAACCCGCAGCAATAACAAGTAAAAATGTAGCTGCCGCAATTATTCGTAAACTAACCAACACGGTTGGATGTGTCACCATGCGTTGAATATTTTTCCCTATAAATGGAAAAACAAATACGCTTGTTACATTTAGGCTGATTTGGTGATTGGCTAGTGGTTTAGCTCGCATCACCCAAATAATCAACACACTCATTGAGGCTAAAACACCTAGCACCCATTCAACTGTTAATCCAGGATGCACCATGCCTTCGCTAGCTTGATAAACTAGCTTGTTAAGTTGTTCAAGTAAGTTTGTTATCACGTTCTAATTCCAACCAACTTATACAGATGATTTTTCTGTATGATGTTGCGAAGCTTTCATTCTAGCCAAACGTTTTCGTTGCGTTATGTTCACTACAACGAGTAAGACTACGATTACCAGAACACTACCGCCTAATGGACCAATAGGAAAGGGATCACCAATTTGAAGAGGGAAATCTATTTCGTAAGGCTCTCCACCTGATTCAAACTCTGCAGTAACGATATAGTCGCCAGCCTCTTTGAAGATAAAGCCTTGTCGGTAAACACCATCGTCAATATCTTGCACGCCTAATTTTTCTATTTTAGATGAAAAAACACTATTATCACGTACTTTAAAAGTTACCTTGCCATCAAACGGTGCGCCATTATCAATCCTGCTGGCATATAGATTGACTCGGCCTGACTCACCCGGTTTAGGAAATGCAGGAAATGCCATATAGGTAACGTAGTATTCGCCTATTTGCGTTTCGACTTGCATGCTAGGTGGAGTATTAGAGTCTGCGCCAAGACTATATGAAGGACGACCTAATACGTGATGAGCAAAGGAGTTTGATGTAATTAAAAACAAACTAACAACAATAAAAAATTTCTTAATTCTTACAACGTTCATATACACTCAATAATTATCTCTAGTTCTAGTTTTACTTCTAGGAATTCGCGCCTACGCGTGAATGACGACTTTCCGATAAATACAATTAAAATCCACGTTGGCCACGTTCTAATTTTCGTATACCAACTCCATGTTGAGCAACTACGCCATGTGATCGCGAAACGATGTTAATAGGCAAACTAGGTTCAGGACAAACTTCAACACATTGCCCACATCCAACACAGCCATCTTTTACCACTGGCCGATAAAAGTTACCAAATTCAAAATCTATCGCCTTACTACCCAACGGACAAATACTAACGCATGCACCACAAATCCCAGCGTCAACCCAAGGGTAACATGCGGCACGATCTATTTGCGCCGTGCCCATGTTAACTTTACGTATATCGGTAATAGTGAGTGCATCGGTTGGACATACCTTCATGCACTCTCCACATAGAGTACAACTTTTCTGTACTGGATCGATATAGGGTGTATCCGCTAAAAAACCACCATCATGTTTATGAAATTGAATGCAACGAGGTGGACACACTTCGCCACATAAACCACAACCAATGCACGAGGTTGCAAAATCATCTACATTTTCTAATGCGCCAGGCAATGGGATACGATTACTTTCGTGTGCTTTTATTGTTGGCCGTAATAAACGCCCCATAAAAAAGGGTAACAAACCAAAGCTAACGATACCTACTCCCATCGTTAGTGTTTTCATAAAGCTACGTCGCTTCATTGAATTGATTCCAATGTATTATTTCGTACTTTCATTATCTTTGCGATATTTATGCCCAAGATGCCCTGGGCCTTGATAAGAAACATCGTTTATATTGGCTGTAAATGACAAAGCATCCGTAGGACAAACTGCAATACATGCAGAACAGTTATTACATTCCATACCAAAATCATCTTGCAGAGGATCTAAACCAAACTGGCAGACAACATTACATTTTGCACAATCGTTGCAGGTTTCGACATTACGTTTAATGCGAAATAATCTGTAACGCCCAAGCAACGAATACAAAGCACCACCAGGACAAACATAACGACAAAATCCTCGTCGCGTGACCATTAAATCAAACAGCAAGGTCATTATGAAAAATACAGCTCCCGCACCAAAACCACCTAGCGCAATGGCATAGTAAATTTCTCGACCAATAATAGCCGGTGGATAAATTGAACCAAACATTACCGAACCGAAATAAGTGGATAACGCAATACCAACAGCGAGTACGACATATTTAATCCGTCGATCCAGATTTCGACGACTCACAGGCAAACCAGCTTTACGTAACCAGGCAGCTAAATTATCATTAAGCTCATAGATTAAAGTCGCTGGACAAATCCAGCCACAATAAAAACGACCAAAGAGCAGTGTTGCAATAAGGGGAATTAGAGCGGTTACTATAAATGCCCAGTAGAAAGACAAACTGGCAGCAACCTGACCAACAACAGCGAGTGGATCACTCAACTTTAATCCAAATAAAGTTCCAGACCATGTATTCCCTTTAACCGCATTAAGTTCTTCAGGCTCTTTAACAAAGGGCGATGTTAAGCTTTCCATTGTATCGGAAATAAATTTTTCAGTGGGTGTTAATAAATCATAGGCATGCGCTGCTTCGTAGGTTTGGTATAAATGTATAAAGGGTAATAATATTAATAACGAAAATACCAAACTTAAAACAACCCAACGCAACTTGTTTAAGTGACGTAATTTGCTACTTGCTTGTAATTCATTATTTTCCATCTTTATTTACTTGACCTTTATGTATGTCTTGGCGGAATAACGCGAATAGCTTGAGGTATTTGGATACACGAACGTTCACATAAACCACAGCCAACACATTTATCTAATACATGGGGTTGTTCTAACATGCCTGTTCTTATCGCAACGTCTTGCAATGGACAGGCGCGATAACACACGCCACAAGTTTTACCCTGAAAGGATAAACACAGATTTGTATCGACACGTGCTTTTCCCATCGCCACGCCTTGCATGATGGCATTGGCTTCGTGTTCAATTTTAGGAATAGCACCCGTAGGGCAAACGTCACCACATTTCATACATAAAATACAGGCTTGTTCACGGGGAATAATATAAGGGGTATCTAAAGACTTAATACCATTTTCGGTGGAGAAAAATTTTATACATCGATTTGGACAACTCTCTCCGCATTTGCCGCAGCGAATGCAACGTGAAAGAAATAATTCTTCATCATGTGAACCCGGTGGGCGTAGGTAACGCAGTGAAGGTGCGTTTGCAGCTTGCACACCACTACTGTTTACATATAAAGCTAAACCAGAGCTGGCTAAATATTCTAAAAAACGTCTACGTTTCATATAAAGGTATCAAATAGTAAATTGCATGACTGAAATTAGGGTGTATAACTAAAATGTTACAACCTTATCAGATTCATTAACGACATTATATAAGTCGGCCATTGTTGATAATGGACAGATATCAGAACCTTTGGACTGTCTAATTTTAAGACAGGTACCACAGGCTAGAATTTCACCACCAGAATCAACAAACTTTTTCATTTCTGTTGTAATGGCAAATTGTTCTGTATCCAGCGATTCGCACTCTACGCCTTTTGCTAATAGAAATACTTTAACCGTATCCTTTTTTTCAACGGAAAAGATTCCTAACCTAAAAGCGTTCCATACTGTTTCAGAATCATTTGAGTAAATGACTATTCCGAGTTTCATTTTATCTACCACCTTATGAAACAAGGTATAGGGTGAGTGTTGCCCACCCTATACAGATTTACATCGTCGTTACACGCCAAGCTTGTTTCACAAGCTTAGGCATAAGTGCGCGTACAAAAAACGCGCACTAAACCTTTTCAATTCGACAAGCAAGCTTCTTAAAGTCGACCTGACCAGATACTGGATCCCATACTCGACTAGAAACTTTATTAACTAACCACTTGTTCTTTTTAGGATCCGCACTATCGGCTACAGATAAATTCCATGGACTAAACATATATCCACGCGGTACGACATTACGCGCAGGTTTCACTAAACTATTAGTACCTACTTGCGCTTTAGCTTCATAATGACCACGTCGTGTTACCAGCCGAACTTTATCACCATCTTTAATGCCAAGATCTTTTGCATCCTCTACATTCATCTCAACATACATTTCAGGCACTAAACGTCGAGTCGTAGGACTACGGTTTGATTTAGCAGTATGGAAATGCT
>Ga0316204_10010431_pt1 | contig 11971 bp, 8 predicted proteins | sample 6monrhotite_MG_2_FD_205661 | JGI IMG/M metagenome (GOLD analysis project Ga0316204, IMG submission 205661) | Microbial mat bacterial communities from mineral coupon in-situ incubated in ocean water Damariscotta River, Maine, United States -... | ecosystem: Environmental > Aquatic > Marine >...
AAAGTGGGTCATGTTTTAGTCCATTTAAACTGAAGCTTGTATGGTCAGGATAAATTTACTGTCGATAGCGAATGATTTATGCCCAACAAAATGTTGATTGGAATAATGTGCAAATAGTAGTAAGTATTTTTGCAGGTAAGGCTTATGGGATATTGCCGAAAAAGTTTTGATTATGATGGAAAGAGGAGCAAGCCTTTTTTAGGTTAGGGTGCCGTGAAACAGCAGGAGCTAACAGTCAAAAAGACAGCAATATAGTAAAGTATAATGTCCACATAACTTATTCAATTGATGAATTAAGTTTTCTTGCGCTATACTGTGTGGGTGTGCATTGCTCAGTTTTTAAGCTCAATCAGCGTCAAGTTTTGTTGTGAATAAGCACCGGTGTCAATATAATTGATATTGCCAATTTTCTGTGGGATGTCGAGGATGGTATGACCACAATATATTTCATCCACACCCGCTATGCGATATTTTTTGGGTTTTCGACTGCGGATGTATTTTCGCGAATACAACAGACTGTAACGGACATTGGTTTTGTGCAACTCAGCTTCTAATGATGGCCATTTCACATTTTCAGGAATTTCGGCATGTACCAGACCAATTTTTTTCCGGTTTGATTTTATTTCCATGGCGAAGGGCAGTTTTGACAGGGCATCTACCCAGTGATTGAGTTCTGGATATTTCTCGGTAATAGGGGGATCCAGAAGAATGTCATCAGCCAATTGCTGGATATGGACCCCTAGATAGTCAGCGATCCAGACGCCACCATTTTGCATATGAAAACGAAAAGCATCGTAACGAAAACCCGCCGTTGCTTCTGTACACCAATCCAGGAGCATTTGCTCATGATTACCGCGAATGCTGTAAAACCAGTCTTTGTTAAAGTATTTCAGGGCATTAATGGAATCAGAGCCGCGGTCAATGATGTCTCCAACGCTAAAAAGGCGATCCAGCTTCGGGTTAAAATCCACCTCATGCAACTTTGTTTCTAATAATGAAAAACAACCATGGAGATCACCGCAAACAAAATCACGCCCTTTATTATTTTTAAATAAATATTTAATATTCAACTATTTAAATGCCCAGTTATACAACGTCAACGAGTGACCAACCTTTTTAGTCAAATATATTATATCAGCTAAGCGAGCGAAATTCATAAGCAGATATAACATTTTAGGGTGATTGCAGATTAAATGTAGGATATCACTGATTTACATGTAGGTCATAAATCGTTAGAGTTTGAATTGCTGGTAAAAGTTATAATAAATTTCTTTCTCGGTAAATCCCTCGGTGAAAAGATGAGTACCTTTCCCATTAGTGAAGACGAATATTCTGTTGAAGAAATTTCCTATGAGGATATGGTGTCTATACTCTCTGTTCAGCAGAGAGATAAGCCTGAGTCGATACTGGAAATCAATGAAGAACCTCTGCAATTGGCCAAAAATGAGTCTGATTCAGACATCCGTCTAAGCAGTCACGTTAACCAGCCCAATCAGGATGAACTTTCATTACGTTTATCAGAAAATGCTAATAAAACTCTGCCTGCATGGTTATTGAATCATTAGTCGTTTGTTTTCCGCCTCATCACTCTTGCAACGAAAAGCCTTGCAACGAAAAACGCTCAAATAAAGCCTTAAAAATAACCCTCTAATCAGCCTCTGTTCTTAATTCTCGAGCAATATCATCAGCATACACCAATCGTACGAATTGTCAGGCAGATTATTGTTCATCGGACTGATTTAAGGCTTGAATATTGTTAACAGAGTAACCGATAATATCACTTTTCATCAATGAATATTAAGCAGTCAGGGTACCAGGTAATCCATGGATCAAATTAATGAATCGTTAAAGTTGCCGCCACATTCTATCGATGCCGAACAATCGATTCTGGGCGGTTTGTTGCTCAATAATGAATCCTGGGACCATATCGCCAGCATTGTCAATGAAGGTGATTTTTATCGACGCGATCATCGCTTGATTTTCAAAGCAATAAAAGATCAGATAGAAGAAGGCAAACCCTGTGATGTGGTGACTCTGTCAGAGCGTCTGGAATCCAATAATGTCATTGATGACGTGGGTGGACTGGCTTATCTGGGCAGTCTGGTCAATAACACTCCCAGTGCCTCCAATATTCGTGCCTACTCGGATATTGTCCGGGAGCGCTCAGTTCTTAGGCAGTTGATTCAAATCGGTAATGAAATTGCTGATAGCGCATTTAATCCAGAAGGGCGCAAAAGCGATGAAATTCTGGAAGCTGCTGAAAAAACGGTATTTGAAATAGCGGATAAAGGTGCCAATGCCGGTAAAGATTTTAAAGGCATGACCGAATTACTGAAAAAAACCGTCGATAGAATCGATGAACTGTATCAAAACGGTGGCAGTTTTACCGGGATACCCACCGGTTTTACCGACTTTGATGGTATGACCTCGGGGCTGCAGCCGGCTGATCTGGTCATTGTTGCTGGTAGACCGTCAATGGGAAAAACGACCTTTTCCATGAACATGGCTGAAAATGCAGCGATAGATGCCGGAGTTGGAGTGGCCGTATTTAGTATGGAAATGCCGGCTGAATCCCTGACATTGCGTATGCTATCTTCTTTAGGACGAATTAATCAGACGAAGGTACGTTCCGGTCAACTGGATGAAGATGACTGGCCGCGTCTGACTTCAGCCGTCTCCATATTAAATGAAGCCAATATTTTTATTGACGATACCCCCGCCTTATCACCAACAGAAATGCGTGCCAGGGTAAGACGATTAAAACGCAAGCACGATATCGGTTTAATTGTGGTGGATTATTTACAGCTGATGCAGGTTAAAGGCGGCTCAGAAAACCGGGTCAATGAAATCTCGGAAATATCCCGTGGTCTGAAAGCGCTGGCGAAAGAAATGAATGTGCCTGTGATTGCATTGTCTCAGCTCAACCGTGGTCTGGAACAACGGCCTAATAAACGTCCGGTTATGTCAGACTTACGTGAATCCGGAGCAATCGAGCAGGATGCAGATTTAATTGTCTTTATTTATCGGGATGAAGTTTACAATGAAGATAGTCCGGATAAGGGTACCGCAGAAATTATTATTGGTAAGCATCGAAATGGCCCTCTTGGTACGGCCAGATTAACCTTTATTGGCCAGTATACCCGTTTTGAAAACCATGCTTCTATTGACTATGACGAGTAATACTGAACTTAATGCTCAAAGACCGGTTAAGGCGTCCATTAACCTGAAGGCTCTGGCTGCCAATCTGGAGCGGGTAAAAGAACTGGCGCCCCATAGCCGGGTCATCAGTATTATCAAGGCAGATGCCTATGGCCATGGTGTCCTGCCGGTGGCAAAGGCATTGCTTGAAAGTGACTGTTTTGCCGTAGCACGCCTGGATGAGGCTTTATATCTGCGCCAAAATGGCATTGAAAAATCCATAATTTTACTGGAAGGGGTTCTTGCGATTGAGGACTACCGGCATTGCCATGAGCAGCAATTCACTCCATTGATTCATAGTCTGGAGCAGTTTCAATGGCTGTTACAATTTTTAGAGACTAATCCACAAAGAAGAATGGATTACTGGTTAAAATTTGATACCGGTATGCATCGTCTGGGTCTGGCTGAAGATGAACTCAAACAAATACTGGATATTTTTGCTCAGCCAAATTTTGACTGGCTTCCGGCAGGAGTTATGTCGCACTTTGCCTGTGCCGATGAGCTGGTTAATTCAGCCAATAGAAAACAATTAACTCAGTTTAATAAATTATGCAGTAAGCTGCCGAAAATGGAAAAAAGCATGGCTAATTCAGCCGCCATTTTATCCATACCTGAAGCTCATTTCGATTGGGTCAGACCTGGAATAATGCTCTATGGCGTGACACCTTTTGAAGCCTCGAAACCTGCACGAATCGGTCTGGATGAGCAACTGCAGCCTGTTATGACTCTGTCGTCGAAGCTCATTGCCATCAAACAATTGCAACAGGGGGATTGTGTTGGTTATGGTTCCACCTGGTGCTGCCCGGAGGATATGAGTATTGGTGTTGTGGCGATTGGTTATGGTGACGGTTATCCACGCCATGCTCCTTCAGGAACACCAGTGCTGATTCATGGCATTGAAGTGCCACTGATCGGACGAGTTTCCATGGATATGATTACGGTTGATTTACGTTCTGTCACCGCGACGATTGGTGATAAAGTCGTGCTCTGGGGTGAGGGCCTGCCGATAGAATATGTGTCCCAAAAGGCAGGGACTATTGCTTATGAATTATTATGTCAAATAACACAAAGGGTTGATTTTGAATATGAGTAACGATACGACAATTTATTTAAAAGACTATCAGCCTCCGGCTTATGTTATTAATCGTACTGATCTTTGCTTTGAACTAGAAACGTCAGTTATAAATGATAACGGACAACGGGATATCGCTACCATTGTAAAAAGTCGCCTGGAAATTTTACGTAATGATGCGGCCATACATTCTGATAAGGTTCTGAGGCTTCATGGTCAGGAATTACAATTAAAAGCGGTTGTACTGAATGGGGAAAGCTTGTCTGAAAAGGATTATCAATGCGATGGCGAATTACTGACCATCCCTAAGGTCCCTTACTCATTTATTCTTGAAATTGAAACCTGGTTGAAACCAGAAGAAAACAAAGCACTGGAAGGACTGTATCAATCCAGTGGTAATTTTTGTACCCAATGTGAGGCTGAGGGATTTCGACGAATTACCTACTATCTGGATCAACCGGATGTAATGTCCAGTTTTAATACCACAATAATTGCAGACAAGAGCAAATATCCCTATTTGCTTTCTAACGGTAATCTTATAGAACAGGGTGATTATGACCACGATCGCCATTTTGCTAAATGGCATGACCCCTTTAAAAAACCATCGTACCTGTTTGCTCTGGTTGCCGGAGACTTGTTGAAAGTTGAAGATTCCTATATCACCCTGTCTGGAAAAAAGGTGTCATTGCAATTGTTTGTTGAAAAACAAAATGCTCATAAGTGTGAACATGCTATGAGTTCTTTGAAAAAGTCCATGCAGTGGGATGAACAGACGTTTGGCCTTGAATACGATCTTGATATTTATATGATTGTTGCGGTTGAAGACTTTAATATGGGGGCCATGGAGAATAAGGGGCTGAATGTCTTCAATGCCAAATATGTTCTGGCGGATCCTGAAAGTGCAACAGATGGAGATTATGAAGGCATAGAAGGCGTTATCGGCCATGAATACTTTCATAACTGGACTGGCAATCGTGTTACCTGTCGCGACTGGTTTCAGTTAAGTCTTAAAGAAGGATTAACGGTTTTTCGAGATCAGGAATTTACTTCTGATATGCAGTCCAGAGCTGTAAAACGCATTGCAGATGTCAGAATTTTACGTTCGCACCAATTTGCCGAAGACGCCAGTCCTATGGCTCACCCAATCCGACCCGCTCAATATATGGAAATTAATAATTTTTATACCGTGACCGTGTATAACAAAGGCGCGGAAGTCATTCGAATGATTCACACAGTGCTTGGCAAAGAAAATTTTCGCAAGGGGATGGATCTCTATTTTCAACGTCATGATGGTCAGGCAGTAACGACAGAGGATTTTGTGGCCGCCATGAGCGATGCCAGCAACATCGACTTAAGCCAGTTCTCAAGCTGGTATAATCAGGCCGGAACACCCAGAGTAAAAGTGACCAGCAAATATATTCCAGGCGAAAAAAAATATGTACTTGAACTGGAACAGCGTTGTGATATTACCCATTATGATACCCTGAATAATCCTGAAGCTACCAAAGATCCCAACAACTTTATCAAAGAGCCTTTTTATATCCCGATTAAAATGGGTTTGCTTAATCAAACGGGCCAGCCTGTTCTGGAAGATACTCTGGCATTGACCGAAGTACGTCAGACCTTTGAATTTAACGATATTGAACAACAACCGGTTCTCTCGATACTAAGAGATTTTTCAGCGCCGGTTATTTTAGAATATGATGCTGATATTACAGAAGAAACGCTCAGTGATGGTAGGGCATTTTTAATGGCTTACGATACCGATCCATTTAATCGTTGGGAAGCCGGACAACAATTGGCAAGCCAATTAATTCTTGATGTCGTTAACGCTGGCTCAGAACAAGTCAGTTTTAATTCATCCTTGTTAGACAAATTTATTCATGGCTGTGAACAGTTATTAACTGATCAGTCATTGGACAATGCCTTAAAGGCTCAGGCACTGGTTCTGCCTGCTGAATCGTATTTGTTGGAACAACTGGAAATCGCTGATGTCGATGCGGTTTTTAATGCTCGGAATGCTTTGAAACTGCTTCTGGCTGAGCGTCTTCATTCTCTGTTTGAAACCAGCTATGGTGATTTAAAATCAACTTCTGGCTATCGCTTTAATGCTAAAGAGGCCGGTAATCGCAGTCTGCGTAACCTGTCACTTAGCTACTTGATGGCAAAACAAGACGAGACTGCTGCAAAGTTGGGCTATGAGCATTTTAATACCGCCAATAATATGACTGATTCTATCGCTGCGCTGGCGCAATTAGTACACATTCATTCAGATTATACCCAGTCCGCTCTGGATAGCTTTGAACAACGATGGACACATGATGCGCTGGTGATGGATAAATGGTTTATCGTCCAGGCAGCATCACAACATGAAGATGTATTAGATAAGGTTCGGGCTTTGATGAATCATTCCAGCTTTGAATTAACCAACCCGAATAAAGTCCGTTCACTGATTGGCACTTTTGCCGGTATGAACCTTAAAGCCTTTCACAATCAAAATGGCCAGGGCTATCAGTTTGTAATGGCTCAAATTCTGGCGCTTGATAAATTTAATCCGCAAATTGCATCGCGTATGATTAAGATATTCAGTCGTTGGCGACGTTATGATGAGGTACGACAAAAGCTTATGAAAGCAGAATTAGTGCGGGCAGAAAAAGAAGAATTATCGAAAGATGTTTTTGAAATTGTCACCAAAAGTCTGGATTAAATAAATCTTACGCTATACAGGGTGTTCGTATGTCTATAATAATGACTAAAATTTATTTGACCTACGAACTATTGATTTACGAGCTATAGACTTTGGAAGTCTTTGACTGTTCTATTTTCAGAAATTCAGTCATTTTATCCTTCGGCAGGGGCATACTATAAAAGTAGCCCTGAACGATATCGCATTTACGTTGAATTAGAAACATCAGTTGTTCCTCATTTTCAACACCTTCTGCGATGATCTTCTGATCCAGTGAATGTCCCATTTCAATAATTGCACAAGCAATTTTTGCGTCCTTTGAATCGGAAGTCATTTCCCTGATAAATGACTGATCGATTTTTAACACATCAATGGGGAAATTCTTCAAATAGGACAAAGAAGAATAGCCTGTGCCAAAATCATCTAATGCAATTTTGACGCCCATTGTTTTAAGCCTTTTGAGCTGTAATTCAATATGTTTTATATCACCGACTAACATTGATTCAGTAATTTCTAATTCCAGATGCTCAGGTGCAATCCCTGCTTTTTCCAGTGCCTGGGCAACGGAGTTGACAAAACCGCTATTCATAAATTGTCTGGCGGAAACATTCACCGATATCTGTTTTATTGGCAGATTATTATCCATCCAATAGCGTAATTGATGACAGGCCGCTTCCAGAATCCATTGACCAATTTCAACAATTAAACCGGTATCTTCTGCGATAGGAATAAATATGTCTGGTGAAACCAGTTTTTTAAAATCCTGTTGAATTTGAAACCATCGAACCAGAACTTCAGCACCCCATATTTCATTGTTTTTCACTAAAAACTGTGGCTGATAGAATAATTCAAATTCATTATTTTTAATTGCATTGCGCAGTTTTTTTTCTATTTCCAAACGATTGTTTGTGGCAATAGAAAATTCATCTCTATAAAACTGAAAATTATTTCTACCCCTGTTTTTGGCTTCATACATAGCAATATCAGCTTTTTTAAGTAAAGTTTCTACAGTATTACCATGTTCGGGGTAGATCGAAATACCGATGCTGCAACCAATAAATATTTCACGGTTTTTAATATGAAAAGCATCGGAAAGTTTAGTGATGATTTTTTTTGCTATGATTGAAGCTTCATAAAGCATTTGTCCAATGGTTTTTTCACAGGCGAATAAAATGGCAAATTCATCGCCACTGAATCGGGCAACAATGTCCTCTTTTCTGGTTATTGATAAAAATCTTTTTGACGATTCTTTTAAGACTTCATCGCCAATATCATGACCATAGGAATCATTAACTTCTTTAAACTTGTCGAGATCAATAAAAAACACAATCAGATTGGTATTATGTCGCTTACATTCTGAAAGTGATTGATGGATTCGCTCCATAAACAGAACCCTGTTGGATAAACCTGTCAAACTATCATAATGAGCAATTTGTCTGATGCGTTTTTCGTTTTTCTTTTGATAGGTGATGTCAATGAGTGTTGCGAAATAATTAGTGGTAATATTGCTTTCATTAATGATCCGGGTAATTTCAAGTTTGGCTAAAATAGCGCCGCTCTTTTCGTTGGGACAAATAATTTCGCCATTCCATAAGTCAAACTCATCATCATTAAAACTCATTAAAATCTGTGAGGATAAATCGCAATTTTTACCAATATTGATACTGGATAAATTTTTACCAGAGACCTCATCATAGGCCAGATCGGTTAAATCGGTAAAAGCTTTGTTGACATTAACGATATTCAGGGCGGTATCAAGAATGATAAAGCTTAAATGACTGTAATTGAACATTGAATCAAGGAGATATAACTTATCTAAAATTTTGACGGATTGATTAGAAAATTCGCCACAGACAATGATTCGTGCCGGTGTCTCGTTATCATCAACGGGAATGGCAACCAGATCAATTTCTTTTAATCGATCATCTTCAAGACTAAAAAGAATGGTCTCCTGTACGGGCAGTTTTTCTTTTTTTGCTTTTAATTCTATATTATGACTGACCGATAGTAGTTCTTTATTAACACCAGGGTATTGCATTAATTCATGGTCGGTCTTGCCGAGGTAATATTGATCCTTAATTCCGGATTTTTGCAAAAAGATTTGATTGGCCTGTACCCACCTGCCATCCCAGTCTTTAATACACAGTATATTGGGTAAATTTTTGATGAGAGTTGAGTCAGAATATATCGGCTGATTATTGTCAACCTGATTCTTGAGAATGGGAATGTTTTGGTCTTGATTTGCTAAGGACGACTTAGTAAAAAAAGAATTGAATAATTTTTTTAGCATATTTATTGTTATAGATTCAATTTTTTAATGGTCGCTTTATCCTTAAAATAGAAAATTGCCAATATCCATATTAATCCTTTAAGGCAATGAAAATGTCGATCATCTTATAGTTATTTATTGTTTAGTTTTGTTCAATATTTAATGATAGTACAAAACGATGAAAATAAAAATCGCCTGGCCATAAATAAGAAAAAAACAATATTCTTATAAGCTTAATGCTAAGTGCGTTTTGAGTGATAACTATTATTGATTATTTATTGAAAGTCCGGACAATGAGCTGGTGAATCAGTATTCAGGCCAGGTGAACTATCCTTATACCTCAATTATCCATTTTTCTATGCAATAAAATTCACTGAGACATACAATTTTTAAACATCGCATATTTATCACCCCTGGGCTCTATGGGGATTTTGTTGTCAGGAAGTTTATAGACGTTACGGATAATTTGCGGTCCAATTTCTTCATCAAGTTGAAGAATTCCTGATTTTGGTAATTTTTTCATAGAATTCTCAATAGTGAGACTGTTTTTTCTGTCAAGTAATGTCAGAACATAGATATTTGCAGCATAGTAACACACCAGAGGTTTATGTTTATTCTGCTCAGCCAACCAGTGGTAATCAAGCCTTCCTATCTCTCTGGCAATTAGAAAATCGTTCAAACTGGCAGTAAAGCCCATCAGTGAATAGCTTAAGGAAGCCATTGCTTTCTTGTTCTCTTTAACAATGAGTCTGAGCTCAAGCCCGCCAATCATTTGCTTCATAAGCTGGTTTTTTTGTTGAGCATCTAAAACCAGTGTCAGTTCAGCTAAAACATCAGATTGGCGTACAAATTGCACATCAGCTATGAATGGTTGTGATGAATCAATGATGAGACGTATCTGATTTGGAGAGGCTGCAGGCATGGGATTTGATAGCGCCAGGACAAAATCAACTCCATCATCGCCCTGTACAAGGCTAAATCGGTTTCCGTTGTTATCTACAGAAAATAATTCTTGTATCTTATGATCAGTCATTTGCCAACTTGCTTGAACACTATCGACAGGAGTGATTTTTGTAACAGCGCTTTTTGCAAGAGCATTTTCTGCAAGCACTATTGATGGAATGGCGAGACTGATTATCGTAATGATTCTTTTTAGCATAAGAAATACCTATATGATTTAAGTAGTATTTGCTAAATACAAAAAAATCGAAGCAAGTACATTTTATATCACTTAATTGTCAGGGATCAATGTTTTGATAAATATATTACGATAATTCAAAATCGCGGGTCAGGTTGGGAATATAAATATATTGTTTAGTGTAACGTATTAGATAAGTGTTTGATGGCTTTCAGGTGAGTAGCTAACGGTGTACAAAAAGTTGAGGTTGAGGTGGTGATATCAGCCGGGTTGGTTTTTTTAAAGCTTATAATAATAGCACTTTTATTGATGCTTGTTATGCAAACAAGTTTGTCGGCTGAAGCTGTTCAGTCAAATCCTCATTGGAAAAAAACAGCATGTACTTCTTGCCATACGATTAATAAACCGACTAAAGGCAATCGGGCATTAAAGATAAAAAATACTGATAAGCTATGTAAAAGCTGTCATAAAAAAACAAAAGAACATGATTACTTGCATCTTGTTGACATTGCACCTTCAAAAAAAATGCAGAAGATAATGCCAGCAAAAATAAGAGCAACTTTAAGTGGAAAGGGTAAGAAAATGACATGCAGTAGCTGTCATGAAACGATAATGCAATGTACGCCGTCACTTTTTTCAGAACGCTATGGCAATAGCGCGTTTTTACGAGGAAAAAACCCACATAAGCGTTATGTTTTCTGTTATCAGTGTCATGATGAAAAGGCTTATCAGAAATTGAATCCACACGACCAGAAAAGTGATGATGGTAAAGTTTACCGCAATAAATGCCTGATTTGTCATCTTAAAGCACCACAACAACAGGGCTCATCAAAGGTAAGTAATATTAAGTTGCAGGTCAAATCAAACTGGGAACAATTGTGTAAAAACTGCCATCGTGTGCCGCTGCATCCGGGTGAAAATACCAATCATATAGTAAAACCTTCAAAGAAAGTTCTGCAGCGTCTGAAAAAAATGACGGTTAAAAATAATATCATGTTTCCTCTGGAACCAAAAACAGGACGTATCTATTGTGCGACCTGCCATAACCCACATGAGCGAGGCATTATTAAAAACAAATTAGCAGCAAAAGGTGCTGATGAAAAACATCGGCTTCGTTCAAACTATGTTTGTGATAATTGTCATGATATATAGTCAGATATTATCTTGTTTATAAAATATATTTATGGAAATCAATGTAATGACCATCCAGTTTTATAAAGTTTGTTGGAAATATTTTATTGTTTTATTATGCCTGGGATATACGAGCTCAATATGGGCTTTTGTGGATGAAGAGGGATGTCTGCTTTGCCATAAATATCCTAAAATGGGGCGGATAACCGAAGATGGCGTAAAACGAAGTTATAATGTAATGCCCCATGTGTTTGGTACAACGGTGCATAGAAACGTCCCTTGCCGGGACTGTCATACTTACATCAAACAGCTGCCACATCGTGAAGTAACGACCGGTGTAACCTGTAATAGTGAATGTCATTCGGTAAAAAACCCGGCAACTGGAAAAAAATTCAGTCATCAACCGATCTATGATTCTTACAAAAAAAGTGTCCATGGACGGGAAAAAATTACCCAGGGACTAGATTCTGATAAACC
>Ga0316204_10010432_pt1 | contig 11971 bp, 9 predicted proteins | sample 6monrhotite_MG_2_FD_205661 | JGI IMG/M metagenome (GOLD analysis project Ga0316204, IMG submission 205661) | Microbial mat bacterial communities from mineral coupon in-situ incubated in ocean water Damariscotta River, Maine, United States -... | ecosystem: Environmental > Aquatic > Marine >...
GTGAAAGTCATAGGAGATGTTAATCAGCTTGAAGACTTGCAAGTAAGCGGAACAGCTGATGCTGAAAGAATGAATATTTTCAATAAATCTTTAAGAAGCAGCGCCGAGGGGAAGAAAACCTTGGAACAAGAATTTCAAGCCTATGCTAATTCTCCAAAGCGGGATTCAATATTAGAGGTTTTTAGAGGCCGATATTCAGCTATGGAAAAGGCAAAAAATGATAAAATGAAGAGTTTGATTGATGATGATCCCTCTTTATTTTCAAATTTGGCTCTTATAGAACAATTGCCGAAGCAAAGCCCCGAAGATTTAGCCTACTATAAAAAAGTAGATGAGGCTTTAGGTAAGGAATATGGAGAGTCACCTTTTTATAAAAATTTCCATGCGCAGTATGTAAAGATTAGTCGATTTACAATTGGATCCGAAGTTCCTGAAATTAACTTACCTAACCCTAATGGAGAAAATGTTTCATTGTCATCTCTAAAAGGGAAAGTTGTACTGATTGATTTTTGGGCATCATGGTGTAAACCTTGCAGGAGAGAAAACCCAAATGTTGTTGCAGCTTTTAATAAGTACAAAGACAAGGGATTTACTGTATATGGTGTTTCTTTAGATAGAACCAAAGATGCCTGGGTAAATGCTATTGCTCAAGATAATTTAAATTGGACCCAAGTCAGCGATTTGAAATTTTGGAATTCTGTAGCAGCAAAAGCCTATGGAGTTTCAAGTATTCCTTTTGCAATTTTAATTGATCAAGAAGGGAAGGTAATAGGGAAGAATTTAAGAGGCCCAGCATTGCACCAAAAGCTAGCCGAAGTACTAAACTAGTTGACAGACAATAAGAAAAATATCTATTTTGCCTCTGACTTTCATCTAGGGGCGCCTGATTACCAAACAAGTAGGGTAAGAGAAGCCTTAATTGTAAAATGGTTGGATGAAATTACTCCAACTGCCAAAGAAGTATACTTAGTAGGTGATTTATTCGATTTTTGGTTTGAGTACAAGAGAGCAATTCCAAGAGGTTTTGTTCGTCTTCAAGCTAAAATAGCTGAACTAACAGACCAAGGGATAATTGTGCATGTTTTTACTGGGAATCACGATATGTGGATGTTTGATTATTTGCCCCAAGAATTAGGAGTTCAACTATACAGAGAGCCAATTAGACGAGAATATAATGGGAAACAATTTCTAATTGGTCATGGAGATGGTTTAGGGCCTGGAGATCATGGTTACAAGTTCATCAAAAAAGTGTTTGCCAATAAAGTGTGTCAATGGCTATTTGCTCGCTTGCATCCCAATTTTGGCATTTGGATGGCCGATTTTTGGAGTGGTAAGAGTAGAAGGGCAAACAGAGGAGAAGATGAAAAATTTTTGGGAGAAAAAGAGGAATGGTTGGCTATTTACAGTAAAGAGTACCTGAAAAAAGAGCACATTGATTATTTCATCTTTGGACATCGACATTTACCCTTAGACCTTAAAGTAGGAGAAAATTCACGGTATATTAATTTAGGAGAATGGATGAATTATAATACCTATGCAGTTTTTGATGGTGAAGAATTGACCTTAAAGGAGTTTGAAAAGTAAAATGATAATCCTATGAGAACTCTCTATATAATATACTGTCTATTGTTTTTAATAGCATGTGATAATTCTAAGAATAAAGATTATAAAACAACTGAAAATCAAGTTTTTATTGAAAAGTCAGGAAAAAAGGTGCCTGTCTACTTTGAAGAAGGTAGCACATCTGAAGAAGGGTTTTTAATTGAAAAATCGATAGGTTCTTATTTGCTGAGTATACAAATGAAATCGGAATACCTAGAAGTGGGAAATACGAATCAAATTAAGGTGAACATAAAGGGTGTTAGTGCGGAAAAAATTACTGTAGCTACTATTGCAAGAGAAGCGTCAATAAAAAATGGAAAAGCTGTAGGTTACTTTGATATAGATGTTACTGAAGAAACTGAAAAGGTAACTTTGGTAGTTTCTTTGGCCGATACATTAAACCATGAGAGGGTTTTTCTAGATGAGCTAGATCTAAAAACAAACTACAATAAGTAGGAATTGATATTATAAAGTTGCCAAGGCTGATGTTAGCCCTATTGAACGTCGCCAAGCAGCAAGCTGACCCAAGTGCATGGCCTCGTGATTTACACACATAAAAAGTAAATAGTCATATAGGATAGGCATGTATATTTTAAATCGCCATTCCTGTTCTTTGCTTAAAAATGCTAGATCTAATTTTCTTAATAAAGATTTCACTTCTTCATGCTGATTTTTTAGCTCTTGAAGTAATTCCACTTTAGAAGGGTACTTATCTGTATTAAGGTCCGGTTCTCTTGGATCTCCTGGGCCTTTACGGAGGAATAAATCTTTCCAATCTTTTTGCATTTCATAAGCAGAACCTAATTTTTTAGCAACTAAGGCACTTCCAGAAACTAAGTGTCCCAATGTAAAAGCAGCATGGTTTACCAAACCTTTTGCTGGAGTTAGCGTCATTTGTTCGTCAGAAAGGTCTTTAACTAAAGCTTGAGCGTAAGAATAGTTGAAGTCGTATTGGCGGATTAGAGATTCTATTTCCATTTGCATAAGCATAGCATTTATGTTAAAGAGTAGTCTAACAATTTTAAATAATTTTATTGAATGGGAAAAAAGGTATTTATTGGGATATTGGCAGCCATTAGTTTTAATGTCCAGCTTTCTGCACAACAGTCAAAAGCATTAAACAGCAGAAGTGATAGTTTGGATATATTCAATTATCAAATTAACCTAGATTTAACTGATTTTGGTAGTAGAATAATCAAGGGGGATTGTAAAATACTATTTGCAGCTGATGTAGATGATTTGGGTTATATAGCGCTAGATTTATTGAAATTAACTGTAGATTCCGTAGTAACAAGAGGAGTTAGTTTAAACTATTCATACAACGATACATTACTTCAAATAAGCCTAAAGGATACATTACAAACAGATGATGTAGATAGTGTAACGGTATATTATCATGGAAGTCCAACTAGAGATCCAAGTTGGGGAGGCTTTTATTTTGATAACCTATATGCTTATAATTTAGGAGTAGGGATAAACAGTGAGCCACACAATATGGGGAGAGTTTGGTTTCCTTGTATAGACAACTTTATCGAGCGTTCTACATATGAATTTAATATAACGACTTCAGTAGGTAGAAAAGCTCATTGTAACGGAGAATTGATAAGTGAAACCATTATAAGTGGTGATACCATTTTACGATCGTGGAAGATGGAAGAAGAGATCCCAACTTATCTGGCATGTATCGCTGTTTCAGATTATGAAACGGTTTACGATAGCTATCAAGGGCTTAATGGTTCTATTCCAGTAGAATTAGTAAGTAGGGAAGCTGATACAACCAATCTAAAGAATTCTTTTGTTCACTTGTCAGATGCATTGACGATTTATGAAGAGAATTATGGGCCATACCTTTGGAATAAAATAGGATACTCTATTGTGCCTTTCACAGCTGGAGCAATGGAGCATGCTTCAAACATTGCTTACCCTAGAAATGCGATAAATGGAACCACCCAAAGAGAAACATTAATGGCACATGAGTTTGCTCATCATTGGTGGGGAGATTTAGTTACTTGTGAGACTTCAGCTGACATGTGGATCAACGAAGGAATGGCTTCCTATTCTGAGCATCTTTTTTTAGAAAAGTTATATGGAGATAGTGCTTATTATGAAGCTGTAAAAGCTAATCATAGAGATATTTTGCAATTTGCACACATTAGAGATGGGGATTACTTAGCCTTGTCGGGTGTGACACAAACCAACACTTATGGAACACATACTTATAATAAAGGTGCCTCTGTGGCTCATAATATGAGAGCTTATATGGGAGACTCCTTGTTCTTTGTTGGATTAAAATCGATTACAGATACATTTAAATTTAGGACGGTTAATGCAGAAGAGTTCAGAGATCAATTAGAGCGATCTACAGGAGTTGATATGGCTAATTTTTTTGATAGCTGGATTTTTGTTCCTGGATATGCTCATTATAAGATTGATTCTGCTATAGTTACTCCTAACGGAGCAAATTTTGACACACAGCTATACCTCCAACAGAAGTTGAAAGGAGCCACTAATTTTCACAAAGGAACACCTGTAGAGATTTCTTTTTATGATGCAAATTGGAATCGAGAAATAGAGACTATAGTAGTTTCTGGCCAACAGGACGATACGACTTTAACACTTCCTTTTGATCCTATTTTAATTCTTCTTAACGAAAGAAATCGATTAAACCAGGCGAGAACAGATGATCAGCTTTTAGTGAATACTACTGGAACCTATGCTTTAGAATCATCACTGGCTGAAATAACGATAGATGCAATCAATGATTCAGCTTTATTACAAGTTGAGCATCATTGGGTAGCACCTGATCCTATTCAAAATAATACTAAAGACCATAAGTTATCAAAAAATAGATATTGGTCTGTCGAAGGTATTTTACCATCAACCTTTGATGCAAGTATGAGTATTGATTATGATGGTAGGGCTGGCTTAGGGTTTTTAGATGAAGATTTAGTTGGTGTTAGAGGAGATAGCTTGATTCTTTTGTATAGAAGAGACGCTCATGAAGATTGGAGTGAGTTTTCATACTATACCAAATCTTCAAGAGCTCCAAGTAGTAAGAATGGGACCATTACGATTGATAGTTTGATATTAGGGGAGTACTCATTTGCGAATAAAGGGTCTTTGGTTAGTTTATCTTCTAATGTGAAAGCACAAGATGATTTTAGTATCTACCCCAACCCAACTGAGACTGTTCTTTGGGTAAAAAATAAAACCAATAAGCTTGGTTTAACTGTTATAGTTTATGATGGCTTAGGTAGAAAAATTTACGAAGAGGGTTTAAGTGCTAATCATAAGATTGCTACTTCAAATTGGAAAAGAGGAAGCTATATAATTGTTATTCTTGATAAGAACCAAGAGTTGCTTAGAGAAAAAGTGATTGTGAAGTAAATTAGTTTTTACCTACTTCGAATAAATAGAATAAGCTAAGGCTGTTGCTTAATGCTGTATAAGAATTAAGTCTACTGGAGAATGAAAGCTGTAAACGATTACTTAGCGAATAATTTACCTCTATTCCTAAAAGAAATTCAGTGTAGCTTTCAGTATAGTCGTGTGTTTCTTCATGTGCTCCTTCGGTATGAAAAACGTTGGCCTTTTTAGGAAGATGATCAACTTCAGTATAAGTAGTACGTTCTATGTCAAAGGCTGCTAGAGCAGCAAATGTCCATTTTGATCTCTCTAGAAAGGTATAATTAGCACCAACAACAAAGTGTTGTTCACCCACGCTTACTGGTATTTCATCGCAATAATCAAAATAGCTCTCTAAATCAGTATAGTTGAGGTTAGCAGAGAAACGTTTATAAACAGGAATTGCCGCTTCAAACTTTAAACCAGGGGAGTTAATCGACCAGCCTAAGTACTGTTGATGAACCGCCCCAAAACCGACTTTAAATTTTTCATAGGAGCGTTTTTCATTTTCTTGAGCGATAAGTGTTATACTTAGGCATAAAGAGAGTAGAAGTAAGGTGTTTTGGAGTTTCATTTTATCGAATTTAAGGCACTAACGTAAAGGTAGTGGGATAAAGTATAATTTATATTAATCTATTGTTTAAGCACTTTTAGATATTGAGGGGCCAACTTATCAATGTAAACTTCCATTAGATAAGAACCATTTCTTAAGTTCTCAATATTAGTTTCTAATCTGTTTGTTGAGGTGAATTGTTTAGTTAAAACTATTTTACCACTTAATTCTCTTATGATTATGATTGAGGAAGAATAGCTTTGATCAAGATCAATATTTAGTGATCCGCTAGTAGGATTAGGATAGGCAAGAGAATTGTGTTTCAATTGTTGAGAATTGATTCCAACCACTGTTTTCTCACTTAATTTCTGAATAAAGCAATCCCTTTGTCCATTAGAAGGGAAATTATTTGTTGTGTTTCCTGCTAGGGCAAGGTTTATAGTTCCATGAAATTCACCACATAGGTATATGTTGTTCAAATTATCTACAACAAGTTCATTGGTATTATCATTCTGTGTGCCCCCAAATGTTTCAACCCATATAAAATTTCCACTACTATCAAGTTTTAGAAGGTAATAGTCGGATGCTCTTACTCCATTGGACCTTTTGTTATGGACACCACTTCCCGGATCAAAATCAACAAGATCTCGAAATGACCCAGTGCTATAAATGTTTCCAGAAAGGTCTGTGGCAATTGAGGTTGCACCAACCACATTTCTTCCTTGAATTGTTTTGACCCAATTGAAATTTCCTTGAGTATCTAACTTTAGGATAAATGCATCTACAAAATTGGGGCTATAAGGGGCAATTTTGTGGACAGCTGTTCCAAGGTTAAAATCAACTGTGTCTTCGAAAGCTCCCAAAAGGTAAATAGCCCCCAAATTATCAATTCCAATGTCAGAGATTTGATCTGTTTTTTTGCCGCCTAAAGTTTTTACCCATAGCAAATTGTTGTTGGAATCGATTTTTTGAATAAAAGCATCATAGGCTCCATTTGAAGCAATAAGTAATTGAGAAGTATCTGGGTTAAAGTCAACCGTGTCTCTAAATTGGCCTACGATATACATATTGCCCAATTGATCTCCTTGAAGCGAGAAACCATAATCATCGTAGATTGACCCAAGAGATTCTGCCCATAGTAAATTGCCTTTATTGTCAAATTTTTGTACGAAACAATCTGTTATACCATTTGATGTGAAGTTGAGAGTACTAGTGTCAGGATCCAAGTCAATTGTACCCCAATAAGAACCTGTAGTGAAAATATTTCCAAAATGATCTAACTCAACATCAACTACATTGGTAGTAGTATAAGGATGATTCCCAAATGATTTTGCCCATACAAATCTTCCTCCGCTATCTAGCTTCACAATAAAAGCATGTATGCTGTTACCCGCAATTAGGTTGTAAGTAGAGGTGTCGGGGTCAAAATCTGCAGTATCTTGAAAACCTCCAACTATGTATAGATTTCCTATTTCATCAATGGTAATATCAAGTCCAATATCACTCGCTTTACCACCCATTGATTTGGCCCAAACGAGGTCGCCTTTTGAATCTAGTTTTTGAATGTAAACATCACTAGCTCCTTTCGCAGTTAAATTAAAGGTGGTGCTATTTGGATCGAAGTCTACAGTTCCATAGAAGTCTCCTACAGTATATACATTACCAGAAGAGTCAACCGTTAAAGAGTATGCATTTTCAATAGAAAAGCTGCCAAATGTTTTAGCCCATTCAAGATTTTGTGCTTGTATGACTATCCCAGTACAAAAAAAGAGAGCGAAAAAGAAGTATTTTAATAGACTCACCTTGGTAGAAAATTAACCAATTTTTCCTACCAAATCTCCCAAACGATTGGAGTAGCCAATTTCATTATCGTACCAGCCAACTACTTTTACCATCTTTCCGATAACCGAGGTTAGTTGAGAGTCGAAAATACAAGAATGTGGATTGCCAACAATGTCTATAGAAACAATAGGGTCCTCTGTATAAGAGATAATTCCTTTCAGCTCATTTTCTGATGCTGATTTAAAGGCAGCATTGATCTCTTCGATGGTTTTTAAATTCTTTACCACACAGCTAAAGTCTGTGAGAGAACCATCTGGAACAGGAACACGTATTCCAGCTCCACCTAATTTCCCTTCTAAATGGGGAAATATCTTTGTGATTGCTTTGGCGGCACCTGTGGTGGTGGGAACTATGCTTACGGCAGCAGCCCTAGCTCTCCGTAAATCTCTATGTGGAGCATCGTGTAGTTTTTGATCACCTGTATAAGAATGTATGGTGGTAATGTAGCCACTTTCTATTCCACAAAGCTCATCAATAACTTTAACCAGAGGTGCAAGCGAATTGGTAGTACAAGATGCGTTTGAAATAATGGTGTCATTAAGGTCCAGTACTTCATCGTTTACACCCAATACAATGGTCTTAATATCTACATCTTTAGCGGGAGCTGAAATAATAACCTTTTTAGCTCCGGCTTGAAGGTGCATGCTTGCTGCAGCTCTATTTTGAAAAAGACCAGTAGCTTCAATTACTACATCAACTTCTAATTTCTTCCATGGTAAATTCTCAGGAGACTTTTCTTGAAAAAATAATACTTCATTTCCATTAATGAGTATGGATTTTTCATGGATACTTACATCACCCTTAAAGCCACCGTGAACAGAATCATATTTGAATAGATGTCCTAAAGTAGTGGTGTCTGCAAGGTCGTTTATTGCAACGACTTTAATATTACTTCGCTGCAATAAAACCCTTAAGGTCATTCTGCCAATTCTGCCAAATCCATTAATTGCAACTCTTGTCATTCTTTCAGTTTATAGTCCTATACAAAGGTAAGCCTTCGAAAAAATATAGGAAACAAAAAAAGGGAGAACCGTATGGAACTCCCTTTACATTTATCTAATAAACTCTTATGCTCTTGCTTCTGAAGAAACAGTTAAACTTTTTCTACCTTTTGCTCTTCTTCTTGCTAATACTTTTCTACCATTAGCTGAAGCCATTCTCGTTCTGAAACCGTGCTTGTTTCTTCTCTTTCTTTTTGAAGGTTGGTATGTTCTTTTCATTGCTGTTTCTTTATCGTTTTTAAACGGACTGCAAAAGTAGGACTTTTTCCCTTTTTAACAAACCTACAACTAAAATATTTTTTTGACTTTCTAGGAGCTTTGATTGGCTACTTTTGCAAAAAGAAATTTCCATGGCAAAATTCGGAAGAAGAAGCGCTCAAAAGGACGACGGACCGAAGAAAAAAATTACCAAAGCTGCATTAAAGAAGTCGCTACGGCTATTCAAATATGTAAGGCCTTATAGAGGAACTTTTGCTATAGGGCTTGTATTCTTGTTGTTAAGTAGCACAACAACCATGGTTTTTCCATACTTAACGGGTCAATTGGTTGATGCTGCTAATCAGGATTTTTTAGACAATATTAACCAGATTGCATTGTTGCTGTTGCTTGTTTTTTTCTTCAATGCTATTTTCTCCTACTTCAGAATTTATTTGTTTGCCATTGTTACCCAAAAGACTTTAGCAGCTTTGCGTCAAGCAACCTACTTTCATTTGATTCAGTTGAGAATGAAGTTTTTCTCTGAACGAAGGGTGGGAGAATTAAACAGTAGAATTTCGTCTGATATTTCCTTGCTTCAAGAAACGCTAACAACTACAATTGCTGAGTTCTTAAGGCAGATCATTACCATAATTATTGGAATTTGTTTGTTGGTTTATATCTCAGTGAAATTGACCTTATTGATGCTGGCATTGGTTCCAATAGTAATTTTTATTGCTATTATTTTCGGAAAGAAAATTAAGTCGCTTTCTAAAGCTGCTCAAGATAAGGTGGCTGATTCCAATGTAATTGTAGAAGAAACATTGCAGGCCATAGAAACCGTAAAGGCATTTGTAAATGAAAGATTTGAATTCAATCGATACAAGAGCAAGACAGATGAGATAATTGGGGTTTCACTTACCGCTGCTAAATGGAGAGGAGCATTTGCTTCTTTCATTATTTTCTGTCTGTTTGGATCAATTATCGTTGTTATTTGGAGAGGTGTAGTCCTGGTTCAAGAGGGACAAATAAGCGATGGTGATCTATTTACTTTTATTCTATATTCTGTGTTTGTTGGGGCATCATTGGGAGGGATAGCTGATTTATATTCGCAATTACAAAAGGCTATAGGAGCCACTGAAAACTTGCTAGAAATATTTGATGAAGAGCAAGAGAGTTCTGATGCTGTTAAAGGGGAGGGTTTAACTGTAAAAGAAGGCAAGGTTGATTTTCAAGACATCAATTTTAGTTACCCCAATCGTTCTGATGTACAGGTTTTAAATGGGCTTAGTTTTTCTATTGAAAGGGGACAGCAAGTTGCTTTGGTTGGCCCATCAGGAGCAGGAAAAACAACAATTACAGCTTTGTTGTTGAAATTTTATGAGGCTAATTCTGGCTCTGTATTTATTGATGGAAGAAAGATTGAGGAATATCAATTGGAAAATTTAAGAGGAGCCATGGCAATTGTTCCTCAAGATGTGGTATTGTTTGGAGGAAGCATTTACGACAACATTTTGTATGGAGATCCAAACGCAACCAAAGCAGAAGTGGAGTTGGCTGCTTCTAAGGCTAATGCATTAGAATTTATTCAAGCCTTCCCTGAAGGTTTTGATACAATTGTGGGGGAGAGAGGAATACAATTGTCTGGAGGACAACGGCAGCGTATAGCCATTGCCAGAGCTATTTTAAAAAATCCTAAAATCTTAATTCTAGATGAAGCGACAAGCTCATTGGATTCACAGTCAGAACAATTGGTTCAGGGAGCTTTGGATGAGTTGATGAAAGGAAGAACTTCCTTAGTTATTGCTCATCGACTTTCTACTATTCAAAAAGCGGATAAGATCTTGGTGTTGAAAGGAGGGGAGTTGGTTGAAAGTGGAACGCATACAGAATTGAGTTCCATAGAAGGTGGATTGTACAAAGATTTGAAGGAGTTGCAGCTATAATCTCTTAGAGCTTAATTAACTTTTTAGTAATAAGCTTGTTTCCATTTGTGAGTACAGTAATAAAATAGGTCCCTTGAGAAAGGTCATTGCTTTCAATGCTTAGTTGATGCTCCCCAACGGTATACTTTTTATTGGCCAGTTGTTTAACCAGTTTTCCATTTGCATCTTTAATGTCAACTTGAACTGTGCTTGTTTTATTAATTGTCATTTTAATGTTCAACTCAGTATTGAATGGGTTAGGAAAAACACGTAAAGTAAGGGCTTTGTCTTCAAAATCGGGAAGGCCTACAACACCTACTGTTACAGGAATATGTTCGACACCTTTTACCAATAAACTATTCATATTGAGGTATTCAATTTGTATGGAGTCGGAAAAATCACTTTGGGGTTCAACAATAATACCATATCGCTCCCCAGGGTATACATAAACTGTATCACTATACTCCAAATTAGGGAGTGGTCTACCATCTGAAGAAACAATTCGTGCATTTAACTTACTTGGAAAAATCACTCGATTTCCATAATAGCCAATATTGGCCAATCGGAGGTAAGAAACTTTATTTTGATTGGTGTTTAATTCAATCTTATTGTCAATGATTTGTTGATCAGAGTAGCCATTGACCAAGAAAAACTGAGGGTCGTAATCTGGAATGGTAACGATATGAACAGCCAATGAAGTATCGTGTGGATGTAATAAAACACTATCGTGATGCCATGTTGTATCAATTTCGGACATTAATAGAGATAATTCAGTATCGAAGGAATATCCACTAGACCAAGTTGTATTACTACCATCCGGAGGTCGAACTATTATTAGACCATACATTCCTGCTTGAACGTGCACAGTAGAAGCTACATGGCAATGATACAGATATGTACCTGCATGAGGAGCTTTAAAGTAATAGAACCCATGATCCATGTGGGCAACATCAAAAGACAAATGAGGAACTCCATCATTCTGTTGATCGACATCTAATCCATGTAAATGAATGGTATGTGGGGCTCCCTGAGATACATTCCACAGATCAATTTTTATGGAATCACCCTCGTTCATTATTAGTGTTGGGCCTGGAACATTTGGCTGACTACTGAGGCGAGTGGCAAATCCAAATACTCTAATGTTACTGCTATCTGCTAACTGTTTGGTCCCAGAATTTCTGGCAATCAATAAAATACTTTGATCAATCTGAGCAATAGTGTGTAATCCCAATAGAATCAATATGATGAAAGGAATAATTCGCTTCATACTATTGAATTAAAATCGTTAAAAACATTCCGTTGGGGTAAATATGACCACCGCTAACAGCTACCAAATTATGGTCATGAACAGGAAATTCTCCCTTTTGATCTGGGATAAGCTCTAGAATTAAACTTTCCATACTGTATACCGAAAAGGTATCTTTTAATCTGCCAACATGTGTCGGGTG
>Ga0316204_10010433_pt1 | contig 11971 bp, 10 predicted proteins | sample 6monrhotite_MG_2_FD_205661 | JGI IMG/M metagenome (GOLD analysis project Ga0316204, IMG submission 205661) | Microbial mat bacterial communities from mineral coupon in-situ incubated in ocean water Damariscotta River, Maine, United States -... | ecosystem: Environmental > Aquatic > Marine >...
GAAATGCTCAAGCAATGGCAGGAATCTGGCCTGTATCAAAAAATTCGTGAAGCCAGTGACGGCCGCCCTACTTTTGTCCTGCATGATGGACCACCCTATGCCAATGGCGACATCCACATCGGTCACGCGGTCAACAAGATATTAAAAGACATCATCGTCAAGAGTCATACCATCGAGGGTTACGACGCACGTTATGTACCCGGCTGGGACTGCCATGGCCTGCCGATCGAGCTGATGGTCGAGAAAAAAGTCGGCAAGGCCGGCAACAAGGTCGATGCAAAGACCTTCCGTGAGAAATGCCGTGAATACGCGGCAAAACAGGTAGACGGCCAGCGTGCCGATTTCATCCGTTTAGGCGTACTGGGTGACTGGGACAAACCTTATCTCACCATGGACTACCAGTTCGAAGCTAACATCGTACGCAGCCTGGGCAAGATCATCGAGAAAGGCCACCTTCACCAGGGCAGCAAACCGGTACACTGGTGCCTGGATTGCGGCTCGGCACTGGCTGAAGCCGAAGTTGAGTACCAGGACAAAGAGTCTCCGGCTATCGATGTCATGTTTACCGCTATCAACAACGGTGAATTCGAAAAAGCTTTTAACTGTAGTGATGGCCAGGGTGATATCAGTGCCGTCATCTGGACCACCACACCGTGGACACTGCCGGCCAACCAGGCCGTTGCGCTGCACCCGGACTTCACCTATGAACTGATCCAGGTTGAAACCGCCCACGGACCAGCTCGATTAATTCTGGAAAGTTCGCTGGCAGACAACGCACTTGCCCGTTACGGTTTTGAAAATGCACGACGCCTTGCCAGCTGCCAGGGCCAGTCACTGGAAAATTTACTGGTCAAACATCCGCTATATGACAAACAGGTGCCCGTCATCCTGGGTGATCACGTCACCACCGAAACCGGTACCGGCGCGGTACACACTGCACCCGGTCACGGCCAGGATGACTTTGTTGTCGGCAACCGTTACGGGCTGGAAGTGTATAACCCGGTCGCAGGTAACGGACTATTTTTACCGGACACTGAATTATTTGCCGGTGTTCACGTAAACAAGGCCAATCCTCTGGTGATCGAGGCCCTCGAACAAAACCATGTTTTATTGAAGCATGAAAAAATGCAGCACAGCTACCCATGCTGCTGGCGACACAAGACACCGATCATCTTCCGCGCCACACCACAGTGGTTCATCAGCATGGATCAGGCGGGCTTAAGAGAGCTTGCGAATAAAGCGATCAAAGAGACCACCTGGCTGCCCGACTGGGGACAGGCGCGTATCGAGAGCATGGTCAATAACCGGCCTGACTGGTGCATATCCAGACAACGGACATGGGGCGTACCGATAACATTATTTGTTCATAAAGAAAGTGGTGAATTACACCCGAACACCAAGGCGCTGATCGAACAGGTGGCTGAAAAAATTGAACAGCAGGGTATCGAAGCCTGGTTCTCAATGGATGCCGAACAGTTGCTTGCTACAGATGCTGAACAGTACGACAAGACCACAGACACCCTTGATGTCTGGTTTGATTCCGGTGTTACCCATGCCTGCGTATTAGGCCATCGCGACAAGCTGCCTTTCCCTGCCGACCTGTACCTGGAAGGCTCTGATCAGCACCGTGGCTGGTTCCAGTCATCGCTATTGACTTCAACCGCGATGAACGGTGTTGCGCCGTACAAAAAAGTATTAACCCATGGTTTCACGGTTGACGCCCAGGGTAAAAAAATGTCGAAATCTCTCGGCAATGTTGTCGCGCCGCAAAAAATTGTCGGTACCCTGGGTGCGGACATCTTACGCCTATGGGTCGCCAGCACTGATTACACTAACGAGATGACGGTCTCTGATGAAATCTTAAAACGCAGCGCAGACGCTTATCGCCGTATCAGAAATACTGCACGTTTTTTACTGGCCAACTTGAATGGTTTTGATCCGGCTACCGATAAACTTGAGACCGATGAACTGCTTTCACTTGACCGCTGGGTGATAGCCAGAAGTCTGGAACTGCAAAATGAGATTGTCGACGCATACAAGGAATTTAATTTCCACCTGATCCATCACAAGTTACTACAGTTCTGTACGGTCGATCTCGGTGGTTTTTATCTCGACATCATCAAAGATCGTCAATACACAACACAGGGCAACAGTGTCGCCCGCCGCTCTGCACAAACGGCGCTGTATCATATTGCAGAGGCAATGTGCCGCTGGATAGCGCCGATATTAAGCTTCACTGCCGAAGAATTGTGGAAATCGATCCCGGGGAAGCGCAGTGAATCGGTATTACTGGAGAACTGGTACGACGAGTTATCAGAACTTGATAGTAGCGAAGCCATGAACATGAGGTTCTGGCAGACCATCCTCGAGGTCCGCTCTGCTGTGAGCAAAGAACTCGAAGCCCTGCGTGCAGACAAAACTATCGGTTCCTCACTTGATGCGAAAGTCACACTCTACGTTGACAGCACATTAAGACCAGACCTTGAATCATTACAAGAAGAGTTACGTTTTGTATTGATCACCTCTGAAGCCAGAGTAGAAGGAATTAATGACGCTGATGACAGTTGCATCGAAGTAACGATCGATAGCGGTCATACGATCAAGATCAAGGCAGCCGCCTCTGAAGATACGAAGTGTGTTCGCTGCTGGCACCACAGAGATGATGTTGGCAGCAACGACGAACATCCAGAGCTTTGCGGTCGCTGCGCAGAAAATGTTGCCGGCAACGGTGAACAGCGCACTTTTGCCTGACTGGGGTCAGCTCACACTTGCATCATGAAATGGTTATGGCTTTCAGTATTAACGATCATACTTGATCAGTTAACTAAATATATAGCAGAAGCAGAATTGCTATTGCACAAACCTGTCTCGGTTATACCTGGTTTTTTTAACCTCACCTTAATGTATAACAAAGGTGCAGCATTTAGTTTCTTGAGTGATGCCGGCGGCTGGCAGCGAATCTTATTTGCCGGGCTCTCGATCGTGATCAGCATCTTTCTTTTTTTCTGGCTAAAGCAACTGTCGAAAGACGAGCAGCAAAAAGACAACAACATCCTGCAGATCGCCATCACACTCATCCTGGGCGGTGCAATTGGCAACCTGATCGACCGAGCATTGACTGGCGAAGTTGTCGACTTCATACAGGTATATTATGCAACTTATTATTTTCCTGCGTTCAATATCGCTGATTCTGCGATTACATTAGGTGCTGGATTATTAATCCTGGATATGTTCCTGGAAACCAGACGAGGCAAAAGCAACTGATATGGCCGATGAAATAAACATGCACAGCCTGGTATTAATGCATTACAGTATCGCGTTAACCGACGGCACTGAAATCGAAAACAGCTTTGACGATGAACCGGTCGAGATCGCTATGGGTAGCGATGACGTAACCGAAGGCATGGAACTCGCCCTCTTTGGCTTAAAGGAAGGTGATATCCAGACGCTTACGCTTACTGCGGAACAGGGATTTGGCATCTGTGATGAAGATAATATCCACCATATGCCTCTGTCTGATTTTCCTGAAGACCTGCCACCTGAAGTGGGCCTGTCCTATTCGTTTGAATCACCGGAAGATGGTGAGATACCCGGCACCGTACTCAGTATTAAAGACGATACTGCAGAGATTGATTTTAACCACCCGCTCGCAGGGCAACAGATCGTCTTCAAGGTCGAAATACTGGGTGTGAACAACGCACATGCCGAAATCAAATAGAATAAAACCATGAACATCTACCTCGCTAATCCTCGCGGCTTCTGCGCTGGCGTTGATCGCGCCATCGAAATCGTTGAACGCGCACTGGAAATATTTTCAGCGCCCATATATGTGCGCCATGAAGTCGTACACAACCGTTACGTGGTCAGCGAACTCATCAAAAAAGGCGCAGTATTTGTTGAAGAGCTCGATGAGATTCCTGATGGCGCTACCGTCATATTTAGCGCCCATGGTGTCTCACAAAAAGTACGCAACGAGGCGCAGAAACGCAAGCTGCAAGTCTTTGATGCGACCTGCCCGCTGGTCACCAAGGTGCACCTGGAAGTCGCTCGCCATGAAAGGAATACCGAAGACGTCATCCTTATCGGCCATGCCGGCCATCCCGAGGTAGAAGGTACCTTGGGGCAATACAAGCCTAATCCAGATAGTGAGATCTACCTGATTGAAACCATCGAGGATATCGAGCAACTACAGGTCAAAAACCCTGACGCCCTGGCCTACGTCACTCAGACCACGTTATCGATGGATGACACAAAAAACATCATCGATGCTCTGCGTAAAAAATACCCAAAGATTAACGGACCACGTAAAGATGACATCTGTTACGCCACACAAAACCGGCAAGACGCGGTAAGGCAACTGGCCGCTGAAGTTGATGTATTCCTGGTTATCGGCTCTGCAAATAGCTCTAACTCAAACCGCCTTCGCGAGCTGGCCGAGAATCATAACGTGAGCGCATACCTGATAGATGGCGCCAAGGACATAGACCACCGCTGGTTCGATAATGCAGAATCTATCGGTGTTACCGCCGGTGCTTCAGCACCGGAGGTGCTGGTTCAGGAAGTGATTTCGACACTAGAAAATTTATTCGAAACCACGATCATCACCAATGAAAAGGCAACTGAAAACGTACGTTTTCAGTTGCCTAAAGAGCTGCGAAACTAATTACCAGCTAATTACCAACAAGCATCCACTGTACCGGCACTGGTTCCTTTTTGACCTAACGAGTTCAAGCTCAGATTACCACATTCGGTATCCGCACTTTTTGGTGTCGCGGTCAGTGTATATGCAAACGCTGTTGCTGATGTGATCGACATGGTATACAGATCATCCGAGGTTTTATTGCTACCTACCGTGCCCGTGCCAGCTGCATTCACTGTTGCGCCGGCATAAGTATCATTATTTAAATAATACTCTTCCATACGACCAGCTAGAGACAACAGCGAATCAATCGCATCAGCCCGGTTACCTTTTTTAACCGCATTGGTATATGCAGGGTAACCCACCGCCGCCAGTATGCCGATGATTGCAACCACAATCATCAGTTCAATCAATGTAAAGCCTTTATTATTTTTCATTATTATTCCACCTCATACCAATGGGTTTTACGTGCGCCGAGACCAAATTCAGCGGCTGCACATTCTGTACCAATACATAATGTTGGCTCGCCACCTTTGGTGATAATAACGTTAGGTGAAGGCGGAATACCACTTCGAGCTAAACTTGAATGGCGTTCATGTCGCAGATCCACATCACTCGGAAATGCTGCAGAGCCATCAAATACATCCAGGAAAAACACCTTGCCTGTTCCCGCCTGCGGCACACAGCTTCCTGAAACAACCGTCGTTAAAGGCGTGAAAGTAGAGACAATTGCAACACCTTCGATTATCAGAGGTTCTGACAGGCCTTTTTCTCCTACCCAGGTGTTGGTACCGGTCTCGTCATCGAGTTTGATAAACCAGCCTTCGGCGTTATCGATAGCCGTCTGTGCCACATTGTTCTGAGCATCTGTACCATCACCGGCAACCAGGTTCAAGGTTGCATCATACAGGTCTGCTTCCGTTAGTGTCGCGTAAGTTGTTGGCGTATTGTACACATCATTATCTTTAAGCAGATAGATACGGTCCTGTATCTCTGTATTCAGTGGATGTGCACGATATCCAGATGCTGCAACCAGCGCAAGATAAGCCGCTTCGCCACGTTTGGCGATCAATGCCACATCCGGTGGATAGTAGAAACGACGTGCATTAATTTTACCGTTACTAGCCAGGTCAGCTATGCGGCCACCTTTTATGGAACCGGACAGCGCTGAGCCATTATCATTATCGATATCAAATCGGAATATCTGGCCACCCATATCAGCCGCATACAGGCGATCGATAAATCCGTCACCAGACATATCAAGCGGTTTTATCCGTGCCGGGATGCTGTAATTCATACCTGCAACTGGCAGCGTTCCACCGTTACCGGCAGACCATAATAGTTTACCGCTATCTGCGTCGGCGATGAACACTGCACGGCCTATGTTATCTGCCGTTCTTACTGTAACGCTATCCTGATTGGTATCGTAACCACCACCAAAAATTAACACGGTCTTTTCGGTAGACCCATCTTTTATCTTCTCGACATTGACGGTCGACCAGGTTTGACCCAGCTCAGCATAATCACCTGAGCCACCTTTGATGATCCAGCGCAACTTCGGATTGTTTCGGTCGGTCACATCGAGTGAATAGATGTCATTGCCGCCACGACGCATGCCGATGTATAAATAGACGGTGTCAGCACCACTGATGATGCCGTCTTCATTTATGTCATTAATCCAGGCAACGACGTTACCGTCCAGGCCATAGGTTTTATCACCCTGCCTGTTGTCCATTAAATCATTAAGATTCGACAGCAGCTCCTGCGGGATGAATGAAAATATCTCTGTGCCGTCATCCGCATCAATCGCATGCAGATAACCATCATTCGTTGCCATGTAGGCAACCAGGTCAGGACTGGCCACGGTACCGCCATATTGAACCAGTGCTGGTTCTGAATGCAGCGGATCACCCATCTCAAGGCGCGCATCTGTTGTTCCTGCAGCACCATACAAATCAAATACATCCAGACCTTTAGCCCAGTCCAGTAAAGTTTCTCTACGCGGCGTACCGGCTATTTTCTCCGGCTTACCAACGATATCTAACATCGCAAGCGTAATGTTAGTATTGCTCTTGTCTACAACATTAGCAGTCGCTGTTAGTGCAGCGAGTGATGCGCCCGGATACAGAACACCGTTATTGTTGGTATATGTAGAGCTATAGGTATAAACCTTACGAGGCGTAACGAATTCATTTGCAGCACCACCAGCCGATACGTCCAGACCATCAGCACCAGTGTGTGTCCAGAAACTTTGGGCACCGACATCGAAGAAACCGGTTACCGGGTCAACTGCATCAGCACCTGTCGCATCAGCAACAAACGGTAATCGCTCTGTAGTATCCAAATCACCGTCATCATCATTGGTGTCAACAAAAAAGTCCAGTTTATATTTCTTCAGGTTACCGTCCCAATGTGCGCCTTTACCCGGTTTAAACAATGTGAAATACAGGTCGTCCAGATGGGTCGAACGGTTAAATGCGTTCACTGACACCGCAGGAGAGGAGAAAGTTGTATCCGAGTTGTTGATATCTACCAGGATGGCATTAAATGCATCGGCTAGCGTAGCCGCATCATCGGCAAGCAGGTACTCACCGGTGCCGCTGGCATTAAAACTGGCGATCGCAGTATCTTCCAGTAAAGGTTTATCGATAGCAAAACCGATGGTATAGGTTGAGATCACCTGGTCGCCACTGAGTGATGAACTCTGATCATTAGTAGCAATTGCATCTGCTATCTCATCCAGGCAGTTGCCGCTACAACTGCTAACACCGACTCTTGCCAGGCGAGAACTACTCAAACTATCATTGGTTGGGTCACCATCTGTCAGCAGAATAGTAAAGTTTTTCTGACATTCATTGGCAATCGGTGATATATATTGTCCACCTGATCGTGAACTGCCAACACTGGCAAATGGTGTCGAATCGGTACCATAATCGACGCTGCTGCCCTGGTAGTACATCACTGATTCATAATAAGTTTCGGACAGTGGTGTACCACCGCTGTCATTCATCGCATTCAAAGCGGTAACAAAGGCTGTACGATTTGATTCGATGTCATCGATAGGCTCTACCACCATGCCGCCGTCACTGTCACTGGAAAAACGCATCAAACCAATATTAATGCCTGTAGTGTTGGTCACCAGGTCTTGTATTACATCCTGCATTACGCTGATACGCGTTCCCGCGTTTGTTACCGGTGTGCTGACCAGATAATTTAGGTAGTTACCGCTATATATCGTCGCACTGAAACCAACTCCGCCCCAGTTAAGCTTTTCACTTTCCACGTTGGACCATGGGCCGTTTGACATTGACGCCCATTTTCTTGAGTCTCCCGTAAGCTCACCATGAACACCCTGGTCACCTTCACACTCAACAAAATCAGTAATGTTATTTTTGGTTAAACTGTCTCTCCAGTTACCCCTGTACTGCGAAAGTCGTCCAGTAAAATATCCCGTGGTATCCAGAGATCTCGCTGCATCACAAACGACCGCGCTACGGTTTGCCTGGCCTAAGTCGCTAACATCAACATACCTGTTCCACCACCAGCCTGAGCCGCCGTTACAGTGACGGTCTGCCCGGTTACTACCACGTGGCTGCAGATAGACACGGGTAGCATCATAACAACCCGGTGCGGAGTAAGTAATGCTAGGGTCATAAGCGACCCTGGTAAGCACCGAACTACCCATACTGCCAGAGGTGTCGAGCACAAATAACACGTTAGGCTGAGTCTGCTGAGTAATCGAACCGGCAGTAGTATATATCTCGATATCATCTGCCACAGCTGGAACGGTTACCAACATACCGTAGACCGTGCTCAGCAGCATGACTTTAAATTTTTCTGGAAGTTTTAACATAATAAATTCCTCAATCTGGCCCACAAAGATGTGCCTGTATTCTTCACTCGACAATTATTACCAACGTATCGCGGTGACATTTTTTGTTTCCAGTTCATAGATGACGGTCGCAAATCGACCCAGACGACTCGTCGCCTCTTTTAAAGGCACCTCAACATTGTTTGCATAGGCTTTTGTATCCGGGGTTATCGTGACCTTGATAGGCTCACAAAAATCACAGACTTTTCCTTCGACAAAACCATTCAATGTTGAATCCAGGCTAATTCGTAATGAGCTAGATTCGATAGCATTATGCGTTTCGATCACGCCACGCATAGGCGCATCATCATCACCAACAACTGGCGCATCAGCTGCGACAGCAGACTGTGCAGTCATCAATAAAAACATTAGAGTAAACATCTGGGATTTATTTTTCATACCTACACCTATTAACATGCCGACGGGAAACGCACGCCTAACGTTTGATTTGAGGTGGCGGTCCCTGTTGTGTTAGAACCGCTGCCCCTTACATTGTAAAAGTTATAACTAAAGCCTCTACCAGCCTCCAGGCTGCCGCCGGTACTCTTGGCACAACCGATAAAATCGACAGTTGCTGTCAGCGCAGATGCCCCGGATAAAACATAACCACTATATATCTGCGGTGTCGCACTCATTGTCTGGTAATCGATTACACCGGTACCAGGTTTTGAAATTGTAAATTCCAGTAATGACTGCGTTGCATTAAAAGCCACCTGGTGCTGTTTTGCATTGGCCGTCGCTTTTAATTCCGTGTTGGCAGTATTCATCGAAGACACACCGATCAATGTCAGCACTGCCAGCATTACCAGAGCGAGTATCAGAACGAAACCACGCTGTTGTTTAAATTGTTGTTTTTTCATATACATAACTTCTCTCAAAAAAACAGTTTATATCTGCCTCAGGTTTCTTAGATCGACGACACTGGTTACCAGAAAATAACGGTAATCGTCCTGACCGCCAAAAGAAGCCGCCGGAGCACCCGCGATAGAGAATGATTTTGTTGTATCAACACCTTTTTGCTTTTCGTCGGAACGCATCAACAGCCATATCTTTGCGGCATAAACCTGTGTCCAGTCCGCTACCGCGTTAGGATCAACATATCGGTCGATCGTGTTGTTGGCGTCACCATCGGTATTTTCACCAAATTGCACCTGTAGGTCAGCAACACCGGAAATCAGTACCTGTTTCTGCATAGCCGGACCATTAACCAGCGCAGCCCGGCGCAATGAAGGGATGCCGTCACCGGTTGCATCAGTATGGTCACTGATGTAATAAGCAAAAGCATGCAGAACATAATTGTGAGTAATATTTGGATCACTATCAAACTTACCGATAACTGGCTGCGCCGTTCCGGTAAAGATGCGTCCGCTGGCAAAGTTGCTACGTACGTAAGCCTGTCCATTAGTTAAAGCTTTTGGCAGGCCGGTGACCGAACTTAAATAGTTAGAATCAGCATAACGAATTTCCAGTATATCGGTATTAGCCAGGTAACCTTCACTTGGCGGAATGCAGCTGCCTGAATATGGATTACCAGCAGTGTTATTTATTGCAGAAACAGCCCGCGATAAGTTGTAAGCCCAACCAACGCCGCAATCATTGCCAACAGCTGCAGGCACTGCGCCAGTGCAGGAAGCATCCGTCGATCTGCATTCGATCAAACCATCCTTATTGGTGCCGCCATACATGCCGGCATGGCGTAGATCATAAGAGATCATATCAATGGCAAAACGCGCATCAGCGGCCATGTCCATCTGCATTTCATTAACTGCCTGTGTTTTGCGTGTGCCAGAATGCAATGAAAATGCACCGCTGACAATGATCAGACCGACAACCATCGCTACCAGCAATTCAACCAGGGAAAAACCATATGACTGTTTTCTATTTTTCATCACATCACGCCCTAACATGGAACCACCGTACAAATATTAACGGTCGTTGAATAACTCTTAGCGACGCTGCCTGCAGCGTCTTTATTACGTTCCTGCCAATTGACAGTAATATTCATTGTTGCCAGTCTTGATGGTGCTACAGCTGGAGTAAAAGTAACCGTCGTTGTTGCCGCACCGGGCAAACCAGCTGTTAAATTCTGCTCCCACCAGTAAACATCGTCCTGCGCCAGCTGCACAGGTGAACATTCATTTACGCCAGAACAACTGTTGTTAACGCCGGCACCGGCATAAGCAGCCAATGCAGCAGCAGAAGGGTTCGTGCGCATACTTTCGAACAATTCTTCGACTTTCATCATGGCGACCGAACCATAAACCGAGGTCTTACCCGCTTTTAGCGAAATAGCCTGCAGTGAAGCGATACCTAACATGCCAATCGTCAGTATCAAGAACCCGATCAACGCCTCCATCAGGGTGAATCCCCGGTTCTTATGTATGGAGCTCATTCTATTATTCATCATATACATGTTATTTAGGGGTTTGCTGGACATGAGATCACCGCTGTATTATCTGAAACACGCACACGACCCGATAAACTTAACACCACCGCCCGCGAACCAATCACCGTATTGCTGTCATCAAAACTACAGATACTAAATGTGCCAGATTCCGATATACCAGCCGTATTCTTAGGCATGCCTCGTGCAGTAAAGGTAAATGAAGTGATGGCAGCGTTATTCGCATCCAATCCTGTCACCGAAAGCTTATCGTCTGAAATAGCCTCATGAATCCTTAATAAACAATCTGTATTAGCTGCTGTACAGGGCGCCCCTGTATTCGTCAGGTTGCCACCCGCGTCAACGAATACGATCCATCCATCAGACCAGTCTCCAGTTCCTCCGCAAGATGTGCCGTTACTGCTATCACATATACTTACTCGGGAATTTAGCTTGATAGCTTCACTGCGCGCCACATGCAAAGCCGACAACAGCTCATTCGTAGAAGCAACAAGCTGGTTGCTCTGCATAAAGGTTTTCAGTGATGGCACACCCACCGCCAGCATAATACCGACAATGGCCAAGGTGATCATCAATTCAGTAAGAGTAAATCCGTAAGACTTTTTCATGAGTATAATTTAAGACCAGTTATTTTGATTTGCCAGCAGATTACGACAGGACGAGCTATAAGCCAGACAAATGGCAGATAAATGCCAGAAAAGCGTTAATTTCTCTTAATCGAACACAACATTTTTTTGAGAATTTGTTAATAAAACCGTTATATTCATAAGCATAGACCAAAATCTATGTTTTTAATCCGTACAAGGATGACATAATCATATAAAATCTATATTAGTTCCAACTTATGAAATCACCCTTATGAATTTAGATAGAGTCAGTTCAGGTAATCATCTACCCGACGAAATTAATGTCATCATTGAAATTCCAGCACACAGCGATCCGGTCAAATACGAAGTAGATAAAGATACTGGCGCAATGTTCGTCGATCGATTCATGAGCACAGCTATGCACTACCCTTGCAACTATGGTTACGTGCCCCATACCCTGTCAAAAGACG
>Ga0316204_10010434_pt1 | contig 11970 bp, 9 predicted proteins | sample 6monrhotite_MG_2_FD_205661 | JGI IMG/M metagenome (GOLD analysis project Ga0316204, IMG submission 205661) | Microbial mat bacterial communities from mineral coupon in-situ incubated in ocean water Damariscotta River, Maine, United States -... | ecosystem: Environmental > Aquatic > Marine >...
CGACCTGATCACGAACTATCTCGATGCGGTGGTCGGCACCCTCGACCCGTCGGGGCCGCGTACCGCCAAGGTCGTCCACACCGCGCTGCACGGAGTGGGCACCGAGACCCTGGTTGCCGCATTCGATGCGGCCGGCTTCGACTCGCCGGTCCTCGTCGAGGCCCAGGCCATGCCCGACCCGGACTTCCCGACCACGCCGTTCCCGAACCCCGAGGAGCCCGGAACGCTCGATCTCCTCCTCGCGCTCGGCGATGACACGGGGGCGGACCTCGCGCTCGCCAACGACCCCGACGCCGATCGTCTCGCCGTAGCCGTGCCCACGGCCACCGGCTGGCGCAACCTCTCCGGCGATGACGTCGGCTGTCTCCTCGCCGATCATCTCCTCCGCCGGGCCGGCGCCGACGACCGAACGCCCCTCGTCGTGTCCACCACGGTTTCGTCCCGGCTGTTGGCGCGAATCGCCGCCGCGCATGGTGCCGATCACGCGGAGACGCTGACCGGGTTCAAGTGGATCATGCACGCCCGTTCACAGCACCCGGATCACCGATTCGTCTGCGGATACGAAGAAGCACTGGGCTACGCGACGAACGACCTGGTGCCCGACAAGGACGGGATCAGCGCCGCCCTGGTCATCGCCGAACTCGCCGGCGAGCTCAAGGCCCAGGGCCAGACCCTGCTCGACCGTCTCGACGAGATCAGCGCCCGCCACGGCGTGCACGCGACCGGGCAGCGGGCCATCCGCTTCGAACCCGGCCCGGACGGCGCCTCGAACCAGCGCGTGGCCCTGGATCACCTGCGGGCCAACCCACCGACGACGCTCGCGGGGATCGACGTCCGCGCCGTTCTCGACCTCGCCGAGGGGGAGACCGGTCTGCCCCCGACCGAGGGTCTCGTGATCGAGTTCGAGAGTGCCCGACTCGTCATCCGACCGAGCGGCACGGAGCCCAAGATGAAGATCTACGGCGAGGTCATCGCTGCGCCAACCACCGATGTCGCGGCGTCCCGAGCGAAGGCTCGTGCGGGGCTGCGCGACCTACTCGGCGCCGCCGTGAACCTCGTCACCGCCTTCGACCTCCCACCGACAAGCAACACCGAACCCGATCCTCGAATCGCCGCCGCATTTGCACAGCGCCCCACGGGGCGCGACCGGGTGGACGACCTCGAGCTCACGGTGCGGTGTATCGACCTCACAACCCTCGAGGGAAACGACACCGCCGCGAAGGTCCGGGCGCTGTGCGCCCAGGCTCGCCGACCCGATGTGGCGAACGCGACCGTGGGGCCGGTCGCCGCCGTCTGTGTGTACCCCGAGCTGATCTCGCTGGTTGCCGAACTCACCAGCGGCACATCGATCGGCGCCGCGAGCGTCGCGGGTGCCTTCCCGACGGGTCTGTCTGCGCTCGACGTCCGGGTGTCCGACATCCGGGCCGCCGTTCGCGCCGGCGCGGACGAGGTCGACATCGTGCTGAACCGGTCGGCCATGATCCAGGGACATGTCGAACAGGTCGCCGACGAACTCGCAGCATCTCGAACGGCGGCGGGAGACACCCACCTGAAAGTCATCCTCGAGGTCGGCGAGCTCGATGCCGCGCAGATCACGGCTGCGGCCAGGCTGGCCATGGACGCCGGCGCCGACTTCATCAAGACGTCAACCGGCAAGTCGTCTGTGAGCGCGACCCCGGAAACGGTGTGGCTCATGGCCGAGGCCATCCGAACCCACGCGACCGAGACCGGCCGCCGGGTCGGGTTGAAGATCGCCGGTGGTGTCCGAACGGCCGATGACGCGCTGGGCTATCTGAGCATCATCCGCACGGTCCTCGGCGACGAGTGGCTCACCCCGGGCCTGTTCCGCTTCGGGGCTTCGAGCCTCCTCGACACCGTGGTTGCGGAATTGGACGCCGCCCGTGCCTAGACATCCCAGGCGACGTCGAGGCGGCTGGGGCCGCGGAAACTGATGTTCGGGAACGGCGCCAGATCCTGATTCTCGGCCAGGCGCAGGGACGGGACCTTCTGTGTGAGGGTCTCGACGATCAGGCGCGCTTCGAACTTCGCGAACCTGACGCCGAGGCAGTGGTGGTTGCCCTTGCCGAACGAGATGTTGCTGCGAGCATTCGGGCGCCGGATGTCGAAGCGCTCGGGATCCTCGAACTCCCGTGGATCGTGGTTGCCCGCCGCGAGGTTGAGGTAGACCTGGGTTCCCGCCGGGATCCGCACATCACCGAGGGTCGTGTCGCAGGTCGTGACCCGACGCCAGCCGATCTGCGGGGTGTCGACCCGCAGGACCTCCTCGATCGCACCCGCGATCAGATCGGGCTCGGTGCAGAGCGCGTCCCAGTCGTCGCGGCGGGGCAGCAGGTTCTTCAACGTATTGCCGAGCAGCAGGGTGACCGGTTCGTGACCGGCGAATGAGAGGCCGTAGAGGATCGACTCGACCTCGCGGTACGAGAGCAGATCGGGATGCTCGGCGTGGTGGGCCAGGAGCTCAGAGGCGTAGTCGTCGGCCGGATTGTCCAGCTTGTCGGCGGTGAACTCCTGGACGTAGCGCCAGTAGGCGAGCATCTTCTGTGCGATGTCGACCTGTTCCTCCGCGGTCGGCTGCCCCCAGGAGAATGCCAGCCGTTTGCCGCACCATTCCTTCAGCTGGATGTCGTCGGCCTCGGGGAAGCCCATGAACCGGAACACGACCTCCCCGGGAAGCGGGTGCCCGACCGCGGCGATGAAATCGGCCGGCGAGCCCGATGCGAGCATCTCGTCGACCATCTCGCCGGCCCGGCGCCTGATGTAGGGCTCCAGCACCTTGTTGCGACGATTGGTGAAGCCGGTCTTGGTGAACTGACGGATTCGACCGTGATCGGGCTCCTGCTTGTTGGACATCACGGCCACCGGACAGAAGTCGGGTGCGGCGAGGACGGCGGCTGCCTCCTCACAGATCGGGAAGACCGGGTCCTGCACATTGGCCGACGAGTACACGTCGGGGTTCAAGAAGACCTGCTCGATGTCCTCCATCCGCGACACCACCATGTAGCCGAGCTCCTCGGCGTAGATGACCGGCGCGTCCTCGCGCATGAAGTTGGCGATGGGGTACGGGTCGGCCACATACGACGGCATGAGCGGCGTGAACGAGTGGTCGACGGGGCAACCAGACGGTGGTTCGGTCGCCGTGGTACGGATGTTGTGGTAGTCGTCAGCCATACCGGCGCTCCCATCGTTGCGTGCAACTCTCTCACGACCGGCGCGATGCTGGCGAGACGCAGCACATGTGTCAGCCGGCGACGATCACCCGTCGTGGTGTCCCGGCTCGAACGGCGGGGCACCCGCGCCCCGCTCGACTCGGGCATCGAATCCGCGTATGACGACCGACTCGAAGAGTCCGGCCCGGTTGTAGGGCTCATCGGCGATGTACGCGGCAGCGGCGGCGCGGTCGGCGCACTCGGTGATGATCAGACTCCCGATGGTCCGTCCGTCGTCATCGAGCAGTGGGCCACCGACGTACATGTGGTCGTGGTTCTCACCGATCCATCGGATGTGATCGTCGCTGGTCGCCGCCCGGATCTCGGCGCCATCGGGCCGATCGTGCATCATGATGGCAAACAGCATCAGGACATCTCCCGGTAGCGGGCGAGGTCGGCCCGGGGGTTCAGGAATGCTCGTAGCGCCGCGTTGAACTCGGCGGGCCGCTCGAGATTGCTGAGATGGCCGGCCCCTTCCAGCACGGCGAGTCGGGCATCGGCGATCAACCCGACCATTTCCTCCCCGATCGACGGAGGGCTGAGTCGGTCGTGCTCCCCGAAAATCAGTTGCACGGGAACCTCGATCTCCTCCAGCGCGGCGAAGGCATCGAAGACCGTCGTGGCCTCGAGGGTCTTGAGGTACGACTCGGCTCGCAGCCCGAGGATGCTCTCGTGGAGTTCGGCGGCGATCTCGGGCGGGCAGTTCGGCGACACCAGCGACTCGACGAGCGCTGGCGCCAGATCGGCGAACGTCTTGCCCTCGCGAAGCGGCTTCTCGCGCAGGGCCATGAACTCGGTCCGCTTCTCGTCACTCATTGCGTTGAAGCCGTAGAAGCAGTCGCAGAGTGTGAGGGTGGCCACCCGCTCGGCGTGGCGAGGCATGAAGGTCAACAGGATGCGGGCGCCCATCGACAGGCCCACGAGGTGCGCTGTTTCGATACTGCGATCGTCGAGGAGCCGGGCGAGATCGCCCGCGAAGTGCACGAAGCGGCGCTCGCCGTCGACATCGTCGGATTCCCCGTAGCCACGGGCATCCCATGCCATGGCGGTGAAGTCGTGTTCCAGCGCCTGGATCTGTCGAGTCCAGTTGGTGCGGTTCCCGCCGATGCCATGGAGGAAGACGACCGGCGGCCCAGCGCCGGCGACGTCACAGGCGAGCTCAGGGCTTCCGGGAATTCGGACCGTCTCCATCAACCACGCGACGTTAGTCCGGGACCGGCCAGGTATTGCCCGCTCGGCTGCATCGCCGTACCGGAGTCACGGCATTGGTCTAGACCACAGATCCGTTGGTGGACAGCACGTATCTCTTGAGTCGCTCACACTATTGCCACCTTCTCCCGATTGGTATATACCAATACGCGAAGGACGAACATCGGCAGAGGGGGCGCCATGACGATCACCGCGGTCGATCACGACCGGACATGGCTGAACGTGGAGTTCAGCGACGGGACCAGGTCTCGGTTCCTTGCCACATGGTTGCGCGACAACGTGGGCGCCGGTCGGCACCGCAAGGAAGGGCAGCGAACCTTCGACATCAACACCCTCCCCGCCGTCACCATCGCGGGCGCACAGCACACGGCGGAAGCGGTCACGGTGTCATTCGAACCCGAAGGGGTCGACGAGTGCTTCGACGAGGAGTGGTTCCGCCGCTATGGGAATGCCGACGATCACGAGATCGGCGTTGTCCCGTCGCCTCGCCTGTGGGGAGCAGAACTGCAGGGTTCGCTTCGCTTCGAGGATTACCCCTCCCTTCTCGACGACACGGACCGTCTCCGGGCCTGGCTCACTCACGTTCGCGACGACGGGTTCGGCCTGCTGGAGAACGTGCCGACCGAGGAGGAATCGATCTTCGACGCGGTCGATCTCTTCGGCTACGTGCGGGAGACGAACTATGGCCGTCTCTTCGATGTGCGGGTCGAGGACGATCCGGCGAATCTCGCGTTCACCAACCTCAGGATCGGGATGCACACCGACAATCCCTACCGGGACCCCGTTCCCGGCCTGCAGCTTCTGCACTGTCTCGTCAACGAGTCCGACGGCGGCGACAACCAGCTGTGCGACGGGTTTGCTGTCGCCGCACGGATCCGCGACGACCACCCCGACGCATTCGAGCTGCTGACCACCCAGCCGGTCCGGTTCCGGTTCCTGGAGGAAGGGTCGGCGGACCTGCAGACACGAGTGCCGCTCATCGAGCTGGACCCGATGGGTGAGGTGAAGAGCATTCGGTACAACAGCCGCTCCATCCAGGCATTCGAGATGCCCTCGTCGACCATCGCCGATTTCTATGCCGCCTACCGCATCCTCGGCGAGGCGCTGCACGATCCGGCCGCGCTCATCGAGTTCCGCCTCGATCCCGGCCAGCTCATGGTGTTCGACAACCAGCGGGTGCTCCACGGCCGCACCGCGTACAACCAGGGACACCGCCACCTCCAGGGGTGCTACGCCGACAAGGACTCCCTGCAGTCGAAGATCCGGACACTGGAGGCGAGCCCATGAGCGCCGCCGACGAACTGGCCGCGCTGATGGCGGACCGTGGCCAGCGCAACTACGGCGAGAACGTCACGATCGCCGAACACGCCCTGATCACCGCCGCCACCGCGGAGTCCAACGGGGCCGAGGACACCCTGATCGCCGCGTGCCTGCTGCACGATGTGGGGCACTGGCTCGACGAACCCGACGACGACTTCGGCATCCATTCCCACGGCGAGACCGGGGGCGCCTGGGTCGCCGAACGCTTCCCGGCCGCCGTGGCCGAACCGGTCCGACTCCACGTGGATGCGAAGCGATACCTGTGCGCCCGCGACCCCGAGTACCACGATCGCCTCTCCCCCGCCTCGCAGTACACCTTGACCAAACAGGGCGGGCCCATGTCGACCGAGGAAGCCGCCGCCTTTGCCGCCAACCCCCACGCTGAGGATGCCCTCCGGCTCCGTCAGTGGGAGGACGACTTCGGCAAGCTCACCGGTGTCGAGATTCCCCCGCTCTCGCACTTCCGGCCGCTCCTCGACCGGCTCGAGACCGGGCGGGCGAAAGAGCCGAATCCGTGACCGCCGCGGGGGTGCCCGTCTACATGCAGATCGTCGAGCGGATGCTCGAGCAAATCGAGAACGCCGAACTCGCGGCCGGCGACCGGCTCGCGGCCGAGCGCTCGCTCGCCGAGGAATTCGGCGTCAATCGTCGCACCATCCGCCAGGCCCTCGAGGTCCTCGAGCGGCGGGGCCTGGTGCAGCGGCGCCGGGGGGCCGGCACGTTCGTCTCCGAACCCCGGCTCGAACGGGGCGCCGCCGAGTTCTTCCACTTCACGGACCGAATCCGACAGCAGGGCCTCGCCGCCGGATCCCGGGTCCTCAGCCTGGAGCGGGTGGTGCCGTCTTCCTTCGTCGCCGGCGAGTTGGAGCTGCCCGCGGGGGCCGAGATCTACCGATGTCACCGGCTCCGCACCATCAACTCGCAGCCGACCGTGATCGAGACCTTTGCCCTTCCCGCCGATCTCGTGCCCGGCTTCGAGAACTGGGACGTGACGACGCGGTCGGTCTATGAAGTGATGCGCACCGAGTACGGCATCGCGGTCGAATACGCCCACCAGAGCCTGGAAGCCGTGGCGCTCAGCGAGATCGAAGCCCAGTGGCTGGGTGCCGCGCCGGGCACTCCGGCCATGCTCGAACGGCGCCTCGCCTACGACGACCGGGGACGACCCGTCGACCACGGGACCGATCTCTACCGAGGTGACCGGGTCCGATTCGTGACCGATGCCGCAACCGTGGCGCAACCGACTCTAGGAGCGCATCCCTGAGCCGTCGGTGTCGAACGGCGCTTCGAGCAGGAGTCGGGCCGCGTACCGTTCCCCGACGATCGGAATCTCGTACTCGGCGTCCTCGGCCAGATCGGGGGTGTCGATGTAGGCGAGCGCGAGGCTCTGATCAGTGCGGTGGCCGTAGCCGCCCGACGTCACGAACCCGACCTTGCGACCATCGCGGTACACGGGTTCGAACCCGGTGGCGTCGGCACCGACCTTGCCGAGCGAGAGCAATGACAGGCGACTGGCCGGGCCGGCATCGCGATCGGCGAGCGCCGCGTCACGGCCGACGAAGTCCGGCTTGTCGTACTGCACGAACCGGGTCATCTCGTTCTGTGACGGCCGGTAGTCGGGGCTGAACTCACGCCCCCAGATCCCGAAGATCTTCTCGAGGCGCATGCTGAGCAGACCGACCACGCCGACATTGCGGATGCCGATGTCGGCCCCCGCCTCGTGCAGCTGGGTGAAGACGTGGCGCATGTAGGTGGTCGGCATCCAGATCTCGTAGCCGAGCTCACCGGTCAGCGAGACACGGTCGACACGGCACGGGGCCAGGCCGACATTGACCTCGGCGACCGACATGAACGGGAAGGCCTCATTGCTCAGGTCGGTCCGCGTGAGCTGCTGGAGCACGTCGCGCGACTTCGGACCGGCGACGCCGAGCCCCATCCACTCATTGGTCACGTTCGCCACCGCCACGCCCTCGGCCGGCAGGTAGCGGTCGAACCAGCGCATGTGCCACTCCTGGATCGGACCCGAGCCGGTCATCACGAATCGCTCGGACCCGTTGGCATCGGGTCCGGACAGACAAAAGAGGGTGAAGTCGCCGACGATCTTGGCCGTATCGGACAACATGACCGCGAGCCGGCTCCGTCCCGCCGTCGGGATCCGGGTGGCGAGCAGGCGATCGAGCCAGGCCCGGGCGCCGGGCCCGCTGATCTCGAACTTCGAGTACGAACTGGTGTCGACGATGCCGGCACCGGTGGTCGCGGCGGCGACCTCCTCTGCCGCAGCGGCGAAGCTGTTGGGGCGGTGGAACGACGGAATGTCCTCGGCCACCTCGTCCCCGCGAGCGAACCACATCGGGACTTCGAGCGGCGTGATCGCACCGAACACGGCGCCAGCCTGCTTCTGCAGGTCATAGATCGGCGTCGTGCGAGCGGGCCGACCCGCCGGCCACGACTCATTGGGGTACGCCACATTGAAGCGCCGCTCATAGAACTGCGACGACGTCTCGAGCGTGTAGGCCTCGTTGGCGAACGACCCGAAACGGGCCGGGTCCATCGAGAACGTGTCCTCCTCGCTCTCGCCGTCGATGATCCACTGGGCCAACGCCAGCGCGACACCACCCGACTGGCTGAACCCGGCCATGCACCCACAGGCGAGCCAGTAGTTGTCGACGCCGCGGACGGGACCCATGAGCGGATTGCCGTCAGGGGTGAAGGTGAAGGGGCCATTGATTGCGTTCTTGATCCCGACTTCCTGCATCATCGGGAAGCGCTCGAAACCGCGCTCGAGCGAACCGGCGATGTGTTCCAGCCGGGGCTCGAGTAGCTGTGAGCCGAAGCTCCACGGGGTTCCGTCGAGTGACCACGGGATCGGGTTCGGTTCGTACACCCCGAACAGCAGGCCGCCGACCTCCTGGCGCACATAGATGCCGCCGTCGAGGTCGACCGTGAGCAGCGACTCCTCGTCCTGGGCCATGACCTCCGGTATCTGTTCCGTCACGAGATAGTGATGCTCATACGGGATGAGGGGGAGATCGAGACCGGCCATCTGTCCGACCTCGCGAGCCCACAGACCGGCGGCGTTGATCACATGGTCGGTATTGATCGTGCCCTTCTCGGTGACGACGTCCCAGGTCTTGTCATCGCGTTGTTCGAGCGCGGTGACAAGCGTCTCCTGATAGATCTCCGCCCCGCCGATACGGGCGGCCTTCGCATACGCGTGGGTCGCGCCATAGGGGTCGAGATACCCGTCGGCCGGGTCGATGATGGCGCCGATGAGCTGGGTGTGGTCGGTGAGCCGGCTGTACTTCGGGATCTCGTCGGCGTCGATGAGCCAGGACTCGATGCCGAGCGTGACATTGAGCTCATCGATGATCTTGAGGAACTCCCAGCGCTCCGGCGTCGCTGCCGTCGTGCACGTGCCGATGCGATGCATCCCGATGTCCTGGCCGCTGATCTCCGCCACCTCGTCATAGGTCTTGATGCTGTAGGCCTGAAGCCGGGCCATGTTGACCGAGCCATTGAGCGAGTGGAACCCGGCCGCGGCGTGCCAGGTCGAACCGGCCGTCAGCTGCTTGCGCTCGACGAGGACGACGTCCTTCCACCCGAGTTTGGTGAGGTGGTAGAGGACGGCGACACCGACGATTCCCCCGCCGATGACGACTGCCCTGGCTTCGTTCTTCACTGCTTCTCCCCGACCACTGATGTGCTGCGTGCGTGGAGCGCAACACTACGTCATGGTGAAGCCCGCGTAGCCCGCTTCCGCCACCTCGGCGAGCCGTTTGGTGTACCTCGGCGCCCCGCCGTTGTAGATCAGGTATCGGGTGCGCTGCCGGTCCTCGACATTGGAGTTGTAGCCGGTGAACCACGACTTCGCCTTGCGCAGGAGCAGGTAGCCGTAGAGTTCGCGGACGTGGTCGGTCCACTCCTGTTCGGCGTCAGCGTCGCACTCGATCCGGGTGATGTCGTTCGCCACGATGTGGCGGGCCAGGTCCGCGGCCCAGTCGACACCGGTCTCGATCGCACGGGGGAAGTTGGTCGAGTTGGACCCCGCAGTGGGTCCGGCGAGCATGAACAGGTTCGGGAATCCGGCTATCTGCACACCGAGGTAGGTGACCGGGGTCTCGGCCCACTTCTCCCGCAACGTCTGGCCGTCGGACCCGACGAACTCGATCCGGTCGAACGAGCCCGTGATCGCGTCGAAGCCAGTGGCGTAGACGATGATGTCGAACTCGAACTCCTCATCGGTGGTGGCGATGCCGGTCGCGGTGATTCGCTCGATCGGCGTCTCGGACACGTCGATCAGTTCGACATTGTCCCGGTTGTACGCCTCGTAGTAGCGGGTCTCCATCGGCACCCGCTGAACGCCGAATCCATGGTCGGTCGGGATGAGCTTCTCGGCCACGGCCGGGTCGTCGACGCGGCCGCGGATCTTGTCGGCGATGAACGCGCTGAACTCAGCGTTGGCCTCCTCATCCATGAGGACATCGCGATAGTTGCCGAGCCAGACGGCGAACCCGGGCGCCGCATAGAGCTCTTCCCAGAACGCGAGCCGCTCCTCCTCGGGGATCTCGGCGAGCTTGCGGCGATCGGGGCCGTGGATGAACCCGCCCGGGGTTTCGGCGCAGCGAGCGAAGACCTCGTCGTAGCGGCTCCGGATCTCGTCCATCTCCTCGGCGGAGATCTCGGCGTTGTGCAGCGGGGCACACCAGTTGGGCCGACGCTGGAAGACCTTGAGTTCACCCACCTTGTCGGCGATCTCGCCGATCACCTGCACACCCGTGGCCCCAGTGCCGATCACCGCCACGCGCCTGCCCGTGTAGTCCACCGGCTCGTGGGGCGCGTAGTAGGTGTGAAACGACAGCCCCTCGAAGTCATCCATGCCCGCGAAGTTTGGCAGCGTCGCCGCGGACAGCAGCCCGAGAGCGGTCATCAGGAACCGGCAGGTCAGGGTTCGCCCGCCGGCCAGTTCGACCGTCCACGTCAGATTCGTCTCGCTCCAGGTGCAGCGCTCGACCGTGCAGTCGAACTGCATGTCACGCATCAGGTCGAACTTGTCGATCACATACTCGAGATAGCGGAGCGTCTCGGGCTGGGGTGCGAAGTGTTCGCTCCAATCCCACTCATCGAGCAGTTCCTGGGAGAACGAGTAGCCGTAGCTCCAGCTCTCGGAATCGAACCGGCATCCCGGGTAGCGATTCCAGTACCAGGTGCCCCCGGGCCCGTCGCCCGCTTCGAGCACCGTCACATCCAGCCCGAGTTCACGGAACCGGTGCAGGGCATAGATACCGGTCACGCCCGCACCGATCACGATCACGTCGTGATCGGGTGTCGCTCCTCGGTGCGTCAACGCTTCGTCACCGACGTCTGCCGTCCTGGCCATGCCTGTTGCCCAATCGTTCAATGGAGGGCCGCTCACCCTCGGCGTTCACACCGCGGCCATCTTCGCCGCGATCAGCTGCTCAATGCCAGGCCGGCACTGGGGTGGAGAACGAAGCGGTCCCGCCATCTCGGACTCGGGCCGGCGACCTCGCCTCAGCTGCCGTTCGCTGACTCCGGCGGCGCGTTGCCGATCCGGACATCGGCCATGATCGTCTCGAAATGGCCGAACATCGGCTCTGCCAACTCATGGTTCGGTGTCGTGAACGAGAAGAGCGCCGTCGAGGACTCGTCGATCGAAACGATCCAACGCCACGTGCACATCGTCAACGGCTCCTCGATCAGCTCACCGACCTGCACGGTCGTCGCTTCGAATGTCAGCAACGCGTCGCGGCCGTCGACGGTGCATGCCTGGGCATCCTCGTAGGCATCGGCCCAGGTCTCGAGGTCACCGACCAGTTCGTTGTGCATGGCCGTCAACGTGGCGGTCATGACGGTTTCGTCATCGAACTCGTGGCGAAGGTTTGCGATGAACAATGGCTCGTTGCCGGCGCCGAACTGCGCCATGTACTCGTCCCACGTGGCCGATGCCGTCGCTTCGGGATCCTCGACTTTGCCCTCGAGCATCTCGGCCATCTCCGCTTCCGTGCTCGCTCGGGTCTCATCATCGATGATGTGTGACACCCAAAAGCTCGGCATCGCCATCCGAACGTCATGTCCTGGAGTCGCGCTCATCGGGCGCCTCCCTCATCCACGCCCGGCCACTCGCCGGACCCGGACTCGCCGGCGGTGCCGGTCTCGGCTTCCATGATGACAGGAGGAGGATTGTCGGAGTAGGCCT
>Ga0316204_10010435_pt1 | contig 11968 bp, 8 predicted proteins | sample 6monrhotite_MG_2_FD_205661 | JGI IMG/M metagenome (GOLD analysis project Ga0316204, IMG submission 205661) | Microbial mat bacterial communities from mineral coupon in-situ incubated in ocean water Damariscotta River, Maine, United States -... | ecosystem: Environmental > Aquatic > Marine >...
CGGGCGGCCTCGCCGTTTCCATGGACGGTTAAAACTAGAAGCAGATAGCGATTTGGCTTTGCCTTTTACCCTTGTTGATGCCTATCAGGCCCTCATCGATGAAGGTGCCCTTAGTGTTGATAGCGCGCAGCATGAGGCTGTTTTGCTGCTCAATGATATCGGGCAATCTCTTGTTGCGTTGGAAGCGGGCAAAGGCGGCATTGCCGGATTTTTCAAAAAGCGCCACAAGGCACCAAAGGGTGCCTATATCTGGGGTAAGGTGGGGCGTGGTAAAACGCTCCTAATGGACCTGTTCTTTGAAACGGTACCCATAAAGACCAAACGGCGTGTGCATTTTCATGAATTCATGGATGAGGTGCACGCGGCAATTGCTGAATATCGCGCTGCACATAAGGACCAGCCTGGGCGACATGACCCCATCCCTTATGTGGTTAAACCCATCATGCGTGATGTGCGGCTTTTGTGTTTTGACGAATTTCACGTTCAAGACATAACCAATGCAATGTTGTTGCAGCGCCTGTTTGAGAAGCTTTTCTCGGCTGGAATTGTTGTTGTGGCAACTTCAAATGTGCCCCCTGACAGGCTTTATGAAGATGGGCTCAATCGCCAACTCTTTTTGCCCTTCATAGAATTGCTTGGTGCGCATACGCATGTTTTGGAACTGGTAGCTGAAAAGGACTATCGGCGGGATAAACTTGTAGGGCAGGAAATTTATTATTTTGGCAAGGGGGCCGCTGCCAGCGCAAGCATGGACAAGATGTGGCGTCGGCTGGCGAGCGGTCAAAAGGGCGAAGCCGCAAATATCACTTCACTGGGGCGGCAGATCGAAGTGCCCCAACAGGCAATGGGTGTGGCACGGTTTTCTTTTGCTCAATTGTGCGAACAGCCGCTGGGTGCGCGGGACTATCTTAAACTGGCCAATGAATTTCATACCTTCATCATTGATGATGTTCCGCAATTTGACCGTCAACGCACCGATGCGTCAAAGCGGTTCATTCTGCTCATTGATACGCTTTATGATCGGGGGGTAAAGCTGGCGGCAAGCTTTGCTGTGCAACTTGATAAATTGGGTGCGGACAAGAAGACTGCATTTGAATTCCAACGCTGTGTTTCGCGTTTGATCGAAATGCAGTCAGAAACCTATCTGGCGGCGCCGCTGAAACAAACAAAGCCAAGCTAATAGATACGAAATATTCATACGCCTTGCGTTAAACAAATGGCTAACTTGCGTGCTTAGGATCATAGGGTTACTCAGAGCGCATTATATTTCCAAACACTAACGAGCAAGGACATTTTCCTTATGGCGCGTAGAAAAATTGCACTCATCGGGTCAGGGCAAATCGGTGGTACTCTGGCCCATCTTGCGGCACTTAAAGACCTGGGCGACGTTGTCTTGTTTGACATTGTCGACGGCGTACCACAGGGCAAGGCACTTGACCTTAGCCAGTCAGGAGCTGTCGAGGGTTTTGACGCAACGATCAAGGGCACCAGTGAGTATAAAGATATTGCTGGCGCGGATGTTGTGATTGTTACCGCTGGCGTGCCACGCAAGCCGGGCATGAGCCGGGATGATTTGCTTGAAATCAACCTCAAGGTCATGGAGCAGGTAGGTGCGGGCATCGCAAAATACGCACCCGATGCTTTTGTGATCTGCATTACCAATCCGCTTGATGCGATGGTTTGGGCTTTGCAGCGTTTCTCCGGATTGCCGGCAAATCGTGTTGTAGGCATGGCTGGTGTGCTTGATAGCTCGCGGTTCTGCCATTTCATTGCCGACGAGTTGAACGTTTCCATTCAGGATGTAAATGCATTTGTGTTGGGCGGACATGGTGACACAATGGTGCCCCTACCGCGTTATTCGACAGTTGCAGGCATTCCCCTGACCGATCTTGTTAAAATGGGTTGGCTGACCAAAGAGCGCCTTGATGAAATTGTTCAGCGCACCCGTGATGGTGGTGCTGAGATTGTCGGGCTTTTGAAAACAGGCAGCGCGTTTTATGCGCCGGCCGCTTCTGCCATTGATATGGCTGAAAGCTATCTCAAGGATAAACGGCGGGTATTGCCATGCGCGGCTTTCCTTAAAGGCGAATATGGCGTCAAAGGCATGTATGTCGGGGTTCCGGCAGTGATCGGTGCTGACGGTATAGAGCGGGTTGTTGAGATCTCGCTCAATGGCACCGAGCAAAAAGCGTTTAACAAGTCGGTTGGCGCGGTCGAAGGGCTTATTGAAGCCTGTAAAAAGATCGCACCAAAACTGGCATAATTACTTTCCCACCCGAAACCAAAGGGCAGGCCTATGAATATTCACGAACATCAAGCCAAGGCACTTCTTAAGGAATATGGCGTGCCTGTGGCTGATGGCGTTGCTATCTTTAAAGTTGAAGAGGCGGAAGCTGCTGTTAAGTCGCTTCCCGGACCGCTTTATGTGGTCAAAAGCCAAATCCACGCCGGTGGGCGAGGAAAGGGCAAGTTCAAGGAACTCGGCCCCGACGCCAAGGGCGGTGTGCGGTTGGCAAAATCGCTCGATGATGTGGTGGCTGATGTCAGGGACATGCTGGGCAACACGCTTGTAACCAAGCAGACGGGCGCTGGCGGAAAGCAAGTTAACCGGCTTTATATTGAAGATGGCGCTGACATTGATCGTGAGCTTTATCTCTCAATTCTGGTAGACCGTGAAAGTGGTCGGGTTGCCTTTGTGGCATCAACAGAGGGCGGCATGGATATTGAGGCGGTGGCGGAAGCAACGCCTGAGAAAATCCACACATTGGCGATTGATCCCACAACAGGTGTTACATCGGCGGATGTGAACAAGCTTTGCGATGCATTTGAACTGGGCGGTGACGCACGGGCAGATGGCGCGACTTTGTTCCCAACGCTTTATAATGCCTTTGTTGAAAAGGACATGAGCCTTTTAGAAGTCAACCCTCTCATCGTGATGAAAGACGGGCATTTGCGCGTGCTGGATGCCAAGGTATCGTTTGATAATAATGCGCTGTTCCGGCATCCAGAAATTGTCGAATTGCGCGATTTGACCGAAGAAGATGAAAAAGAAATCGAAGCGTCAAAATATGACCTCGCCTATATCGCGCTTGATGGCACGATTGGCTGCATGGTCAATGGCGCGGGCTTGGCGATGTCGACTATGGATATCATTAAGCTTTACGGCGAAGAACCAGCCAACTTTTTGGATGTGGGTGGTGGTGCTGATGCCGAAAAGGTAACAGCGGCCTTCAAGATCATCACGGCTGATCCCAGTGTCAAAGGCATTCTGGTCAATATTTTTGGCGGCATTATGCGCTGCGATGTGATTGCTGAAGGTGTGCTGACGGCAGTTAAAGAGGTTGGTCTTAAAGTACCATTGGTGGTGCGGCTCGAGGGCACGCGCGTGGCTGAAGGCAAGAAGCTGATCAACGACAGTGATCTTGATGTAATTTCTGCCGATGATCTGGACGATGCAGCCCAGAAAATCGTTTCTGCTGTAAGGGGGGCCTAAACCATGTCCATTCTCGTTAACAAGGACACACGGGTTCTCGTTCAAGGCATGACCGGTAAGACCGGCACATTTCATACCGAGCAGGCGCTTGCCTATTTTGGCACTCAAATGGTTGGGGGTACACACCCCAAAAAGGGCGGTGAAACCTGGACCTCTGGAGTTGACGGCACCCAGTTGCCGATTTTTACAACCGTTGCCGAGGGCAAGGAAGTAACAGGCGCTGATGCCAGTGTGATTTATGTGCCGCCCGCAGGTGCTGCGGCGGCCATTCTTGAGGCGATTGAAGCGGAAATTGGTCTCATCGTTTGTATTACTGAGGGCGTGCCGGTTCTTGATATGGTCAAGGTCAAGGCGCGGCTTGAAAAATCCAAATCACGGCTGATCGGCCCGAACTGTCCAGGTGTTCTAACGCCTGAGGAATGCAAGATCGGGATTATGCCGGGCAATATCTTTTCCAAAGGTTCGGTTGGTATCGTTTCTCGTTCAGGTACGTTGACATATGAGGCCGTGTTCCAGACCACCAATGAGGGGCTGGGGCAGACAACGGCTGTTGGTATTGGCGGTGATCCAGTCAAAGGCACAGAATTTATTGATGTGCTTGAGTTGTTTTTGGCCGACGATGACACCAAGTCCATTGTCATGATTGGTGAAATTGGCGGCTCTGCTGAAGAAGAGGCTGCCGAATTCATCAAATCCGAAGCCAAAAAGGGTCGGGCGAAACCAATGGCTGGTTTCATTGCTGGCTTAACAGCGCCTCCGGGCCGGACCATGGGTCATGCCGGTGCTGTGATTTCTGGCGGAAAAGGCGGTGCAGAGGACAAAATTGCGGCAATGGAGAGTGCAGGGATCAAAGTTTCGCGGTCTCCGGCCAAAATAGGTCAGACTCTTGTTGAAGTTTTGAAGAGCTGATGGCTCCATCGCCAAGAATAGAGTTAACAAGTTACTAGGGTCTAGGGTTCACACTGCGGTGTGATCTTGGATTAAGCAATATTACGCTCTTTGGTGCGACATAGGGAAGACGAGGAAACGCCTCGCCCGAAATATCATGACACGACAGGAAAAGAACGAATCGTTCTTGCTTACCTCGTTTTTATACGGGGGCAATGCCGGCTATATTGAAGAACTCTATGCGCGTTTTAAGAAAGATCCCGCCAGTGTCGATACGACCTGGCGCTCGTTCTTTGGCAAGTTGGAAGATGGCGCGGATGATGTTGCCAAAAATGCTGCAGGCCCAACCTGGGCGCGTTCGGACTGGCCTCAACCTGCAAATGGCGAGCTGGTTTCCGCACTAGATGGAGACTGGGGCGAGATTGCCATTCGCACTGAAAAGGTGGTTTCCAAAAAGGCGGCTGAAGAAGGCAAGACAGTTTCAGCGCAGGATGTGATGCAGGCGACGCGTGATTCCATTCACGCGATCATGATGATCCGCGCTTATCGCATGCGTGGACATTTGCATGCTGATCTAGATCCCCTCAAACTCAAGGAAGAGGAACCAGCGTTTGAACTGGATCCCAAAACCTATGGGTTTACTGAAGCGGACTATGACCGCAAAATCTTCATCGACTTCTATCTTGGGCTGGAATTCGCGACCGTTCCCGAGATGCTGGAAATCCTTAAACGCACCTATTGCTCAACGGTTGGTGTGGAATTCATGCATATTTCTGACCCGGAAGAAAAATCCTGGCTGCAGGAACGCATGGAAGGACCAGACAAGGAAATCAGCTTCACTCCGCAGGGTAAGAAGGCGATCCTGAACAAGCTGGTTGAAGCTGAAGGTTTCGAGAAATTTCTCGATGTGAAATATACCGGCACCAAGCGGTTTGGGCTTGATGGCGGCGAATCGCTGATTCCAGCGCTTGAACAAATTATCAAGCGTGGCGGTGCGCTGGGCGTCAAAGATATCGTATTGGGCATGGCACATCGTGGTCGCCTCAATGTGCTTACTCAGGTGATGGGCAAGCCGCACCGTGCCTTGTTCCATGAATTCAAGGGTGGTTCTGCTCATCCTGAAGAAGTGGAAGGTTCGGGTGATGTGAAATATCACCTTGGTGCATCCTCAGATCGTGAATTCGATGGCAACAATGTGCATCTCTCGCTAACCGCTAATCCCTCACATCTGGAAATTGTGGATCCGGTTGTTTTGGGCAAGGCGCGCGCCAAGCAGGACCAGCACAATGCGATTGACGGGCATTTTATTGCTCCGAGAAAAACCGACCGATCCATGGTCTTGCCTTTGCTATTGCATGGAGATGCTGCATTTGCAGGCCAGGGTGTGGTTGCAGAATGTCTGGGACTTTCTGGTCTTAAGGGGCACCGCACGGGTGGCTCGATCCATTTTGTGATCAACAATCAAATCGGGTTTACCACTTCGCCTATCCATTCACGCTCCTCGCCTTATCCCACAGATGTGGCAAAGATGATTGAGGCACCCGTGCTGCATGTGAACGGAGATGATCCCGAAGCTGTGGTTTATGCGGCCAAGATCGCGATTGAATATCGGCAGAAATTCCACAAACCCGTTGTGGTTGATATGTTCTGCTATCGCCGTTTTGGTCACAATGAGGGTGATGACCCCAGTCTGACCCAGCCGATCATGTACAAGCGGGTTAGGGCGCATAAATCGACCCTTGAAATCTACTCCGAAAAGCTGGTTGCCGAAGGGCTTTTGACCACTGGTGAAATCGAAAAGATGCGTGCTGACTGGCGGACACACCTTGATGGTGAGTTTGAAGGTGGCAATGATTACAAGCCCAATAAAGCGGATTGGCTCGACGGGGTTTGGAAAAAGTTCAAGTCTGCTGATGAAGAGGGTCCGCGTCGCGGTGATACCGGCGTTTCCACTGACGAATTGCAAATGGTTGGTGCCAAGCTGACTGAGGTGCCTGCAGATTTCAAATTGCATCGCACGGTTCAGCGGTTCCTTGATAAGCGAAAATCCACCATCGATTCCGGAGAAGGTCTGGATTGGGCGACCGGTGAGGCAATGGCTTTTGGCACGCTAGCGGCTGAGGGCCATCCGGTACGTTTGTCGGGACAAGATTGTGAGCGCGGTACATTCGTACAGCGCCAATCGGTACTCTACGATCAGGAAACCGAAACCACATTTACGCCATTGAACAATATCTCTGAGGATCAGGCGCGCTATGAGGTCATCAATTCGATGCTTTCAGAAGAAGCGGTGCTTGGGTTTGAGTATGGCTATTCACTGGCGGAACCAAATGCACTTACACTTTGGGAAGCCCAGTTTGGCGATTTCGTCAACGGTGCCCAGGTGGTGATTGACCAGTTCATCTCATCAGGTGAGCGCAAATGGTTGCGCATGTCAGGTCTGGTTTTGCTGCTTCCACATGGATATGAAGGGCAGGGTCCGGAGCACTCGTCTGCGCGGCCTGAGCGCTATTTGCAACTGTGTGCTGAAGACAATATGCAAATTGCAAACTGTACGACGCCAGCAAATTACTTCCATATCTTACGGCGGCAGCTAAAGCGCGATTTCCGTAAGCCGCTAATCCTGATGACGCCAAAATCCCTTTTGCGTCACAAGCGTGCGGTATCAACACTTAGTGAGTTTGGTCCGGAGAGCTGTTTTCACCGCTTACTTTGGGACGACGCTGAAGCGCCGGGTCCATCAAAGACCGAGATTAAACTTGCCAGTGATGACAAAATCAGGCGGGTAATTCTTTGTACGGGCAAGGTCTATTATGATCTGCTTGAAGACCGCGAAAAGAAGGGCATCAATGATGTCTACCTGATGCGGCTTGAGCAGCTTTATCCATTCCCCGCCAAGGCGTTGCTTGATGAGTTATCCCGCTTTGCAAATGCGGAAGTTGTCTGGTGTCAGGAAGAACCAAAAAATATGGGATCATGGGCCTTTATTCAACCGTATGTTGAGTGGGTACTTGAGCAAATGGAACGTACCGGACAGCGTCCACGCTATGTTGGTCGTCCCGCATCTGCATCTACAGCAACCGGCCTGATGCGTAAACATTTGGCGCAATTGCAGGCTTTTCTGGACGAAGCGTTCGCCGATTAGGCACAATGAAATTGGGCACAAGGAACTGATCATGTCCGTAGAAATTCGCGTTCCCACACTGGGTGAGAGTGTAACCGAGGCAACAATTGGTGAATGGTTCAAAAAAGTGGGCGACAGTGTTGCCATTGATGAACCGTTAGTCGAACTGGAAACCGACAAGGTAACCATCGAAGTGCCAGCCCAGTCAGCCGGGACGCTTGAAGCGATTTTGGCTAATACGGGTGAAACCGTTGAAGTGAATGCGCTGATCGGCGCAATCGCTGCAGGTGGCGCTGATGCACCTGCTGCAAAAGCTGAGGAAGCCAAGCCACAGGCTGCTAAAGCGGAGCCTGTGAAAGCTGAAACTGAAATTCCCGCAAGTCCCTCGGCTGCTAAACTGATGGAAGAACAGCATATCGATCCTGCAAAAATTGAAGGGTCGGGCAAACGCGGGCAAATTCTCAAAGAAGATGTTCTTGCCGCATTGGATGGTGAGCAATCAGCACCCAAGGCCGAGCCTGCAGCAGCTCCGGCTCCGGCTGCGGCTGTTGAACCAGCGCCAGCGCCAATACCTCGTGCGCCAACAAATGCTGATGATGCCTCACGCGAAGAGCGGGTGAAAATGACCCGTTTGCGTCAAACCATTGCGCGACGTCTCAAGGATGCGCAGAGCAGTGCCGCGATGCTGACCACGTTTAACGAGGTCGACATGAAACCAGTGATGGATTTGCGTAAGTCTTACAAAGATCTGTTTGAGAAAAAGCATGGCGTCAAACTTGGCTTTATGGGCTTTTTCTCCAAAGCGGTTACCCATGCCCTCAAGGAATTGCCAGCGGTAAATGCTGAGATTGATGGCACGGATATTATTTACAAAAATTACGCGCATATTGGTGTTGCTGTGGGTACGGACAAAGGTCTGGTGGTTCCCGTGGTGCGCGATGCGGACCAGATGTCAATTGCTGAGATTGAACAGGAAATCGGGCGACTTGGCCGGGCGGCGCGTGATGGCAAATTATCCATGGCGGATATGCAGGGCGGTACCTTCACCATCTCAAATGGTGGTGTTTATGGCTCTTTGATGTCGACACCAATTCTCAATGCGCCACAGTCGGGCATTTTGGGTATGCACAAGATCCAGGAACGACCAATGGTTGTGAACGGAGAAATTGTAATACGCCCGATGATGTATCTGGCACTGTCCTATGACCACCGGATTGTTGACGGCAAGGAAGCGGTGACATTTTTGGTGCGCGTGAAGGAAAGTCTTGAAGATCCTCAGCGTTTGGTGCTTGATCTGTAAATAGTATTATTTTTACGGGGAGAGTTTCATGGCTGATCGGGTTCTGGTCGTAACTGGTGGAAGTCGGGGTATTGGTGCGGCAACCGCAAAGCTTGCAGCGAAGGAGCTGGGGCTTGGCGTGTGCGTCAACTATATGGGCAACAAACAAGCAGCAGATCAGGTGGTTGCTCATATTATTGCTGAAGGTGGCAAGGCATCGGCGGTTCAGGGCAATGTTGGCAACCCTGACGATATCAAGCGCATATTTGAACATGCCGATAGTATGGGCACCGTTGTAGGGCTTGTGAACAATGCGGGCAAAGTCGATATGCCGGCCCGTGTTGAAGAACTGACCCCTGAAATGTTGACTGACATGTGGGCGGTCAATATCTCAGGTTCATTCCTTTGTGCCAGAGAAGCAGTTAATCGCATGTCGACCCGATTGGGCGGCGAGGGTGGTGCCATCGTCAATTTAACTTCGGCGGCGGCTAAAATGGGTGCGCCGCATTTTGGCGTGCACTATGGTGCATCCAAAGGCGCAATTGATACATTTACAGTTGGTCTGGCACTGGAAGTTGCAAACGAAGGTGTGCGGGTGAACGGTGTACGTCCGGGAATTATCGATACCGATCTGCATGCCTCTGGTGGCGATGCTGACCGCGTACAGCGGATTTCTGCAACGATACCAATGCCACGACCGGGTACAGCGGATGAAGTGGCTGAAGCGATCGTATGGCTATTGTCCGACAAGTCATCTTATACAACCGGGACGGTCATAACCGTATCCGGCGGTCGGGCAATCGTGGTTTGAGGCTGGTGGCGCGCCTATGAATTTTCCATGGGTTGAATATTTGTCCATCATGATTGCGTTTGGCATTGGAACGGTTTCGCCGGGACCCGATTTTGCCATGGTGCTCAGGCAATCCATCACCCAAGGGCGGCAGGCGGCGATTTTCACCAGCGCTGGAATTTCTTGCGCAATTCTGGTTCACGGCACCTATACGCTTTTGGGGGTCGGCTTGATTGTCAGCCAGTCAATCCTTTTGTTTTCGGTTCTCAAATTTGTGGGTGCAGCCTATTTGATCTGGCTGGGCATCAGCGCAATACGCGCTCCGGCCCCAAAAGCGCCGAGCGACCTTGATGTGTCGTCAACAAAGGACATGCATTGGACCAAAGCGTTCGGGATTGGATTTTTGACCAATCTGCTCAATCCCAAAGCTGTGCTGTTTTTTCTTTCTTTGTTCACAACCCTTGTGAGCGCTGGCACTGCTATGCAGTACAAAGGAATTTATGTGTTATCGATGAGCGCGCTATTATTGATCTGGTTTGTGATGGTTTCACTGTTCTTTACCACCCCAAAGGTGCGTGAGGGATTTTACAAAATGGGTCAATGGTTTAATCGTGCCACAGGTGCAGCACTGATCTTCTTGGCAATTCGCGTTGCATTGTCGCGACAAAACTGAACGGTAAATTTGGGGCAGATATCATGGCAGATACATTCGACCTTACGGTGATCGGTAGCGGACCTGGCGGCTATGTCTGCGCTATTCGTGCGGCCCAGCTGGGTTTGAAAGTTGCTGTGGTTGAACGTTGGCCAACGTTTGGTGGTACGTGCCTGAACATCGGCTGTATCCCGTCCAAGGCATTGTTGCACGCCTCTGAAATGTTTGAAGAGGCGCTACATAATTTTGACAAGCTGGGTATCGATATAGATGGCCCGCGTCTCAACCTGCCGCAAATGATGAACCACAAGGACGATACGGTTAAGTCCAACACGTCCGGCATTGAATATTTATTCAAGAAAAACAAAATCACATCTTTTCATGGTTTGGGGTCTATTTCGGGTAAGGGCAAAGTGAAAGTCACACCTGAAAAGGGTGATCCGCAGATTATCGACACCAAGAATATTGTTATCGCCACTGGCTCGGTTTCCACCGATCTGCCGGGCATTGATATTGATGAGGAACGCGTTGTCACCTCCACAGGCGCGCTGTCGCTCGACAAGGTACCGGAAAATCTTGTGGTGATCGGGGCTGGTGTGATCGGGCTTGAGCTTGGGTCTGTGTGGGCGCGGCTAGGTGCGAAGGTAACGGTTGTTGAATTTTTGGACCGGATATTACCGGGAATGGATGGCGAGGTTGCCAAACAGTTCCAACGCATGCTCACCAAACAAGGCTTTTCGTTCAAGCTTTCCACCAAGGTTACCGGGATTGAAAAAACGGATAAGGGTCTGGTTGTCACAACCGAGGCTGCAGTTGGTGGCGAGGCTGAAAAGATTGAAGCCGATGTGGCGCTGGTGGCGATTGGTCGCAAACCGTTTACCCACGGATTGGGACTTGAAGAGGCCGGTGTCGAGCTTGATGAGCGTGGCCGGGTAAAGATTGATGCGCACTACAAGAGCAGCAGCGAGGGCATATACGCTGTAGGTGACGTGGTGGCGGGACCAATGCTGGCGCACAAGGCTGAGGATGAAGGTGCCGCTTTGGCAGAAATCCTTGCCGGTCAGGCGGGTCATGTGAATTATGACGTCATTCCCGGCGTTGTCTACACTTCTCCAGAGATTGCCTCGGTTGGTAAAACCGAAGAAGAGCTGAAGACTGATGGCGTGAGCTATCGGGTTGGTAAATTCCCATTCACCGCAAACGGACGCGCCAAGGCGATGTTGGCGTCACAGGGGTTTGTAAAAATTCTGGTCGACGGGAAAACAGACCGCGTGCTTGGTGGACATATTGTGGGCAAAAATGCTGGTGAGATGATCCACGAGATTGCTGTGCTCATGGAATTCTCGGGTGCGGCTGAAGATCTGGCAATGACCTGTCATGCCCACCCGACAATGTCAGAAGCTGTGCGCGAAGCCGCGTTTGCCTGCGGTGATGGGGCTATCCATATTTAGACAGCTTGTGCAATTTCAGGATTGAGTGAGATCGCGTGTGGCTTTTCCCGTGTGCAGCTGAGAGCGTGTGAAGGTGAAAATACCCAACAGGACCAGTGCGGCACCAAGCGCGTGCCAGACACTGAAAGCTTCGCCAAGCACTGTTACTGCCAGCCCAATTGTGACCAGAGGTGAGACATTACCCATGATCGCAGTTGGTTCCGGCCCGACCCGCCCGATGGAAGCGGAAATCAGATAGGCGGGTAACACGGTTGAGACCGTGCCAAGCGCAAACATGAGCCACATGGCTTT
>Ga0316204_10010436_pt1 | contig 11964 bp, 7 predicted proteins | sample 6monrhotite_MG_2_FD_205661 | JGI IMG/M metagenome (GOLD analysis project Ga0316204, IMG submission 205661) | Microbial mat bacterial communities from mineral coupon in-situ incubated in ocean water Damariscotta River, Maine, United States -... | ecosystem: Environmental > Aquatic > Marine >...
CTTCGTGGAGCACGAGGACTTCGAGGCGCAGTCGGCGGTGTCCGCAACGACCTGCGCGGCCTTGGCCGTGGTGCAGTGCGAAGCGTCGACGACGGCCGTGGCCTTCGTCGAGCAGGCGCTCTGCGTCGCGCACTCGGAGGTCGCGGCAACCGGGGCCGCCTTCGTGTCGGCGCAGCAGGAGCCGGCATCACCGCAAGCCACGCCCTCGGGCGAGCAGCTCTCGTTGACAACGACCACAGCGGCCTTCTGCGACGAGCAGGCGCTCGGCGCGTCGCTGACGATCAGGGCCTTCGTGGCCGAGCAGCTCGACTCCGTCGCGCAGTCCGCCGTGTCGGCGACGGGGGCGGCCTTGGCGCTCGAGCACTCGCTCTGCGTCGCGCACTCGGAGGTCGCGGCGACCGGGGCCGCCTTCTGCGAAGAGCAGGCGCTCGGCGCGTCGCTGACGATCAGGGCCTTCGTGGACGAGCAGCTCGACTCCGTCGCGCAGTCCGCCGTGTCGGCGACCGGGGCGGCCTTGGCGCCCGAGCACTCGCTCTTGGTGGCGCACTCAGAGGTCGCGGCGACCGGAGCGGCCTTCTGCGACGAGCAGGCGCTCGGCGCGTCGCTGACGATCAGGGCCTTCGTGGACGAGCAGCTCGACTGCATCGCACAGTCCGACTCGACGGCGACCGTCGTGGCCTTGGCGTCCGAGCACTCACTCTTGGTGGCGCACTCGGAGGTCGCGGCGACCGGAGCCGCCTTCTGCGACGAGCAGGCGCTCGGCGCGTCGCTGACGATCACGGCCTTCGTGGACGAGCAGCTCGACTGCATCGCACAGTCCGACTCGACGGCCACCGTCGTGGCCTTGGCGTCCGAGCACTCACTCTTGGTGGCGCACTCGGAGGTCGCGGCGACCGGAGCCGCCTTCTGCGACGAGCAGGCGCTCGGCGCGTCGCTGACGATCAGGGCCTTCGTGGACGAGCAGCTCGACTGCATTGCACAGTCCGACTCGACGGCGACCGTCGTGGCCTCGGCGCTCGAGCACTCGCTCTTCGTCGCGCAGTCCGACTTCACGGCGACTGCCGTGGCCTTGGCGTCCGAGCACTCACTCTTGGTGGCGCACTCGGAGGTCGCGGCGACCGGAGCCGCTTTCTGCGACGAGCAGGCGCTCGGCGCGTCGCTGACGATCAGGGCCTTCGTGGACGAGCAGCTCGACTGCATCGCACAGTCCGACTCGACGGCGACCGTCGTGGCCTTGGCGCTCGAGCACTCGCTCTTCGTCGCGCAGTCCGACTTCACGGCGACTGCCGTGGCCTTGGCGTCCGAGCACTCGCTCTTGGTCGCGCAGTCCGACGTCGCGGCGACCGTCGTGGCGACCTTCGCGGCCTTGGTGCCACAGTTGATCTTGAGGACGATCGGCGTCGCCTTGTTCGAGGAGCACTGCTGACCGTCGGCGACGGCCGTGGCCTTCGTGGAGGAACAGGAGTTGGTCGTCTGGGTGCAGGTCGACGTCTTGGCCACCGGGGTGGCCGTCTTGCTGCACTCCTGGGGAGCGGCGACGCTCGTACCCAGGAACAGACCGACGGAGGCGAGGGTCAGCAGGATCGTTTTCATGGGGAGTCCTCGAGGGAGGTGGTGCGGGCCCGCGCGGGCAGGCTGGATAGGAAGCCGATGGGCCCCGTGGGGGGTCCCGTTCGGCCGTGGGATCAGTATGTCACGGTGGCCATCGGCGCGCAGCGCCAATTCGTATCGGGTTGGTAAGCGCAGCCAGGGAGGGCGTCCTGCAGCGGATTGCAGGGTCTGTAGCTCGCCTGGCGGGCGCTGACGCAGCGTGTACGATTTCGAGGGCTCGAAGTTGGTGTGACCGAGGGCGAGGTTGAATCTCTCCGCGCTGATCGGCGAACTGACTCGTGAGGTGACTTTGAAATGCTGAAAGACCGAACCCTTCATGCGGCCGCGTGGCTCTCGCTGCTCGGTGCGAGCTTTGGACTCGTCCAAGGCGTCTCGACCCCGGCGACCGCAGCCCAGGACCTCGACCGCAGCGCCCGAACGCCGGGCGCCCTGGCCGACCTCGAAGACGCACTCGACTGCGCCAAGACCCTGTCGGAGGCGTTCCAGTCTCTGAGCGCACGCGTCAGCCCCACCGTGGTCTGCCTGACGTCGAACCTGCCGACGTCGCGCGGAGGACTGCGGCAGATCGCGCAGGGCTCCGGCGTGGTGATCAGCGTCGAAGGCCTGGTCGTCACGAACAATCACGTCGTCAAGGACGGCGAGATCTTCATGGCCTCCTTCGAGGACGGACGAGAGGTCGAGGCAGCCGTCATAGGCATCGACTCCGAGTCCGACCTCGCGGTCCTGCAGCTCGACCAGGGCGAGTACGAGTTCGCCACGCTCTCCGCCGGCAAGCCGCAGGTCGGGGAGTTCGTCCTCGCGATGGGCAACCCGTTCGGCATGGGCCACACGGTGACCTCGGGCATCGTCAGCGCGCTCGGTCGGAAGGACATCGGGCTGGATCTCGTGTTCGAGGACTTCATCCAGACCAACGCCGAGATCAACCCGGGCAACAGCGGCGGTCCACTGATCGACCTCTTCGGGCAGGTCGTCGGGATCAACACCGCCATCAGCGGCGACACGAGTCGGGCGCGTTCGGGTCGGGGCCTCAGCTACTCCATCCCCGCCCCCATGGTGAAGCGCGTCGTGGACGACATCATCGCGTTCGGGTACGTCCGCCGCGGCTACCTCGGCATCCAGCACAGCACCGCGCACGAGGTCTCCAGCAGCCGTGGACGCTCCTGGCGCAATCGGGGTCCGATGCGGGGCGTGGCCGTGAATGAGGTCGTCGAGGACACCCCCGCGTTCGATGCCGGCCTGAAGAAGGGTGACGTGCTGCTGTCCCTGGACGGCGTGCGACTCGACCAGAAGGACTTGCTCGTCAAAGTGCTGGACCGGCTCATGCCTGGAACGGAGGCCGAGGTCGTGCTGGAGCGCGACGGAAAGCGGCTGGTGCGTACGCTGACCCTGCAGCAGCGACCGGTCGAGAGCCGCGCGACCGAGCCGCTGCAGAATCCCTGACGTCGAGGACGCAGTGCTCCGAAACAGCGCGGGCCCGCGGCAATCGATCGCCGCGGGCCCGCGTTGCGTTGGTGGGCAGCGTCCTCGCCCAGCTGCCCCTCGTTGCTACGCGCCGGCGATCCGCTTCACGAACGCCTCGTACTCCGGCTGGAGGTCTTCGAGCTTCATCTCGAAGATCTTCTCGAAGTGCGAGGCGGCGCCCTTCCCGCCGAACGCGCTCTGCAGGTACTCGACGAACTTGTCCCGGTGCTTGCCCTCGCTCGCGTTCACGAGGAAGAACACGAAGGTGTAGGACTGGATCACGAATCGGTCCTCGTCCTGGCCCGTGCGGAAGGAGCCGCGGTCTCCGTCGAGGAGGCGCTTGAGCGCCAACGGCTCGTCGAAGGCCGCCTGCTGGGCGAACCAGTCGACGTTGGGCACGCCGGTCTCCATCTGAACGTCGCCCCGGCTCGGACGAAGCGCGAACGCAAACGCGTTGGCGATCCCCTCGCGGGCCCACTCGGGCAGCTGCCCGTTGCGGTTGCCCATCGAGAGCCGGAACGAGTTCGTCAGCATCATGTAGACGACCGACTTCCGGATCTGATGGCGATCCGCCTCGAGACCGCGCACGAGCACGGCGTTGCCAACGCGTTCGTACCAGGCCGACCAGCTCGGCTGAGGCGGGCTGGGCGCATCCTCCGTGGCGGCGTAGATGTGGATCTCCGGCGTGTTGTCGAACGGATACAGCACCATCGCCTGACCGATGACGTCGTAGTACATCTGGTGGATGCGCTCGATGTCGATCGCGACGTCGAGTGCCAGAACCGGATCGACGTTGGTCTTCACGAGGTAGTGCGCCGTGGGCAGCTCCATCGCCGTCTTCCACTCGGACGCACGCTCGCGGAGCTCCGCGAGGGTCTTGTAGCGACCGCGGACGCGGATGCGCCAGCCCTTGCGGCCCTTGCTCCCGCCCAGCTTGGTCCAGGCCTGCTCGTTCTCGTTGTCCACGAGCACGATCCGGATCCAGAGGTTCCGCGCCTCACCAGCCAGGTCGACGCTCTCGGCCCAGAGCGCGAGCTCGGCGAGGGCCGCTGTGTCCTGCCGGTCGATGGCGGCGAAGCGCGAAAGGTACGTTCGCATGTTGCTCTCGATCGAGAGCACCTGCGCGACCTCGCTGCGAGGCACCTCCTTGATCTTGCTGCCGCCGGCCTTGTACAGCACGCGCGAGTCGTCCTCGAACATCACGCGGCACTCGATCTCCTTGCCGGACTCGAGGATGACGACGTCGGGCTTGTCGCCGGAGACCGCGGCGAGGGCGAGGAGCAGGGGGGCGAGGGAGAGCATCATCGGAGTCGGTCCTGGGTACGGCGGTCGTGGTCGAAACGGCTCCGGGTGCCGGAAGCGGAGTCCGTGGGGCCGAGGATCCTAGCCCGACGCCATCGTCAGGGGGATGGGGGTTCGCCGACGACGTCGGGTGAGCCCTCGAACCGGCGATTCGAGACCGCCCAACGCAGCCTTGGCGGTCCCCTGGCGGTCGATTCGTCGTCCCGAGCCCGAGGAATGCTAGGGTTCAGCCTTCGTTTTCCTCGAACCGGAGTCCCCACATGAAGCTGCTCCTGATCTTCCCGGCGCTCGGCCTGTTCTGGCCGACGACGCCGCCCGCCACGGCGATAACGCCGGCGCCTCTCGCGGTGCAAGACACCGCGACTCAAGTCTACGAACGCCTGACCGCCGAGGTCGACGCCGCCTACAAGGAGTGGCGCGAGACGCTCACCGAGCTCCGCAAGGCTGCGTCGGAGTCCGGAGAGGAGGTCCCCGCCGAGGCGTGGGTTCGCCCCTACGGCCCGTTCATCCCGAAGTTCCTCGCCGCCGCCGACACCTACGCCGGGACCGAGGACGCCGTGCCCTTCCTGACCTGGGTCGTGCAGAACGGCTTCGGCGTCGACGACGAACAGGCGAAGGACACCTTCCGCAAGCTGGTCGACGTGCACGTCGCGTCGCCTCAGCTGGAGCCGCTCGGCTCCTTCTTCGGTCAGCTCGGCTACTACTTCGACGAGAAGGAGGCTGCCAGCCTCGTGGCCACGATCGAGAAGGGGACCCCGAGCGACACGCTTCGCGCCTGGGCCGTCTACTCCCGCTGCTCCGCGACCCTCGAGAAGGCCGACATCGAGTCGGACGAGTTCTTGAAGGCCAAGGGCGAGGTCCTCGCCGCGCTCGAGAAGGCGAGTGACAAGCGCCTCGCGTCGGAAGCCAAAGGCCAGATCGACGTGCGCGAGACGTTCTCGATCGGCATGGTCGCGCCCGACATCGCGGGCATCGACCTCGACGGCACGAAGTTCGCGCTGTCCGACTACAAGGGCAAAGTCCTGTTCGTCGACTTCTGGGGCGATTGGTGAGGCCCCTGCCGGGCTCTGTACCCCCACGAGCGGTCGCTCGTGGAAGAAATGAAGGACAAGCCGTTCGCGCTCGTGGGCGTGAACTCGGACGACGTTGCGCGCGCCAAGAAGGCCATCGAGGAAAACAAGCTGAACTGGCGCAGCTTCCAGAACTCTCCGGAGGGCGCTGAGCGCTCCATCTCGGACGCTTGGTACGTCCGCGGCTGGCCGACGATCGTCGTGCTCGATGCGGAAATGAAGATTCAGTACCGCGGCCACGACGGCCACAAGGCCACGGAGATCGCCAAGGAGCTCGTCGAGAAGCTCGAGGCGAAGCAGTCCGAGTAGGGCGATCCGCTCGCGATCGGCGGAGACCGTCGATCGCATCGAACAGCGAGGCGCGCACCGCGAGGTGCGCGCCTCGCTCGCGTTCTTGGCGTGCCCTGCGCGAGACGCGCCGTGAACAACAGCGCCGTCCCAGCCCCCCCCCTACGACGCCCTCCAGGCGCATCGCGGCCCGTCACCCGCTCGGAAAGCCCGCTCCACCACTCCCCGGGACGGCGATCCTGCGAGAGACTCGGGGCGACCGCCCGAACCGCTTCACCCCCCACACACCTCAGATCGATGCTCTTGAACCTCCCCCGACTCGCGCTCGGCGCCCTCCTCGCCACCGCCCTGACCAGCGCGGCCAGCGCGGACACCATCGTCGTCCAGCAGGTCAACTTCACCTTCCAGCCCGCAGACATCGTCATCAACGCCGGGGACACCGTGCGCTGGGTCTGGAACGGCGGTGACCACGACGTCACCGAAGGCACCGACGGCACCGTCGACGGCAACGAGGACTTCTTCGGCCTCCTCGACCCGCAGAATCAGACCTTCGAGGTCGTGTTCGACGCCGCCTTCCTCGCCGCGAACCCGCAGCCCGGGAACCTCTACAACTACTTCTGCTCGCCGCACTTCTTCTTCGGCATGGTCGGCACCGTCACCGTCGTCGACCAGCCCGGTACGTCCTACTGTGACTGCCCCACGCCCGCGGCCATCTGCGGCAACGCCGGCGCTCCCGGTGAAGGCTGCGCGAACTCTTCGGGCTCCGGCGCCGTGCTCTCCGCCTCCGGCTCGGCGAACGCGCTCGTCGACGACCTGACCTTCAGCGGCTCGGGACTCCTCCCCGGCCAAGCCGCCCTGCTCTTCACGGGACCGAGCCAGGTCAACGGCGGCGCCGGTTCGCCGTTCGGTGACGGCCTGCGCTGCGTCGCCGGACAGGTCACGCGCCTGCCCGTGCGTATCCCGAACGCTGCCGGTGAGGCGACGTGGGGACCCGGCCTGAACTCCGGCGGGCTCTGGGCTGCGGGCGACACCCGGAACTTCCAGATCTGGTACCGCGACTCGAACGGCAGCCCCTGCGGCAACCCGTTCAACGTCAGCAACGGCTACAGCGTCACGTTCAACTAGCCCGCATCCCTCACCAGGCATCGACGCCGAGAGTCGGGACCGAACGGAGAGGCCCGGGCCGCGCAGTGCGCGGCCCGGGCCTCTCGCTATTCAACCGGAGCCACCTCGTAGATCAATGCGTGTTCCCCGGTGAGCAGACAGGCTCAGGGAACGAAAGTCACCGAGACACCGTCCGAGGTGTTGTTCCCCGTGCCACCGGCGGCGATGTCGCGGAACCAGCACTGGAAGTTCGTCGTTCCGGGCTGCAAGCCCGCGGCCGTGACATCGACGACCTTCAGGGCCGTGTGGCTGCTCGCGACCTGGGGCGCGCCGATCCGCGTGATCCCGCCAGCCACGCAGAGCCAGCCGTCGCCGAGGGGCGTCAAGGTCTGCGCCGGACCGTAGAAGAACAGGAACGGCGTGTTCGGGACGGAGGTCGCCTGCAGGACCAGGTCGTTGTCCCCGAGGCTCACCGAGCCGCTGGCCGAGATCGACGCCGGCGCGCCGGTCGAGTTCTGGGTCGCCATGCAGAAGCTCGTGCCTGAGTCCGTGCGGCGCAGCAGATAGGCGTGCCCCTCGTTGCCGATGAGCGCCGTACCGACGATGTCACCGGCCTCGTTGATCTCGTTCGCGTCCAGGAGGAGAGCGTTGGTCCCCGCGGGGAGCAGCGAGTTGATGTCGATGAGCTGCGTGCCGTCGAACAGCATCGCTCGGCTCCCCAAGCCCTGTGCATCTCCATAGGAGCGACCGACGGCGACGCCGGCGTCGTTCACGTCGTAGAGCTCGGAGAGTTCGAATCCGGGGAGGACGCCGGTGTCGATCGTCGCGGAGGCGCCGAACGACCAGTAGGCCCCGTGCCAGCTACCGCTCGGGAAGGCCTCGAGTCCGACCGTGACACCGGTGTTGTTCACGTCGCGCCCCTCGGAGTTCTGGAACTGACCGAAGCCGCCCAGCTGGGTCCAGGTGCTGCCGTCGAAGAGGATCGTGTCGTTCGGCTGGAACAGGTCCCAGGCGAAGCCGACGACGACGCCGCCATCGTTGAGGCCGTAGCCCCGGCTGTAGCTGTGGGGCTCGTTGAGGCCGAGGTTCGTGATCGCACCGCCCTGCCAGGTGACGACGGAGTCTCTCAGCGAGCCGGGGTCGGTCGAGTATCCAGCAACCGTGCCGCTGGCGTTGACGTCGTCCGCCCAGCTCGTGCCCTGCCCCAGGTCGACCAGCGGAGTGATCCCGCCCGCGTCCCAGGTGACGGCGTGGTAGGTGCCCGAGCCGGCGATCACGTCGCGTTCGGAGTTGCCGACGACGAGACCGGCGTCGTTGATCGCGCGCGCGATGCTGCCCTCGTCGCCGGGGAGGAACCCGAGGTCCGTCATGACCCCGTTCTCCCACAGAAACGCCCGCTTGCACGGGAAGCCATTGGTCGTCGTGCAGCCGGGGATCTCGGCCCACCCGACGACCTGGCCGGCGTCGTTGAGGCCCAGGGCCGAGGAGTTCGCACCACCGAGGGTGCCGAGGTCGATGAACTGGTACCCCCCACCGCCGGCCGAGGCCGTTGCAGCGAGGAGCGAGGTACCGAGCGAGAGGAGGGAGAGGCGAGTCGTGGGTCGCATGGCGTGGAACGTTGGAGGGTCGTCGAGGGGGGGGTGAAGTCTGTCCCCCCTAGCGGCGCGAACCGGAGAGGATGCTCGATAAACTGTAATAAATAGCAGCAACTTTGCACTCCCCAGAATCACCCCCCCTGGGCTAGGATGCAGGTACATGCCTACCGACAGGGACTTAGGGCCGCCCAGTGGAGGGGTCGCCGAGCGGCTACGAAGGGCCGGCGAGCGCCTCGCAAGAGGTCTGCGCGACGTCCTGGACGACCTCCCTGGCGCTCCCCACCGGCCGAGCCAGCTCGCCCGCGAGGTCGGGACGAACCGCGCGGTGGCCAGTCGGCTGCTGACGGCGCTCAAGTCCGACGACCCGCTCGAGATGCTCCACCGCGTCCCCGGCCCGGAGCCCCTGCGCAAGCTCGTCCGCGGAGCGCAGGAGAAGGGTGCCGGCGATGAGCGAGCGGAGGCGGCCATAAGCGCCATCGATGCCTTCGATCAGCTGATTCGCGAGGAGGCCGGCACACGCCCCGCGCTCGACGCCCTCATCAGCGCCAGCCTGCCCGGCGCGCGCGAGCGCTTCGAGCTCGCGAGCAAGTACTCGGTGTTCAAGGGCCTCGCGCAGCTCAAGGGAGCGCGCGCAGAGCACTGGATCGGGGCCGCCATCGTCGCGCCCGCCGCCGACTCCCCCACCCAGCACGACCTCACCTTCCTGAACGGCGCCGTGGCCATGCAGCGGCTACGACCGGGCGTGACGGTGCGCTTCAGCTACCGCGAGCAGCTCACCCGCACGAGCGACGAGCCCAAGAGCGAGGACCTCCCCGCCCTCGGCGTGCTGCCGCTCGACGAGTTCTGCACGAATCCACCGGCGCGCCTCGAGGCGCGTCCGCTCGGCAAGAACGTGCACTACTACCTGCCGGACGACCTCCTCGGCCCGCGCGAGATCGTCGACATGTTCGTCGTCGACCATCACCCCGCAGCGATCGGGCGCTACTCGCCGGTCGGCGAGCCGCGCAAGACGTCCCTCTTCGTCGAGCCCGCCCTCCCCGTTGCGAACCTCGTCTTCGACGTGCTGATGCACCGCGACGCCTTCCCCGGCGCCGCACCGAGCCTCGCCGTCTACGACACCGGGTACGAGGGACTCGTGGACGTCAACGACCCCTCGCGGGACATCGACCGCATGCCGCTGGACGAGTCGATAGAAATCCTGCCGAGCCCGTTCACGAAGCTGCGCGCTGAGGGCGTGCCCAACTACGGCCGCATGCTCGCGCACCTCGCCGGGCGCTTCGGTTGGGATCCGGACGAGTTCCGCTGCTTCCGCACGACCATCGCCTATCCGGTCTTCGGCTGGCAGGTCTGCCTCGTCTTCGACAGGCCGCAGCCGCCGGCCTGAGCCACGGCCACCGAGTCGGAGCGGGCCGCGCGCCGCTCGACTCCAGACGCTAGAGGTCGTGGACTCGCGGTGTGGCGAGCTCCGGGCGCTGTCGCTCGACGCCTCTCCGCGCGGTAGCGGCAAGACCTGAACGGACGACGGGCGCCCCCGCCAGCGGGGACGCCCGTCGTGTTCCGTACGGGTCGCGGCGCTCTACGACCAGCTCAGGTCGTGCCCTGAGAGCGGCAGGCGCCGGATGCGCTTGCCGGTTGCGGCGAAGACCGCGTTCGCGACGGCCGGCGCGAACGGCGGCGTGCCCGTCTCACCGACTCCACCGGGCAGCTCCTCGCTCTCCACGATCTCGACGGCGATCTCCTTCGGACCATCCGCCATGCGCGCGAGCTTGTAGGTGTCGAAGTTCGTCTGCTCGACGACGCCGTCCTTCGCGCTGATCTCGCCGTAGAGCGCGATCGAGGCGCCGAAGATCGCGGAGCCCTCCATCTGGGACTTCACGCGGTCGGGGTTGATCACCATGCCGGCGTCGATCACGACCCAGGCCTTGTCGATCGTCACCCGGCCCGCCTTGCTGACGCTGACCTCGACCACGTTCGCCGCGTAGCCGTTGAAGCTACGGTAGCAGGCGATCCCGAGACCCTTGCCCTTCGGCAGCTCGCGACCCCAGCCCGCCAGCTCGGCCGCGCGCTTCGTGCAGTGCTTGAGGCGCGCGGTGCTGATCGGGTGGTCCTTGAGGTCCTGCCCGTAGTTGCCGAACTGGTAGCCGTCGAGCTCGACGTCGCGGTCCTCGCCGTAGAGCCCCATCAGGAACTCGTACGGGTCGGCGCCCGCGTGGTGCGCCAGCTCGTCGACGAAGCTCGAGCCCGCGAACACGTGGTAGATGTTCGCGACCGAGCGCAGCCAGCCGATGCGGACGTGCGCCTTCGCCGGTCCGCTCTCGACGCGCAGATTCGGCACGTCGTAGGGCATGTCGGCGAAGCCCATCCCCATCTCGCCGCCGCTGCCCATGCTGGCTCCGGCGACGAAGGTCGAGGAGATCGTCGGAAAGGCCGAGCTCGCGCGCAGCGAGCTGACTCTCCCGCCCTGCACGCGCGCGGCCATGCTCATCGCGCCGACCGCGTGGAAGTAGTCGTGCTGGAGGTCGTCCTCGCGCGTCCAGGTGACGTGCACGGGACGCCCGACCTCGCGCGAGAGCACTGCGGCCTCCGCGACGTAGTCCGGCTTCGACTTGCGGCCGAAGCCGCCGCCGAGCAGCGTCACGTCCACGCGGATCGCGTCCATGCCGATGCCGAGCACACCGGCGAGGGTCTGCTGCGCCGCCTGCGGGTTCTGGGTCGCGGCCCAGGATTGGCAGCCGACCACCTTGCCGTCGGCGTCCTTCTCGACGCTGGCGATCGCGCAGGGCGTCTCCATCGGTGCGTGGGCCAGCAGCGGAACGTAGTAGTCCGCCTCCACCGTCTCGCCGTCGCCGGCGGCTCCGAGGTCCGCGTCGACGTCGCCGCGCTCACGCCAGACCTTGCCGCCCTTGCGCGCGGAGTCAGCGAGCTCGACCTCGTAGGCGGCCGAGTCGTAGTCGGCGTTGTCCTCGCCACCCTCCCACTCGACGGCCAGCGCCTCGACGCCGCGCATGGCAGACCAGGTGTTCGACGCGAGGACGGCCACGCCGCCGATCGGGTTGAAGCCCGGCGCGCCCTCGAAGCCCTCGAGCTCGATGACGTCGACGACGCCCTTCACGGCCCTGGCAGCGTCCGCGTCAAAGGCCTTGGCCGACGCGCCGAGCACCGGCGGGTGCGCGACCACGGCGAACAGCATGTCCTCCATGCGGGCGTCGATCCCAAAACCGGCCTTGCCGGTGACGATGTCCGTGAGGTCCGTGATCGGCACGTGCTTGCCGACGTAGCGGTACTCGGACTTCGGGCGGAACGTCAGCGACTCGGGGTCGGGGGCCGCGAGCTTCGATGCCTCTTCGACCAGCTCGCCGAAGCCGAGCGCCTTGTCGGAGCCCTCGTGAACCACCTGGTGTTCGCGCGTCTTGCACTCGCTCGGGTCCACTCCCCAGCGCTTGGCAGCGGCCTCCTCCAGCATCGTGCGCGCGGTCGCACCCGCGACCCGCATGCGGTCGAAGAAGTAGCGCACGCTGCGCGAGCCGTCCGTG